>MDTA01084291.1_pt1 | contig 12622 bp, 6 predicted proteins | sample 811151 | NCBI WGS metagenome assembly MDTA01 (sample SAMN05326648, study PRJNA326480) | marine metagenome | isolation source: seawater | place: Indian Ocean: South | collected 2010
CGTTTTCTGCGATTCAGTGAGGTCGTAGAATGGCTTTTGAAAGCGCTTGTTCGATTCCTGGTTGATCCAATCGAGGCCCGAAAGAATTACTTCGCGATCGGATTGCTGGTCGGGGTAGGGGGCACTGACCCACTCATCGATGAAGTCCGGCACGTTGAGCTCGCTAGCGCTGGGCGAGTCGTCAACGCGTGGAAGTATAACGTCGCAAAGGGCGGCAGTCGTCTTCAATTGCTCCTTGTTGAGTGTGCGGTCCCAAGGGATTTCGGGAGCTAGCAAATTGGGGTCGTGCCCGTATCCGCCGGGCGTCGGTATGGCAGGGCCAGATTGGGCTAGGGAATCGGGCTTAAGAAAGGGGAGGGCGGCCGATGCCGTTAGCATCCATTTGATAGCCGAGCGACGATCGAGGCGATTGGATTCGACGGGCTCACCACAGGTGGAAGTATTATTGGTATCCATTATTTAGATGTTTCCCTTCTTCATTTCGTTCATCATGTAATCGGCTGACCTCCAAGCTAGAGCCATGATGGTCAGAGTTGGATTCTTGTCCGCATTGGAGCAGAACGGCGCTCCGTCGGTTAGGAAGAGGTTGCTGACCTCGTGAGTTTGACTGTATTGATTGGCTACTGACTTACTGGGATCATTACCCATAATGGCTCCGCCTACTTCGTGAATTATCTCGCCTCCCGGGTAGATGGCTTTTTTGCCGGTGGGATCGACCTCATCAAGAATGGTGCCCCCCATCTCCGTGATGAGCTCGGCGAAGGTCTTGTGCATATGGGCGGCTTGGCGGATTTCGTAGTCGGCCCATTTCCAATGGAACCGCAATACGGGGATACCCCATTTGTCGCACACGGTGGGGTCGATATCGCAGTAGCAATCTTCGTTGGGAACCATTTCGCCGCGCCCGGAGTAGCCGACGAAGGAGCCATAGTAGCGCTTGGCGTCTTCTTTAAGCTGCTTGCCGTAGCTGCCGCCGGTAAATCTCTCTAACCCGTCTAAGGTGCCGACTCGAGGAAGTCCACGGCTGCCGCCCATTTCTATATGGTAACCACGTGGAAAATCCAGTTTGCCCGCCAGCTGCTCCTTGTAGAGCCACCAAGGCACGTAGGCGTGGCTGCCGCCGGCTCCGTCCTCGTTGTGAGGCGGCATATTTTCCATTGCAGGCACTTGCCCGCCTAACCGGGCCCCGACAGTATCCATTATGTACTTACCGACGAGCCCGGACCCGTTAGCTAGGCCATTGGGAAACAGGCTGCTCTTGGAATTGAGCAAAATGCGGACGGTTTCGCAGGAGCTAGCGGCCAGGGCGATTGTTCGGCCTTTAACAGAATAGTCGAGCCCGGTGGTCTTATCGATAAAGCTGATGCCAGTTGCTTCCCCTTGGGAATTAATCTCCACTTCGCGAGCCATGGCGTTGGTGATGATGTCCAAATTGCCGCTGGCGAGAGCAGGTGGGATGTGAACAGTGGTCGATTGGTAGTTCGCTTTGATCGAGCAGCCGCGGCCGCAAGGAGTGGCCCAGAAACATGCGAGTCGCTGATCCATCTCTTGGGCCAAAGTCTTGGCAGCTTTTGGGTTGTTGGGATGCAGGCGCTTGGGAATCCGCTTGGAGTCCATGCGCTGGGTCATCACTGCCCGGTGGATGGGAATCACTGGAATACCCAGTCTCTTGGCATGTTTGTGGGTGAAAATTTCGCTGGCTCGGGCCTTGGGTGGCGGATGCAGAACGCCATCGGGAGAATTGGGCGTGTTTTCCAGACCTTCGTTGCTTCCATAAACGCCGATCAAGGACTCCACTTTGTCGTAGTAGGGAGCGACATCGCCATATTCAAGAGGCCAGTCCCACCCGACTCCATCGCGGCTCTTGCCTTTAAAGTCGTAGGGCCCGTTACGCAGGGATATGCGGCCCCAATGATTTGTGCGGCCGCCAAGCATGCGGGCCCTCCACCACCAGAATTGCTCTTCGGCCTTGTCGGAAGCGTTCGTGTAGGGTTCGTGGGGAACTTTCCAGCCGCCATCAGAAGTCGCGTCGTAAAACCCGAAAGGTTTCTCTGGCGTCCCAGCATCGCGCAGCGGAGCTTGCTGGCGGGTGTTGAACATGGGCGTTTCCGTGATGGGGTCATAGTCCCGTCCAGCTTCCAGCATCAGGACTTTGACGCCTTCCATGGCTAGAGTGTACGCCGTTTGCCCGCCCGCGGCGCCTGATCCGACTACGATGACATCGTATTCTGGCTTCGTTTTTCCTGCGTTAATATGGGCCATGGATTTAAGGGTGAATTATGAAGAATAAATGATGAATGGAGAGACTCGACGAATGGATAACGTGGGTGTAGGTCTCGACTGGCTTGGTAAGTGATGAATGGGCACTGCAAGTCGCGGCCCGAAAGACCGCGACTACTTTTTGTTTATCGGGCTTGCTGCCCTTCTAGTTTTTCGAGTTCCTCGCCTTTTGAATCCAAGAGGGTGATCGTGTATTTGGCGGCTTTGTCGAACACCTTGAGTTTGGCTTTGTCACCGCCTTTGATGGGGAGAGTGTATTCAATTTCCCCTGTCGATTGGTTGAGTACCTGAGCGGCGATGATTTCACTGGAACTTCCGGGAATAGAGATTTTCGGAAGGTGTCCTGATGCCTGGCGACCGTATTGCTTTTCGATTGAAATAGTGACGGGCCAGCCAAGGTATTGGCCACGATTCCTGTCTGGCTTCCAATTGTCATCGGGCCCCCAATTTTCTACGGTCGTTTCGAGCTCTTTTGTGTTGAAACGGATAATACCGTACCCGCTGCCTGTTCCCTGGAGGCGTACAAGCATGGAATTTTCCGAGAACTCAAAATCAGGGTTCATGGTATCGGGTCGATTGCTGACGGCCCAAACATTCACCTTGTTCTTAAAGCCATCAAGGAATTCGCCGGTGTAACTGGGGGCTCCTGGGCGACGATTCTTGCCTGGCTCTAGGGGATCCCAAAGGCGCTTGTAGCCATTGGCGATGCCCGGGGGAGCGAAAGAGAATCCGGAATCGTTCCAATCATCGGCGCCTTGATGGGTTAGCGTACCCAAATGTTGGTCGCCATGTATCATGATAGCATGGGCCTTGCGTATCGCTTTCAGGGCTCGATTCCGTCCGCTTTGGGGCCAGCCGTTCGAATCCAGATCTGCAAACAACCGGCCATCCGGTCCTCCATGCGTTGTCGCCACCGCCCCGAGTGGTGTCGCCGACAAGACAGCTTTCAATTTGTCGCCTCTCCAATCCGAGGCCCAATGATTGAGGAAATTCATCTGCCGGTCCCCGAGAAGTTTCAGGCCGGGTTTGTCTAATAGGCGTGTGTCGAAGTTTGGGTCTGTAACGTGGTCCAGCCTTCGGCTACCGGCAACGGGCTCGTCAAGAACATCCCCCGGTGCGGACTTGAACGTCCGGTCTGCGAGAATAGCGAAACTAATGCCCCCGACATTCAGCTCGGTATAGTAAACGGTGATCCCTTGTTTGATCGGTGTCGGGTCGTATGGATCTGGCAGGTGGGATACCTGGGTGCGATGTACCATGTTTACGAACTTGGGGTGCATGTTGTATCCGCCGTAGCTGCTGGTCGAGGTCGCTTGTTTGGGCATAGCCGCGCCTCCTTGACCCCAGATGTTCCCATGGTACACGTCGTGGTCGTCGGGAATGATAACGGATGGGCGGTCTTTGAGTACGTCCCGAAAGCTCCAGCCAAATAGCCAGTATTTTTGCAGGTAATTAAGCGAGGCCCGAGGCACTTCCGCCGCTGTAGGCGTTCTTACTACGCCATATCCTGCGACGCTTTCGTAAATCTGGTCGCCCGCAAAGAAGACTAAATCGGGATCCTGGGCTTTGAGGCTGTCGGAAATGTATTGATTGGGGAATGCGTAGTCGACCATACATGACAATGCAGCCAGTTTGATTTCCGCTTTGTCGGTCGGATCTTTGCGGATACGACCATGCCAGCGATCCGTTTTGGGTCCAATCGAGGATATCCAATCGAAGCTCAACCGATACTCGACGTCTTTCGAGCTATCCCAATCCTCGATTCGAAAATGGGCCGTGCGAGAGAGCGGATCGATGGATCCGCTTTGAACGGTTTTCCATTTGTCACCATATTTCAATGACAATGAGACTGTCTTATTTTCACCACGTCCGATGGGAGCCACGTGGGCGGTTAGCTTTAGGATGTTGTCTGTTGTGGTATATTGCGACCAGAGAAGCGGTCCGAAAGTCTGATCTTTCTTTTCGTTGATCTTGTTGCCTGATACGGACCAGTCGCTAAACCAGAATCGGAAATCCCCACTACTTCCAGCCCGGCGAGAAGCATTCGATTGGCCGGAATTGTCGATGGGACCGCAAAAGAGGCCGATATTCCCGATTAGCGGATCGCTCCTTACCGTGGCGGAAAACGCTCCGAGCGGAGAGCCTGATCCGGAACCCGGCAATGCTCGGATATTGGCCTCGGCATTGGCACCCCGGCAGCTAATCTCGATTTCCAGAATAATGTCTTCGAGATACGAGGCGCTGATCGAGTCGCTTGAGAATTGGTTTCCAACAAAGAGCCTTCCATCAGTGGTGATTCCGGCATTCACTCCGCTGCTTCCGAAAAGATTCGAACGGTACTCCTCTGGCATCGCTCCCGTGACGGCGAACCTAAAACCTGTGGCCCCCAAGGTATTTACCTGAGAGGGATCGCGAAGGGCCCCTGTCCTAACGCTCATGCGAAAGTGGCCATTGCCCGATCGCATTTGGTGAGAGAGCAGTTGCAAATCGTGTCCCCGCCCTCCTTGGACCACTTCGATGCGACCATCGTTGAGCTGCCAATCCATCATGGGTGTCGTCCAAATTTCGGGAGCTACCCAAGGTCGTGTGACGTTGGATGGGAGCTTCAGGTCGTAGTCGTCCGCGAGAAGCGATGACGCGGACAGCAGCAGGGCGAAGTACAGGGTGCGCATGAGCGATTTTTTGTGAGTAATTAAGGTTGTAGATTGAAGAAGTACAAGCGACCGAAGTTCCTAGGCAAGGGAAAGCGGGTGTGAGACTTGTCGGGTCGAACGACTGATTTGGACAACAGGAATCGTCGGGATAGGGTTAACATCGCTTGTAGATTCGCTTTCAGATGCAGGATGCTTCCCGTGGTCGGCAACTTGATAGAACTTATCATGTTCCTGTTTGCAGGATTTTGTAGCCCCGTTGCATCGGGGCGTATCTTGTTAAACACTCCGTCCCTCAATTAGGGGCTTTGCTGCCGTGTCGCAAGTCAGCCTCTATTTCCGATTGCTGGCCTTTGTCGCCCACTTTTTCCATCCAGGCTAGTAATTCCCGTCGGAGACGGCGTTTTACGCCAGCGTATTCAGGATCATCAGCCAGATTGTTCCATTCATGGTAGTCCTCTTCGACGAAGTAGAGCTCCTCCTCCGCACGATAGTGGTATCGACGAACTTTTTCGGCGGCATCGGGATCATACTCACCCTTGCGTTTCCAGGAATTGAATACGGTTGATTCGCCCCATTTCGTGTCCTCAGGTATAGTGACTACATTTTCGAATTTCACTTCAGGTGTAAAATTCCAAATGTACTTGAATTGTAGCGACCGTGCGGATCGGATTCCATAGTGATCCGGAGCATTGATGATTCCTTTGGTCGTCATTTCCGAAAAGACGTACTGCTTGTGGGAATCGCTTTCTCCTCGGAGTAACGGAACCAAGCTTTTCCCATCCAGAATCGGATCAGGCTTTCCGCCGGCAATTTCTACGAAAGTAGGAACGATATCGGAATATTCGATCAGGGCGTCGCAAGTCGATCCTGCTTCGACTTCCCGTGGCCAGCGAACGATGAACCCGGTATGGAGACCGGCATCGTAGAGCGTCCACTTGGCGTGCGGAAAACTAGAGCCTTGTTCGGTGGTGGCGATAAAAACGGTGTCATTGGTTAAACCGTATTTGTCTATCAATGACAAGGCTTGCCCAACCTGGCGGTCGAAGTAGGTGGTTTCCGCCAGATAGCGAGAATAGGCATCTCTGGTTTCGGGGGTATCCACCCACGTATAGGGAAGATCGAGCTCATCGGGAGGGTAGCGACTGGCGTCGCCTTTGTCCCAGGGCGCATGCGGTTCGTTAGATGTGAGAAACAAGCAGAAGGGCGTGTCGGAGTCGACACAACTTTTCATGAAGTTCTCCACGGCTTTGAAATCGGGGTTCTTCCCTTCGCCTAGGTATAGAAAAGGGAAGACGGACTTCGGTCGAATATGCGTTTTCCCGCTTAGGGCCACCCGATAGCCCAAAGGCTTCAGGTAGTGGATAATGCTCTTGGCCCCAGGATTGGCGAAGGTGTGGTTTGGGTAGGCCCCAGTCTTGAAGGGCGATTGACCGGTGTAGATATTGTGACGGGTTGGCGAACAGGTCGGGGCGGCCTGGAAGCAGTTGTCGAATCGCATACCTTCCGCAGCGAGGCCATCCATGTTCGGGGTGTGGGCCTGGCCTCCATAGCAGCCTACATCGAAGTAGCTGAGATCGTCGGCTAGAACGAAAACGAAGTTGGGTTTGGCGGCCGAGGAAAGAGATGCGATTGCGAAGATAGAGAAAACGAGCGTAATTCGATAGAGATTCATAGGCAGCTTCTCGTTACAATTGGTTGGAGAGTATAGTTGGCAATGGCGAAACTGGTGGGAAGCTGGGATTGTCAGCGTCCCACTGATTGCGGGACTAGGATGTCGCCGCTATGTAGCGACAAGTAGGACGGCTCATTCGAGCCGGATTAGGTTTTTGATTTTCTAACATCGCTCGTCGCCTCGTTTCCTCGATAATGGTTCGATTCAGCTTTGAGATTGGTCCGGGATATAGCCTAAGGCTTCTTGACGGTTATATCTCCACCTGACCAGCTGCTACTGGGATGGCAGAATAGATGAGCTTGCCATTTTTAATCATGCGTTGACTGCCGAGGATATTAAGCGACTCTACCTGTCTCCGGAAAAAGCTGTTTCCAGGAATGCCAAATAGGGTTGCTTCCAACGCGATTAAATTAATCAACTGTAAACATTATTAAATTACGTTTTATATTTTTTCCCCTCCCTGCGCTCTTTGGACTTTACGTCGTGTCTTTGGGCACGTTATCCGCATCCTCCGATCGGCCAAATGTCGTGGTCATCCTCACTGACGATCAGGGATATGCGGATATCAGCTTCAACCCGGAACATTCAAATGAGGTGTCTACGCCTCATATGGATGCCTTGGCTGAGGAGGGGATCTTCTTTACTCAGGCCTACGCAAGCGGATCAGTTTGTTCGCCTACGCGGGCCGGGTTGATGCTCGGGCAGTATCAGCAGCGAGTGGGGATTTATACCGCAGGCGATGGCGGTCGGGGCTTCGATCCGAAAATGCTGATTTTTCCGGGAATGTTACCGGACGAATACACTAGCATGGCCATCGGCAAGTGGCACTTGGGTCTGGACAACGACTATCCAGAATTGAAGTGGCACGCCATGAGCCGCGGGTTTGATGAAGCCTACAAATTTATGGGGCGAGGAGGTCATGATTATTTCGATTCTAAGGGTGTGAATAGCGACAACTACGCTCCAATCTATCGCAACAGGGCGCGTATACCAAGAGATGAATACGAGGGGTATCTGACCACTCGTCTCTCTGAAGAAGCGGTAGACTTTATCGACCGTCAGGCAGCCCGTTCGACAGGCTCAGGACAGGTCTCACCCTTCTTTCTCTATCTGGCTTACAATGCCGTGCATACGCCGGCTCAGGCCCCAGAAGAAGATATTGAATATTATCGAAAGAAATTCCCGGAATTGAGTGAACGGCGAACTATTCTCATGGCCATGCTGGATCACTTGGACAAAGGTGTAGGGGCTGTTGTCAATAAGCTCAAAGAGGAAAACGTCTGGGAAAATACCCTGCTATTCTTTCTGACCGACAACGGAGGGGCCAAAGCGATGGAGGCGGACAACGGATCCTTACGTGACTATAAGCAAAGTCTCTACGAGGGAGGTATTCGCACTCCGTGGATTGTAAGCTGGCCTGCTAAGTTTTCGGGTGGTCGAAAAATCGATACACCGATCATATCTCTGGATATCCTCCCAACCGTGCTGGATGCGATTCATGGGAGCGACTTCGATCCGACGCCTTTTGATGGTAAGAGTCTATTGCTTTTGATGCGGTCGAATGATGCTACTCACCATCCGGTTCTGTATTGGGATAGCGGGGATGACAAAGACGAATGGGCTGTTCGCAAAGGCGATTGGAAACTCCACTCGAGAAAGGGGAAGATCTCGCTTTTCAATTTGGTGGACGACGAGTCGGAGACCACGGATCTGTCGAAGCGGAACGCCGAGATCGTACAAGACCTGTCGGCTTTGTACGAAGCCTGGCTCGCGGAAATGGTCCGCTCGGAGAAGAGCATGAAGCGGTAGAGGATTAGGGCCATTGGGCTTGCGCCGTCGCAAGATATCCGGATATGCAAGCTATAGAGGGATGCAACACGGAAAGGGTTAAGCACCGCGCCACCATGAACAGCCTTTTTACGGAAGAGCCGGCCTAGGGCGTAGGCCGATGTTAACGCCCCTCCGCCGATTAGTGTTGTCCAAGGAGGCGATTTAGTAAGGAATTAAAGGAGCTCGTCCCTGGAATATGCTCCGAAAACACGACAGATATTCGTTCAGAATGGCGCCGCTCTATCGGCGAGGGCTAGTGCTAGCGTTTATTTTGGTTTTTTCCATGTTGAGCTCCCGCGCTGCGGATCCAATTGATTTTAACCGCGATATCCGTCCCATTCTTTCAGATAATTGCTTTAAGTGCCACGGACCGGATGCCCAAACCAGAGAAGCGGATCTTCGACTCGATACCGAGGTGGGGGCCTTTGCGGATTTAGGCGATGGTTTTTTCCCGATTGTTAAAGGCAAGCCCGACGAGAGCGAAATCATTTGGCGGATTGAGACGGAAGATACCGAGGATCAGATGCCTCCGGCGGATTCGGAGTTGGCTCTGACGGAAGAGGAAATCGCCAAGTTGCGTCAATGGATTACCGACGGAGCGGAATGGAACCAGCACTGGTCATTCGAGCCAGTGGATCGGCCTGAGCTACCGAAAATAGAGAACGCGAGTTGGCCTCGCAACGGAATCGATCACTTCATTTTGGAGCGAATCGAGGAGGAAGGTTTGGCTCCCTCGCCAGAGGCTGATCGCCGCACCTTGATTCGTCGTCTCAGCCTCGATTTGAATGGATTGCCTCCGGCACCTGCTGAGGTGCAGGCATTCTTGGATGATGCCTCTGCTAATGCCTACGAAACCTTGGTGGATCGGCTGCTTTCTTCGCCGCGTTATGGGGAAACCATGGCGCTACCCTGGCTTGATGCGGCTCGATACGCAGACACCGATGGCTATCAGAATGACGGTCCTCGAGACATGTGGCGTTGGCGGGATTGGGTCATAGAGGCCTACAATTGGAATTTGCCCTTCGATCAATTCACCATCGAACAGCTGGCCGGTGATCTACTCGAGAATCCGACCTTGGATCAGCTCATCGCTACGGGGTTCAACCGTAATCATCGTTATAACTCAGAGTCTGGGCTGGTCCCCGAGGAGTTTCTTCTAGAGAATGCCGTGGATCGGGTAGATACGACTTCGACGGTCTGGATGGGGCTGACCATGGGCTGCGCTCGTTGTCACGACCACAAGTACGATCCCTTCTCGACGAAGGAGTACTATCAACTCATTTCCATGTTCGACAAGATTACGGAATCCGGTCGGGCCATTAAATTCGGCAATTCTGAGCCCTGGATTAAGGCCCCCACCAAAGAGCAATCCTATGAACTCGCCCGCTTCGACGAGAGGGTGGATAATGCGAAACGGAAGCGGGATCGTGCCTTGGCCGAAGTCCTTGGGACGATCGATTCGAGGGCTTTGGAGCCCGATGCAGCCAGTGAAGCGGCTTTTCTAACCAAGGGACTGACGAAACGGTTCTCATTTGATTCGGATGATCCCATATTGGAGGCATCAAAAGGGGAACTGGTTTCGAAGAATGGCTTGTTTGAAGACAGTCTATATTTTGACGGCGGGGCCCATTTGGAATTCGAAGACGAAACCGGGTTCTACTGCCACGAGCGGTTCAGCATATCTTTTTGGGTCAAACCGAACGAGACGAACGGAGGGGTAATCCTCTCCAAGCAAATAGAGAACACGCGGCGACCTGGCCTGGAAGTGGAGTTGAATGGCGGCAAATTGCGATTCAGCATCCTCACGCGCTGGGTCGCGGGTGTGGGATCGGTAGAGACGCTTGAAGATCTGCGGGCAGGAGAGTGGACCCATGTGACCTTGACGAATGACGGGACACAGCGAGCCAAGGGGATGAAGATATATCTCGATGGTAGCGTCTCGAAAAAACGGATACTAAACAATACGAATAGCAATGTTATTGGGGGAATCGATAAAGCGCCTTTCCGCATTGGTAAGGGTGTCGTGGGAGAGCCATTCCTAGGATCTCTTGATGAGCTGCGTATTTATGATCGAACGCTTTTTGAAGATGAGATCAGGATACTAGCGGCCTCTGAAAGTATCCAAAATATAATCACCAGAAACAATGACGGTCTGGATGAGAACGAAAAGGCCAAGCGGAATGCCTACTACTTTGACAGCGCGGCGGCGGAAAAAGTCCAAAAGCTCGATTCGGAATATCACGCCTTGAGACTAGAGCGATTGGATTTTTACGATGACCTTCCGACGACGATGGTCATGGAGGAAATGGAAAACCCTCCACTGACTCGGATTCGCGAGCGAGGCGTGTATCATCAATACGGTGACGAAGTGGAACCTGCGTTGCCGGAAGTCTTTTCGGGCTTTCCCGCGGGAGCTCCCAGAAATCGTCTGGGCTTCGCGCGATGGCTCGTGAATGGCGAGCATCCGCTCACGGGTAGGGTGGCAGTGAATCGCTATTGGATTAAGTACTTCGGAAGAGGCTTGGTGAAGACCGCGGAGGATTTCGGCCTGCAAGGCGACTGGCCCAGCCATCCCGAGTTGCTTGACTGGCTCGCTGATGAATTCGTCACCCAGGAGTGGGATGTGAAGGCCATGCAAAAGCTGATCGTCACCAGCGCGACCTATCGTCAGCAGTCGCGGGTAACGCCCGAAATACTGGAGAAAGATCCCGAGAACATTCTTTTGGCCCGTGGCCCCCGGCAACGGCTTTCCGCCCACACAGCTCGGGATCAAGCGTTGGCTTTGAGCGGCTTGCTGGTCGAGCGGCAAGGAGGTCCGTCGGTAAGCCCTTATCAGCCTGATAAACTCTGGGATTTGATGAGCAACATGAAGTACAAGCAGTCCAAAGGCGATGATCTGTATCGGAGAAGTTTGTACACAATTTGGAAGCGTACCGTTCCGCCGCCTTCGATGGCTCTGATGGATGCGGCCGATCGCGAGTCTTGCCGGATTAGTACGACCCGAACCAATACTCCTTTGCAGGCGCTGACGTTTCTTAACGAAAAGATGTATGTGGAAGCGGCTCGAAATTTGGGGCAGCGAATTCTCCGGGATGGCGGGTCGAGCGAATCGGCTCAGATTAAATTTGGATTTGAGAAGGTGCTGGCTAGAAAGCCCAGCGAGAAAGAGCAGAGCTTGCTCGAGGATGCGTATCAGGATTATAGGCGCGAATTCGAAAATGACCTGGTGGGGGCGGAACAGCTGGTCGCCATTGGCGAATCGGAGCCGGATCCGACTCTTGATCCGAGGGACCTGGCCGCGGCGACAACGTTGGCTAACACCCTTCTCAATTTGGACGAAACGGTGACTAAGGAGTGAGGGAAAAATGAACTATTTGGTAGATGCACTAGGAGATGAGGTAGGGTCGTTTGTCCCCAAACGACCGATTGATTCGGGTTTTGGCGGCCGGTTGGGGACAATCGGCCCTACCATGGGGATGCTTCTCAAGATTTACTCAGAGAAAGGAGATCTACGATGAAGGGTTTGAAAGACGGTTGTCCTGATTATAACAAGTCGACAGGTAATCCATTGACGACGACGCGCCGCTATTTTCTGGGCAAGGCTGCCAAAGGAATTGGCGCAGTGGCCTTGGGATCGCTTTTAAACGAGTGCCTATTCGCTCAGGAAAAGCCGACGAATGGCTTGCCCGGATTTCCCAACTTCGCCCCCAAGGCCAAGCGGTTAATCTACCTATTCCAGTCGGGAGGACCTCCTCAAATGGACCTGTTTGACTACAAGCCCTACTTGGACAAGGTCCACAATCAAGAAGTTCCTGAATCCGTATTCAATGGGCAACGACTGACAGGTATGACGGCAGGACAAAGTTCCTTTCCAGTGGCCCGATCGATATTCAATTTTGAACGGACTGGAAAGAGTGGCATTTGGCTCAATACGGAAGTGATGCCCCATTTAGCCGAGGTTATGGATGAAGTGTGTATGATAAACTCCATGCACACCGATGCGATCAATCACGATCCGGCGATTACCTTTTTCCAGACAGGCTTCCAGATCGCAGGGCGCCCCAGCGTGGGAGCTTGGCTTTCCTATGGATTAGGAAGCATGAACGAAAATCTCCCAGCTTTTGTCGCTATGACTTCCCACAATGGAGGCCAGCCCTTGTACGATAGACTTTGGGGAGCGGGTTTC
>MDTA01071914.1_pt1 | contig 12621 bp, 9 predicted proteins | sample 811151 | NCBI WGS metagenome assembly MDTA01 (sample SAMN05326648, study PRJNA326480) | marine metagenome | isolation source: seawater | place: Indian Ocean: South | collected 2010
ATCGGTGACGACGAGCACGGCTGGGGCAAGGACGTGGTGTTCAACATCGAAGGCGGCTGCTACGCCAAGTGCATCGACCTGAGCCAGAAGAACGAGCCGGTGATCTGGGACGCGATCCGCTTCGGCGCGGTGCTGGAAAACGTGATCCTCAACGAGGAAACCCGCGAACCGGATTACACCGACGTGTCGCTGACCCAGAACACCCGCGCCGCCTACCCGCTGGAAAACATCGACAAGCGGGTGCTGGAAAACCGCAGCGGCGAGCCCAAGCACATCATCTTCCTGACCTGCGACCTGACCGGCGTGCTGCCGCCGGTGTCCAAGCTCAGCCGTGAAGCCGCCGCCTACCACTTCCTGAGCGGCTACACCGCGCTGGTCGGCTCCACCGAAATGGGTTCCGGCGACGGCATCAAGAGCACCTTCTCCACCTGCTTCGGCGCGCCCTTCTTCCCGCGCCGCGCCGGCGAATACGCCGAGCTGCTGATGAAGCGCGTGGACGAGTTCGGCTCCAAGGTCTACCTGGTGAACACCGGCTGGACCGGCGGCCCCTACGGCGAAGGCGAGCGTTTCAGCATTCCCACCACCCGGGGCGTGGTCAACGCCATCCTCAGTGGCGCGCTGGACGACGCCGAAACCGAGCACCTGGACATCATCAACCTGGACGTGCCCAAGTCCGTGCCCGGCGTTGACGACAAGCTGCTCAAGCCCAAGAACACCTGGGCCGAGCCGGAGAACTACGAGGCCCGCGCCCGCGACCTGGCCGAGCAGTTCCAGAACAACTTCGCCGACAAGTACGCCGACGTGGCGGAAGAGATCCGCGCCGCCGGCCCGAAGGCCTGAGCGGCGCCTGTGCCGCTAAAAAAAGCCCGCCGGACGGCGGGCTTTTTTGTTGCGGCCCGCTCCACAACCCGATTTCACGCCATGCCCGCGCGGCGTTAGACTGGCCGCCTTAACGCAAGGAGCCCCTGAATGAGCAAACCAAAGATCGTGGTGGTCGGCGGTGGCGCCGGCGGCCTGCCCCTGGTCACCCAGCTGGGACGCAAACTGGGCAAGTTCGGGCACGCCGATATCACCCTGGTGGACGCCAGCAGCGTGCACGTCTGGAAGCCGCGCTTCCACGAAGTCGCCACCGGCGCCATTGACGCGGACCTGGACGCGGTGGACTACCGCGCCCACGCCCGCCTGAACCACTACCGCTTTGAACCCGGCAGCATGACCTGGGTGGACAAGGACAAGCGCGCCATCACCCTGGCGCCGATCACCGATGCCCAGGGCGAGGAAGTGCTGCCCGAGCGCAACCTCTACTACGACTACCTGGTGGTCGCCGTGGGCAGCCAGAGCAACGACTTCGGCACCCCCGGGGTGCGCGACCACTGTCTGTTCATGGACACCCGCGCCCAGGCGGAACGCTTCCGCGAGCGCTTCATGAACACCTGCCTGCACGCCAACTACCGCGACGAGCCGGTGTCCGTGGCGATCGTCGGCGGCGGCGCCACCGGCGTCGAGCTGGCGGCGGAAATCCACCACGCGGTGGCGATGCTCAAGCTGTACGGCCACGAACACCTGGACCGCAAGCAGCTCAAGGTGACGGTGGTGGAAGCGCTGCCACGCATTCTGCCGGGCCTGTCCGAGCGGGTGTCCGCCGCCGCCCAGGAGCGCCTGGAAGGCCTCGGCGTGTCGGTGCGCACCGGCGTGATGGTGGCGCGCGCCACCGAGGACGCGCTGATCACCAAGGACGACGAAACCATCAGCGCCGACCTCATGGTGTGGGCCGCCGGCGTCAAGGCCCCGGATTTCGTCGGCAAACTGGAAGGCTTCGCGCTCAACAAGATCAACCAGATCGAGGTGTCGCCGACCCTGCAGGCGAAGGGCAACGACCGGGTGTTCGTGGTCGGCGACTGCGCCTTTCTCAAGCCGGACGGCGACGACAAGCCGATCCCGCCGCGCGCCCAGGCCGCCCAGCAGATGGCCAGCCACACCGCCAAGAACCTGCAGCGCCTGATCATGAACCGCGACCCCAAGCCGTTCCGCTACCGCGACCACGGCTCGCTGGTGTCGCTGTCCAACTACAGCTCCGTGGGCATGCTGATGGGCAACCTGAAAGGCGGCAACTTCTTCGTCGAAGGCTGGCTGGCCCGGCTGATGTACGTGGGCCTGTACCGCATGCATCAGGCGGCGTTGTACGGCTGGCCGCGCACCCTCATGCTGCTGACGGCGGGCCGCTTCAGCAAGCTGGTCCGGCCACGCATGAAATTGCATTGATTCGCACCTAAGCCACAACAGGGAGAAGACCATGGCGGTGTTCACAGGATGGATTCTGGTTTTGATCGGCCTGGCGCTGACCGGCGGCGGCGGCTGGCTGGCGGTGCTCGGCGGCAGTTGGTACTACCTGCTGGCCGGGCTGGGCTTTTTGCTCACCGGGGCGCTGATGGTGCTGCGCCGGCCCGGCGCCCTCTGGATTTACGCGTTGCTGATTCTCGGCACCGGCCTGTGGTCGGTGTGGGAAGTGGGCCTGGACTGGTGGGCCCTGATGCCCCGTGGCGTGGTGATCGTGGCCATCGGCCTGTGGCTGATGACACCCTGGGTGACACGCGGCCTGAACGCCAGCGGCCGTCAGCCCTGGGGGCTGGCCGCCGGGCCGGTGGCGGTGATGGTGGTCGCCGCCGGGGCCCTGGCGCTCACGGCGGTGCTCGGCCCGGACCCCAACGGCGTGCGCGGTGAACTGCCCACCGCCCGCGCCCCGCAGCCGGCGCAGAGCTCGCAAAGCAACATCCCCGACGGCGACTGGCACGCCTACGGTCGCACCGGGTTCGGCCAGCGCTACTCGCCCCTGGATCAGATCACCCCGGACAACGCCGACCGGCTCGAGCCGATCTGGACCTACCACACCGGCGATCTGCGCGGTGAGGGCGACCCGGTGGAAACCACCTACGAGGTGACCCCGCTCAAGATCGACAACACCCTCTACCTGTGCACGCCGCACCACTGGGTGATCGCCCTGGACGCGGACAGCGGCGAAGAGATCTGGAAATTCGATCCCCAAATCGACAAGGACATCAGCCGCCAGCACCAGACCTGCCGCGGCCTCTCCTATTTCGACGGCCACCAGCAGGCGGAGCCCCTCGCCCCCGGCGAGGACAGCGCGGTGGCCGCCTCCGGCGAACGGGACAGCAGCGCCTACCCGACCTGCCAGCGCCGCCTGTTTCTGCCCACCGGCGACGCCCGCCTGATCGCCCTCGACCCGGAAACCGGGGAGCGTTGCGCCGGCTTCGGCGACAACGGCTCGGTGAATCTGTGGGCCAACATGCCGCACCAGCAGGATGGCTTCTACTACTCCACCTCACCGCCGGTGGTCACCGAGGACTACGTCATCATCGGCGGCGCGGTGAACGACAACGTCTCCACCCGCGAGCCGTCCGGGGTGATCCGCGCCTACGACGTCGACACCGGCGAACTGGTGTGGAACTGGGACCCGGGCAATCCGGAGCAGACCGATCCGATCGCCGCCGGCGAAACGTACAGCGCCAGCACGCCCAACTCCTGGTCGGTGTCCAGCGTCGACGAAGCGCTCGGCCTGATCTACCTGCCCATGGGCAACCAGGTGCCCGATCAGTGGGGCAAGGACCGCACCACCGAATCGGCGCCGTTCTCGTCGTCGATCGTCGCCCTCGACATCGACACCGGCGAGCTGCGCTGGGTGTTCCAGACCGTGCACAACGACCTCTGGGACATGGACGTGCCGGCCCAGCCGAGCCTGATGAACCTGGATACCGACGACGGCTCCGTGCCGGTGCTGGTGGCGCCCACCAAGCAGGGCGACATCTATGTGCTCGACCGTCGTAACGGCGAGCCAGTGCTGCCGGTGAGCGAAGACAAGGCACCGGAGAGCCTCGGCTACCAGCCGGTGGCCGACACCCAGCCGAGCTCCTCGCTGAGCCTCAACCCGCCGCCGCTGGAAGGCCGCGACATGTGGGGCGCCACCCTGTTCGATCAGCTGATCTGCCGTATCCAGTTCCAGCGGCTGAACTACCAGGGCCGCTACACGCCGCCGTCGGAACAGGGCAGCCTGATCTACCCGGGCAATTTCGGCGTGTTCAACTGGGGCGCGCTGGCGGTGGACCCGGAGCGCCAGGTGGCGTTCACCACGCCGGCCTATCTGGCGTTCGTTTCCACGCTGATCCCGCGCCAGGACGACACCAGCAACTATGTGTCCGACGGCAAACCGGGGCTGAACGAAAACTACGGCGCCCCCTACGCGGTCTCCCTGAAGCCGTTCCTGTCGCCGCTGGGGCTGCCCTGCCAGCAGCCGCCGTGGGGCTATGTGGCCGGCCTCGATCTGCGCAGCGGCGAGGTGGTGTGGAAGCACCGCAACGGCACCGTGCGCGACCAGTCGCCACTGCCGCTGCCGTTCAAGATGGGCGTGCCGGATCTGGGCGGCCCGATCGTCACCGCCGGCGGCGTGGCGTTCATGAGCGGCACCATCGACTACTACGTGCGCGCCTACGACGTCACCACCGGCGAGCAGTTGTGGGAAGACCGCCTGCCCGCCGGGGGCCAGGCCACGCCGATGACCTACCTGGACTCCCAGGGCCGCCAGCGCCTGCTGGTGGTGGCCGGCGGCCACGGTTCCCTGGGCACCAAGGCCGGTGACGCCATCATCGCCTACGGTCTGAAGGACGACTAAAGCGTCAGCGCCACCGTGGTGCCGACCACCCAGGCGTCATCGACCGCGTCGTTGGCGCCCGGGTGGACCAGGTACTGCAGGTTGGGCCGCAGGGTCAGCCAGGGCGTCATGTGGATGCCGTAATAGAGCTCGGCGTTCCATTCATCGCTTTGCGGCGGCACATAGCCGGCGGCACCGGGGCCGGCCACCAGCGGATTGCCCGCCGTAGCCGAGTCCACGTAGGCGTCGCCGATTTCCGCGTAGGCCAGACCCACACCCAGCTCATCCCGGGGGCGCCCTTGCCACGGTCCGCGCCAGCTCGCGCCGGCGGACAGGTAGCGCGCCACATAGGCGGTGTCCGGGTCGTGCCAGCTGCCCTGGCTGAACAGGGTCAGGCCGCGCCTGTCGCCGTGCGGCGCGCTCACCTGTTGTTGCACCACGAAGTAGCCGCCGTAGCGACGTCCGCGGGTGCCGCCGTCCTCATAGTCGGTGGCTTCGGCGCTGCTGTAGTAGGCGCCGAGCTTGTACTTGCCGGGCAGGCCGCCGGGGCCCTTGTCCGGGACCCAGCCCACCTCCACCGGCGTGATCACCCCTTCGCTGCCGTGACGATACAGATCCAGAGCCTGATCCGGATCCAGGTTTTCCGGGTTCTGATCGAACACGCCAACCTGCAGATAGCGCCGGGCGCCGTCCTGCACTTTCACCCGGCCGCCCCACTGCGACACCGGCCAGTTGTACCAGACCGCGCCGGCCTGGTTGCCCGGCTGGCCGCTGCCCAGATACAAATTCTGGAAGCGGCTCTCCAGGGTGGCGAAGTCGTCGCTGAGCGGAATGCGGCCGAGCTTGTACTCCAGCGCCCCGCCGAACAGCCCCTGCTGAAACCAGAGCTGGGTGAGCCGCGTCACGTTGCCGCGACCGAACACCTCCTGCACCGACGACACGCCGCCGGTGGCGGGGTCCACCAGCCGTTCGCCAGTCAGGTTCTCACCGTTGCGGTTGGTCAGGGTGACCTTGAAGTCGGCGTCGTTCACGCCGGCAAGACGTTCCAGGTCCAAGGATAGCGAGGCATGGAACTGGTCCGCGTAGGCGAGGCGGCCATCCTCGCGGAACCCGCCGCTCAGGTTGTGGGCCATCTCGCCGACGTAGCCGAGATCAAACCGCACCCCCTGACGGGCAAGGTCCGTGCGCGTGCCGGCCCAGTCCCCCAGCGCGTAATCCCCGCCGGGGTCCAGCGGCGCCGCGCGCACCGCCGCCCAGGGCGCGCACAGGGGCAAGATCGCCAGCGCCGCGACCAGCGCCCGCGCGCGAAAGCGTTTCCGTGTCATGGCCTTCCTCCTTGATGCCGGTGACCTGCCCTTGCAGATTCCGCCTCGGCGCGGAATACGTCAACAACCGAGCTCCTCGCGGCGATAGGCCGGGGCGCCCCCAACCGCTACACTGGAGCCCATGAACCTGCCTAACCCCCTCATTCAGGCGGCCGAATATGTGTACCGCGTGGCCAGGAACGCGGTGGGCTTCTGGCTGGAAGCCAACGCGGTCAGCTACGCCGGCGCGCTGGCGTTTTTCACCCTGTTCTCCATCGCCCCGGTGGTGATCCTGGCGGTGCAGGTGATCGGCCTGGTGATGAGCACCGACGCCGCCATGGCGCGGATCATGACCCAGCTGCAGGAAACCATCGGCCCCGACGCCGCCGAGACGGTACGCACCGCCGTGGCCGCCAACCAGATCGACCAGGGCGGCATCCTGCCCACGCTGATCGGCCTGGGCGCCATGGTGGTCGGCGCCACCACCGTGTTCGCGCAGATGCAGCGCTCCCTCAATAACGTCTGGGACATCGCGCCGCGCCCTTCGCGCAACACCATCCTGGCGCTGCTGAAAAGCCGCCTGATGTCGCTCACCGTGGTGCTGTCCATCGGTTTCGTACTGATGGTGTCGCTGTTTCTGAGCGTGGTGCTGCAGGCGATCATGGTGTTCGCCCGGGACTGGCTGCCGATCCCGGCGGGTCTGGTGGTGGGCCTGGAAACCCTGCTCTCGGTGGTCGTGGTCACGCTGCTGTTCGCCACCATTTTCAAGGTGCTGCCGGACGCGGTACTGCGCTGGAAAGACGTGCTCTCCGGCGCCCTGGTCACCGCCCTTTTGTTTATTCTCGGGCGCTTCCTGATCGCTTTTTATCTGTCCCACACCGCCACCGCGTCCACCTACGGCGCCGCCGGCTCACTGGTGTTGCTGCTGCTGTGGGTCTACTACTCCTCGCTGATTCTGCTGTTCGGCGCCGCCATCACCCGGGCCCACACCGAGGCGCGGGGCATCACCATCCGCCCCAGCCGCACGGCGGTCCGGGTGCACCGTCAGATGCTCGAGGACCCCGCCGGCCGTTAACCGGCCGGGCACGGCAGGCTCGGCGCCCACCGCCGGGTGGGGTATGCTCCCCTATTATTTTTTAATCTCGGGAGGGGACATGGGCGATCATTCCTTGAAAGATAAAGTGGTGCTGATCACCGGCGCGGGTGGCGGTATCGGCCGCGCCACGGCGGAAAAACTGGGCCGCGACGGCGCCCGTCTGATGGTGTCCGACATCAACGCGGACGCCGCCGAGGCGACCGCCGACGCGATCCGCCGGGCCGGCGGCGAGGCCCGCGCCCAGGCCGCCGACGTGAGCCGCGACGACCAGGTGGCGGCGCTGGTGGCCGCCACCGTGGACGCCTTCGGGCAGCTCGACGGCGCCTTCAACAACGCCGGCATCGAAGAAGAGAACGACAAGGTCGCCGACGTGGACGAAGCGCTGTTCGACCGGGTCATGGCCATCAACGTCAAAGGCGTGTGGCTGTGCATGAAGCACCAGACCGCCGTGATGGCGCCGCGCAAGACCGGCAGCATCGTCAACACCGCCTCGGTGGCGGGCCTGGTGGGCGCGCCCCGCCGCGCCGCCTACGCCGGCAGCAAGCACGCGGTGATCGGCATGACCAAGAGTGTCGCCGCCGAGTACGCCCTGCAGGGTATCCGCGTGAACACCGTCTGCCCGGGCATCATCCGTACCGCGATGATGGAACGGGCCATTGAGCAGGCGGCGAAGGCCGGCTACGCCAGTGAAGAAAAACAGCGCCAGTTCCACCGCGCCATGCACCCGCTGGGCCGGGTCGGCGAAGCGGACGAAGTGGCGGAGGCGGTGATCTGGCTGCTGTCCGGCGCCTCGTCGTTCGTCACCGGCCACCAGCTGGCGGTGGACGGCGGCCTCACCGCGCTCTGAACACCGGCTTACCAATGAATCGTTCTTCGGGAGAACAATAATGCTGACATTGCACGGCTTCGACGCCAGCAACTACGTGAACATGGTCAAATTCGCGCTGCGCGAAAAAGGCCTCGAGTTTGAGCAGGCCACGCTGTACCCCAGCCAGGAGGACGCGGTACTCAGCGTCAGCCCCATGGGCAAGGTGCCGGTGCTGGAAACCGGCGGCGTCTTCCTGTCGGAAACCAACGTGATTCTGGAATATCTGGACGAGACCACCGAAGGCCCGGCGCTGTACCCGGCCGACCCGCTGGAGAAGGCTCAGGTGAAGCAGCTCGTCAAACACATCGAGTTGTACCTGGAACTGCCCGCCCGGCGCTGCTATCCGGAGGTCTTTTTCGGCGGCCAGGTGAGTGACGAAACCAAGGAACAGACCCGCGAGGCCCTGCTCAAAGGCATCCGTGCCCTGGCCCGCAAGGCGCGCTGGCAGCCGTTCCTGGCCGGCGACCGGCTGACCGCCGCGGATGTGTTCTTCCTGTACAGCGCGGACCTGGCCAAAGCGGTGGCCGGCAAGCTGTTCGGCATCGACCTGCTGGCGGAGGCGCCGGGCAGCGCCGAGCTCCTGGCGCGCCTCAACGAGCGCGACAGCGCCAAAAGCGTGGCCGCCGAACGGGATCTGGCCATGGAGAAGTTCCTTAAGTACGCCCGCGGCGGCAAATAAGCACGCGGACGGCGGGCGCCTTCCTTCACGGTCCGATGTCGTCATGGCATGCTCACTGGTGTCATTCATTCGCCGGTGAGACCCGAGATCATGATTGGACCCACGCCCGCCTCCGTACTGTCCCGTTATTTGCCGCTGGTCGGCGCGCTGCTGGTGTCCGCCTGCGCGGACGCCAAAAGCCCGATCGAGCCGGACGACGACCCCTCCGTCAGCGCCACCACCCTGGTGGAAGGTCTGAACCACCCCTGGTCGCTGGCCTTCGTGCCCGGCACCGACGAATGGCTGATCAGCGAGCGCAGCGGCGACCTGCGCCGTGTGGTTGACGGTGAGCTGCGCGACGCCCCGGTAAGCGGGGTGCCCGAGGTGGTGGCCAAGGGCCAGGGCGGCCTGTTCGACGTCGTGCCGCACCCCCACTTCGCCGATAACCGGCGTCTCTATATCAGCTACGCCAAGGCCTGCGACGGCGGCGCCACCACCGCCGTGGGCCATGGCCTCTACGCCGACGGTGAGCTGAAGCAGTTCCAGGACGTGTTCATCGCCGACGCCTGCACCGACACCGCCAAGCACTTCGGCGGCCGCATTCTGTTCGACAACGACGGCTATCTGTTCATCACCGTGGGCGACCGGGGCCAGCGCGAGCGCGCCCAGGACACCGGCGGCCACGGCGGCAGCGTGATCCGCGTCAACGACGACGGCAGCGTGCCCGCCGACAACCCGCTGGTGGGGCAGGACGGCGCCAAGACCGCGATCTGGAGCTGGGGCCACCGCAACCCCCAGGGGCTGGCGCTGCATCCGGAAACCGGCGAGCCCTGGCTCAACGAGCACGGCCCGCGCGGCGGCGATGAAATCAACGTGGTGGAGGCCGGCGTCAACTACGGCTGGCCGGTGATCACCTACGGCAACGAGTACTACGGCCCGGACATCGGCCAGGAAAAGAAAGAAGGCTACGCCCAGCCCTTGCACTACTGGGTACCCTCCATCGCGCCCTCGGGCATGGTCTTCGTCACCAGCGACCGCTACCCCGACTGGCAGGGCGACGTGTTGTCCGGCGCCTTGAAGCTCACCCACCTCAACCGGGTGGCGTTCGACGGCACCACGCCCACCGGCGAAACCCGCTATCTGAAAGAGCGCGGCGAGCGCATCCGCGACGTGCGCCAGGGCCCGGACGGGCACCTCTATCTGCTCACCGACGCCCCGGACGGCAAGCTGCTGCGTGTGGAGCCACCGTCATGAAGAAACTCAAGAACGAGAAGGAATTGGTCAAGAAAGCCATCGCGCTGGGCATGGAGTACGGCGAGAAGCGCGGCGTGGTGGAATTCGAACCCACCGATTCCGCCGCCGAAAAAGTGGAATACATCTACCGGCTGCTGGTGCACGACAACCTGATCCAGCCGCTGCCGGAGGATCAGGTGTCGCAGCAGTCCATGCAGCACAAGCTGGCGATCTGGGCCTCCAAGCAATAGGCAAACGCACTCAGCGGGTGATCGCCTCGGCCAGGGCGGCGACGCCCCGGTCGATGGCCTCGCCGTCGATCACACCGAACCCCAGCAGCACCCCGTCCAGGGAGGCCTCGCCAGCGTAGAACGACGCCAGCGGGTTGGCGCGGATGTCGGCGTCCGCCAGCCGCGCCGGCAGGTCCGCCACCGGCGACCTCAGACGCAACGCCACATGGATGCCCGCCACCTGGGGCAGTGGTGTCCACAGCGCCGGATGCGCCGCCAGGGCGTCGCCCAGCCGGGTGCGCCGGGCCGTGTAGAGCCGCTGCATGCGTCGCAGGTGGCGGGCAAAATCACCGTCGATCATCAGCCTGGCCAGCGCCCGCTGGGTGACCAGGGGCGGGTAGCCGTCACTGAAGGTCCGGGCCTGCAACAACGCCGTGGCCAGCCCCGGCGGCATCACCAGGTAGCCCAGCCGCAGGTCCGCGTGCAGCACCTTGGAAAACGACCCCAGGTAGGCCACGTGCCCCTCCCGGTCCAGGCTTTTCAGTGCGTCCAGAGGGCGCCCCTCGAAGCGGAATTCACCGTCGTAATCGTCCTCCACCACCAGGGCGCCGTGGCGGCGGGCGAACGCGAGCAGGGCCAGACGCCGCTCCAGGCTCATGGGCATGCCCAGCGGGAACTGATGGGACGGGGTCACGTAGACCAGACTGGCGGCCTCCGGCAAGCGCTCCACGCACAGGCCCTGGTCGTCCACCGGCACCGGCACCACCCGGGCGCCACGGGCCTCGAACACCGCCCGCGCCGGCGGGTAGCCCGGCTCCTCCACGGCCACCGTGTCCCCGGGGGCCACCCGCACCCGGGCCAGCAAATCCAGGCCCTGCTGGGCGCCCTGGGTGATCAACAGGGACCCCCCGTCGCAGGCCAGCCCCCGGCTGTAGCCCAGGTAACGGGCGATGGCCAGGCGCAACGACGCCTCGCCGCGCGGGTCGCCGTACAGGCCGATGTCCCGGGACGCTTCGCGCAGGGCCGCCATCATGGCCCGGCGCCAGGCCGCCCAGGGCAGCAGCGCCCGGTCGGTGACGCCGCCGGGAAAGTTATGCCGGCCCGGCGCCCGCCGGCCGCCCCAGTCCGGCAACGGGCGCCAGTGGGCACCGGGGCCCGGGCCGGGCCTCTCGGCTTCCCGGGGCAGTGGCGGCGGCACCCGCAACACGAAGGTGCCGCGGCCGGGAGCACCACCGAGAAACCCTTCCGCCACCAGCCGCTCGTAGGCCTCCACCACCAGCCGCCGGGACACCCCCAGCTCCGCCGCCAGCACACGGCTGGACGGCAGCCGCGAGTACGACCGGCTCGCCACCCACTTCACCGAGAAAGAGCGCACCGACCTGACCTACGTGATCGCGATGATCAACGTCTGGAACCGTTTCAGCGTGGGCTTCCGGCGCGAGCCGGAATAGCCCGCCCGCGGGCTCGCCGGCGGCGACGTGATCAGTCGCCGTCGGTGATCGCCCCCAGGGAGGCGGAGCTGACGGTTTTCGCGTACTTGGCCAGCACGCCCCGGGTGTAGCGCGGCGGCGGCGCGGTCCAGGCGGCGCGGCGGCGTTCCAGTTCCGCCTCCTCCACGTTCAGGGTGATGGTGTTGGCCTCGGCGTCGATGATGATTTCGTCGCCGGTCTCCACCAGGGCGATGGGGCCGCCCTCCTGGGCTTCCGGGGTCAGGTGGCCGGCCACGAAACCGTGGCTGCCGCCGGAAAAACGGCCGTCGGTGATCAGCGCCACGTCCTGGCCCAGGCCACGGCCCATGATCGCCGAGGTGGGGGTGAGCATTTCGCGCATGCCCGGTCCGCCCTTGGGCCCTTCATAGCGGATCACCAGCACGTCGCCGGCGGTGACGGTGCCGTCCATGATGCGGTCGGTGGCTTCTTCCTCGGAGTGGAACACCCGCGCGTTGCCCTTGAAGTAGGTGCCTTCCTTGCCGGTGATCTTGGCCACCGCGCCGGTGGGCGCCAGGTTGCCGTAGAGGATGCGCAGGTGGCTGTCCTTTTTGATCGGCTGGTCCAGGGCGTGGATGATGTCCTGCTCTTCCGGGTAGGGCGCCACGTTTTCCAGGTTTTCCGCCAGGGTTTTGCCGGTGACGGTGAGGCAATCACCGTGCAGCAGACCGGCGTCGAGCAGGGTTTTCATCAGCGGCTGGATGCCGCCGATGGCGACCAGCTCGCTCATCATGTAGTGGCCGCTGGGGCGCAGGTCCGCCAGCACCGGCACCCTCTTGCCGATGCGGGTGAAGTCCTCCAGGGACAGCGCCACGTCCACGGTGTGCGCCATGGCGATCAGGTGCAGCACCGCGTTGGTGGAGCCACCCAGGGCGATCACCACGGTGATGGCGTTCTCGAACGCCTCGCGGGTGAGGATGTCGCGGGGTTTGATGTCCCGATCGAGCAGCTTGAGCACCGCCTCGCCGGCGGCGCGGCAGTCTTCCAGCTTGTCGTTGTCCTCGGCGTTCTGGGCGGAGCTGCCCGGCAGGCTCATGCCCAGGGCCTCGATGGCGCTGGCCATGGTGTTGGCGGTGTACATG
>MDTA01056571.1_pt1 | contig 12620 bp, 18 predicted proteins | sample 811151 | NCBI WGS metagenome assembly MDTA01 (sample SAMN05326648, study PRJNA326480) | marine metagenome | isolation source: seawater | place: Indian Ocean: South | collected 2010
AATTTAATTACAAATTACTATGACAAAAACTGTTTTTAACCAGAACAATATCAATTTCTCCAAAGAGCCTATGTTCTTTGGTGCTGATCAAAATGTTCAAAGATATGATGTGTTCAAGCATCCACAGTTTGATAAACTTAATCAAACAATGCTTGGATACTTTTGGCGTCCAGAAGAAGTATCATTACAAAAAGATAGAGCAGATTACTTAACTTTCAGACCAGAACAAAAACACATATTCACAAGCAATTTAAAATATCAAACTTTACTTGATAGTGTGCAAGGAAGAGGCCCAAGTTTAATGTTTTTACCATATGTATCCAATCCTGAACTAGAAGGTTGTATTGTTACATGGGACTTCTTTGAAACAATACACTCAAGAAGTTATACACACATTATTAAGAATGTATATCCAGATCCAACGGAAGTGTTTGATACAATCTTAAACGACAAAGAGATTATCAAAAGAGCACAGTCGGTTACAAAGAACTATGACAAGTTTGGCAAAATGGCACTTGATTATACTGCTGGTAAAAAAGTAGACATAATAGAACTTAAACGGCAATTATACCTTGCAATGATGACTGTAAATTTACTAGAAGGCCTAAGATTCTACATTTCATTTGCTTGCACTTTTGCATTTGGTGAACTTAAACTTATGGAAGGGTCAGCAAAAATACTTTCACTAATTGCTAGAGATGAAGCCACACATCTTAACTTATCAACACATGTGATTAAAGCATGGCAAAAAGGGGATGATCCTGAAATGACAAAAGCTATGAAAGGCACGGACAAACAAGTTATTCAAATGTTCAAAGACTGTGTTGATGAAGAAAAAGCGTGGGCTAAACATCTATTCAAAGATGGATCAATTATAGGACTTAATGAAAGATTATTAGGATCATATGTAGAATGGACAGCTAATAAAAGATTAAAAGCTTTGGGCTTTGATCCTCTATATGATATTCCAGCGTCACAAAATCCTTTACCTTGGACACAACATTGGTTATCTTCTAAAGGTATGCAAGTAGCACCACAAGAAACCGAAGTTGAATCGTATATTGTTGGCGGAATAAAGCAAGACGTCAAAAAAGGCCAATTCGCTAAATTTAAATTATAAAACACTATTTTTACCTCAATAAATAGTAACATGTCAGGCAGAACACCATCAGTAACACTAGGAGCAGTCACACGTAGGGGTGACAAAGAGATTCCACACTGCACAGGAATGGTGCGTGAAGGTGCTTCTCCTGATGTATTTGCTAATAATAAGCCTATTTCTTGCCATGGTCATCATAACACAAAACATTTGTTTCCGCCAAAAGTATGTGCCGGTAAGTGTTGTGAACATAGTAGAGGACTCATCGCTTCACAATTTAGTGTAATGGCCAACAGAAGACCTATAGGTAGAAGATTTGATAGAACATGCACTATGGTCATAGAAGGATCACCAAATGTGTTTATTGGTGCGGCGAGAATTTCAGGAGCGGCAATGAAAAGCCGTACACGCGAAATATTAAAAAGGTTCCGTAATCAAAAGATTCTAGATCAACTTGATAAAAACAACGCTACTATTGATACGTTCTATGGAGAAATACCTGGAGTCACAATTCCTTCAGACTTAAATTTTGAAAATGTTGATGAAGAAGCTGGCAGAATAAAATCTAGTGGCGGCAGAGGTAACATTACCGCTACATATGGTGATGACAAGTACGGATTACTATAATGGCAAATAAAAATTTGTTATCACTTGCCGAAAGTGATCCTAACTTTTCAAATCAAGCTTTAGAAAATGCAATAAACAATTTAAAAATTGGCTGGGTTACCAAAAGTATTACATTAGATGATACAATCACAAGTAATGCTGTGTTAACAAATTCACAAAAAACAGATCTTAAAGCCACTATCAACAACCATGCTCATATAAATTTAGGAAGACAACTGAATGACATGTTAAAACACACTAACACTGTGCTTGACGGATCTATAATTCCTGCTACAAGTATAGCAGAACAAAGGACTTTCCTAGATTTGTTGCAAAATGTTCAAAGTGTACAAGGTTTGGTCATTGACCTATTTGGTGTTGATGCAACTGATAAAAATAGAGGAGTAAATGATCATTTTGGCACACTTAATAATTTATTTCTTGAGACTGAAGACAGCAGTAAACCTGTGTTTACACAATTACAGGAGGTTATTGATTTTATTACTAGGGCAAATTTGGCAGCCGATACTGCGTATCAAAATTCACTCACAGACTTAACAAACTTTATTAACAGCACAGTAGCAGATTCTACAGATTTTCAACAAACACTTGATGCTTTTGCTACATCCGTAGCCTCCGCAGCCACAAGTTTCAACAACGCATTAGGCAGTGAGCCATATTTGACAGAAAGAACTAAACTTATAAGCGACACAAATAAAATAAACACACAAGTAACTTTAGAAATAAACAATCTTAAATCCATTGAATCTTATGCTACAGACTTAACAAACAACATAGCATTCACAAGTTTAGCTGAGGATACAAATCTACGTAATTTAATAGCAAGAGTGGCCCAAAATCCTAACTGGGTGAAATATTTTTCTGAATATGAAGACAGCGAGACTGCACTAAATCCTATTTTTGATACCGATACAGATTCAGATAAAAGTTCAGTAATAGAGCAGGCTTTAATTACAAAAGGACTGCCTGATGTACTAGACCATACAGATATTTTAGCAGTAGCAAAGAAGGCAAAATTAGACGACAGAATAAACACCGCTGGTTTTGAATTATTGACAACAGAGCAGGTTATAGAAAAATCTTGCCAGCAACTTGGAATAAGTCTTTTTGGAGATGTTTTCAACAGAAGCAAAAGATTGCTGAACAATCTAAATCAGAGAGATAGGGATCTTATCCTTGCTGACCTTAATGCCAACGAAGACAGTAACACTTTAAGTTAATTTTTGTAGTTACGTTTTTTACTACCGCCCATATAATGCTTGCTTGGTTCGTAGTCCCATTTTTTTCCATGGTGGCCACGTACATCAGCGTACATCATTCTAAGTTTCACTAACATTTTTACTAACGGGTTGTGGTTTACTTTCATTTATCTTCCAAGTTTCTTCTTTCTACCTAATGGTAATTTTTGTGTTTTGACAAATTCTTCGCCTGCCTTTGTCGTCCACTCAATAGTTACCATTTTTGCTTTAGAAGACCCTTGAAATGACTTAACAGCTTTTTTATAGGAAAGTGCTTCAACTTCCTTTATTTCTGTTCCATCATTTATTTTAAAAGTTCTCATCTTGGGCATATATCTAATTTAGCATAAACTTGACAAAAGGTCAATCTTATGCTTAAATATCCTTGTGTACGTTGAAACATTTAGAATAAACGTTACGGACGTCGGGGCAGTACCGACCACCTCCACCATACTAGGATTGGTGGCTTATGTAATCTCTTTCGGGGGTGAACTAGGATCGACGGATGTGTAAAAAGATGTGGAGTACGCCCAGTTGGTTCGAGGTAACGGCCAGTTTTAAATGCAAACACAAAAGCATTAGGATTTGCTGACTTAACAGTTGGCATGTCTGAACTGAGATTAGCGGCCTAGTCCAATAATTTCGGGGTCTAGCCCACCTGGCAACAGAACGGGCCTAAATATTATGTGGAAAATGTTAATTATAATCTGTGCTGTTGGTGGACAATGTCTGCCTTTTCATGAAACAACAAATGTAATTTACGATGACAAAGAAGAGTGTATGGCTTATGCACATGATAAAGCAGAAATCATGATGTCAGAAGCTATGCAGATGCAAATTCCGCTTTCATCTATTGAAGGCACTTGCATACAAGATCCTACTAGCCAGCCTATATAATCTATAAAGTAGTACTTCTTAACTAGCTATTAAGGTTTAAATAAATTAGTCAAGGGGAAGTTAATGTTTAAGATTGCTCAAAAGCGAACTAACTATTGGTCACGTATCAGAAAGAAAGCACCAAAGGTGCCTGATATAACTTGTCCTGCGATTGATGACGTATTAAACCAATTGGAAAAATGTATTGGTAAAGAGTTTCAAAAAAGAAAATATAGAGCCATGGAACGCAAATTAGAAAAACTTCGAAGAGAAAATGAAAGACTAAGAGATTGCGGTATATATTGGCACGATGCCTGTAAAGAAACCATTAGAGACCTGCTTGGTAAAAAGCAAACACGTTGACTAAATCATTAAAATTTGTTATACTAGTTTTGTAATATTAGGTTAATCCTATTGTTGGAATTTTGCCTAACATTACACTCATTAACTATAGGAGATATTATGAGCAAGGTAAAAATGCTTTTGGACGTTGTTAAAGAAGTCAAAAAAGAAGCACCCGAAGATGTACCAAATTGGTCCAAGCGATACGAAGAAGCAAAAGTAAATTTAAAAAATCAATTAGCAAAAGGCAGACAGTTACCATTAGGGACTGAAGCACATCCTTTATCTGACTTTGCCTTTAATTATAGTGTACAACGTGATGTTAGAGCCGGACACGTAATGAACATTATGAAAAAGTTTGATCCTAGAGTGTGTTGCCCTGTATCGGCTGTGAGAAGGTCAGACGGCAAAACACTGTATATATTTGATGGACAACACAGAGCAGTATCGCTGGCTCTACTTGGTTATGATAATATACCAGTCACTATAGTGGAAACAGATGAACCAGCTTTTGATGCAGAAGCATTTGAAATAGTTAACGACTCTGGAATACTTAGAGCAGGCACAGAAGAAATACACAGATGTTTGTTACACAGATATAAAATGGGCGAAACAGAAACGGAAAGAGTTGTTACTGCACATTCAGTACAAGAAATATTTGATGAATGTCAAATAGACTTAGAGCCTAAACGTGTAAGAAAAAGTTCAGGTAAATGTGGCCCTAACAAACATTATTTTTCACATTTTGATTATGCATACAAAGGAATGAAAATGGCAGGTGCAGATGGTTTGAAACATGCTTTATTGGCTATAAAAAATGTTTATGGTGAAGAAGAAGGTGGTGAGATTAACCAAGGCCTGTTTATTGGACTAATGAAACAGTATCAAATGGGTAGTGAAGCAAAACGTCTTAAACGGTTACCAGATGATTGGATGATTAAAATGCTTGAAGCCACGCAAAAGGTTTGTCCTAGTGCATCCTTGATACACTCAGCAACTAAGAAACAATGGCAACATGCTAACGGTGTTGGATGGGACGCTCCTGTAGCAATGGGTCATATGCTAAGGGAGACATACTTGATTGAAGACGGAACATTTGAACCAAGCTATATGCCAAATGTATCATTGAAATTAGAAGATGGTGATATAGCCAAAGATTCAGAGGCCCAGACTGCCTTTAACAAATATGTCAAATAAAAATTGCTACTATCGATGTTTTGTTACAACAGGCACTAAAACTATTGAATGGGGTTATGGGCTTACATGGAAAGATGTTTTGAAAGAAGTGAAAAAACATTATAAAGATGGTGCAGATGCAGTGGAACTTGAAATGATAACAGAAGAAGAATTCAATGCTAGACTTCCAAAGCCTTATTAATTTACCTGAAATAAATTTTAAAGCCAAAGGCCATCCCGAGATGGCTGAATTGGCCAGATACATTGACCATATGAAAAAACAATTATTTGATGAATCATGGAGCCAAGCCACAAAAAAACACATAAAGACCAGCCTAGTTCTTTATATAAGAACAATGCAAAAACAATTGGCTCCCATGGGCTATCATTACAAAGCTGAATCAATTAAAGGTAAACAGCACTTGGAACATGTCATCCCGCAAAATAAAATAATCACTGCATATCTTAATGACAAAATATCTGCTTCATTAGTTTTACAGATGCCACTTTGTTTAATTGACGATACTGACAAACACATACTCGAAGGTGATTGGCAACAAGCAGGTAATTGGGAATTTCCTTTCCGTAGATATAAACTAGCAGGATATAGTAAAACTATAAAAGATGTAAGGGGTAATGTTGTAGATTTAAATACTCATACAATTAACCAACATTTTAAAATGCTAGGACAAGATGTATCGGATTAAGAGATTAGACTTTAACGTAGCTTACGCATGTAATTTAGCTTGTAAAGGTTGTATAAGCCTTAGTGACTTTGATAGAAGGGGGGTTGAACCATTACAAGAAATAAAAATGCAATGCCAAATTTGGAGTAAAATTATAGATCCTTCTATTATATCTATATTTGGTGGAGAGCCTTTGATGCATCCGCATATTGAAAAGGTATTAAATTATATTAGAGATGCGTGGCCTTTAGCTCAAATAAGATTTATTACCAACGGATATCTTTTAAGAAAATATGATCCAGAACTATGGTTCAAATTTGGCCATTTAGAAATGCAAATTAGTATCCATAGAAAGGATCACGAGAAACTAATCACTAATGAAATAAAAAGGATTGTAAGTAGACGTAAGGACTGGAAAGCATCCAGAACTTTTGCTGAAGGGCATAAGCAATTAGAATTACAACATGATAATCTTACAATTTATAAAAGTAAATTTGCAAGATTTGTGATGCCATATAAAATTGTTAACGGTGAACTTACGCCATTTGAGAGTGATCCTGCTAAGGCACATAAAATTTGTGGAAGTCCAAACGTACCTATACTATACAAAAATAAGTTATATAAGTGTGCTCCAATAGCAAATCTTTTGGATTTAGATACGAAAGACAAATACAAATACGAAGGTATAGGACCTAATGGTGATGTGGAAACTATTGTAAAAAATATTAACAAGCCTGAATCTGTATGTTCTATGTGTCCTGAGAACATAGATCATTCAATAGACCACTTTGCGAAAGAAAATGTACATGTCAAAAATATTGACTAGTGGTTGCGGTATTACGTTTCCTGGTGAAAGACCAACATGGGTAAATGTTTTGAAAATTTGTGGTTTGAATGTAAAAGATCTATCAGGCCCAGCAATTAGTAATACACTTATATTGAATCAATTAATAACTGAATGTAACAAAACCAGATATGATTATGTAATTTGCCAACTAACATCTAAAAAAAAGTTAGATATTGAATTAAATGATCACAATAAAAAATACATGGATGGTGATCCACTACGTAATTTTTCCTACAAAGGTTTTTGGCCCAGCAGTGTTGGCGCCGATAATGATATAAAACGCATGTATTACAAATACTTATACAGTCCAAAATTGGACGAAGACGACACAATTTTAAAATTAATGTTGTTACAACATATATGTAAACAGCATCAATCAGAATTGTTTATAATGCAAGGGTATGAAATGCATTGGACTAATAAGATGATTAAAAATATAAACATGGATCTAAACTTTGTGATAGAAAATGATTACAAGCAAAGTAAATTTTATTCTACACACGATTTTACTAACAATAACACCGTGCCAAACAAGTTGTACCAGATCCATTTAGCAAAATATATCAATCAAAATTTTTTACAACTCTATGGGTTGAATGAAAAATTAGAAAAATTTAATGTATAATTTTATTTTCGTGTGTTATAATCATGGTGCAGGAGGTGAAAATTTAGCCTTACAAATATCAAAAAGCAAATATTGTAATACTTTGGCCTATGACAAAATGGGATATAGAACATGGACCTATGATATTTTTGATAAGTTTTTTTTGAAGCCGTTTGATAAAAATTGGCAAAATAAATTAAAGCAGGTGGCTCCAACAACATTGGTTGATGTTGTGCCTAGTCATTATTCACCTGCTGAACTAAAGAAAAAGTTTCCAAATGAATTATATGTTGTAATCAATTATCCTACTACATCAAAAGGTCTTGTAGAGTATAGGCAGGCAGTGTATCAGAAGGTTTGGCTTTCTAAACACAACACGCTACAACAAAAAGTAGGATATTGGAAAAATAACACTAATAAAGCATTGACAAGAGATAATGTAAAAAAATTAAGCAAGAACATTACCAACGGGGATATTGAATGCATAATTGCGGACATGCCAATTAATAAAAAAAATGCTAAATTATTGTTCGAAACTAAAATGTTAAAGATGAAAGATAAATTTAATTTCAAACAAAAGCAAAATATTATAGTCACAACTTATGAAAAACTTAGTAATATCAATAGTTTGCTTAAATTGGTCAACTCCAGGTTGACTACTTTGGAAAAATAATATATAATGGTAAACAGCAAAGGCAAGCATTGGGCATACAGATGCGTATTACTCATTTGTCAATCAACTTCAGCCCTCTAGGCTTTATGCATTAGATAGCGGTAACCCCGCGAGAATGCGTAGACTCTGTACCCAATGTTAGGCCTTAAAATTTATGAGTAAAACAAAAGCACTACTAGAAGGATTAGGTAATATTGTTAGAAAGCCTAGTGCCTTCAGAGATGAAAAGTTTGACTCTTACACAAATCGATTTTACATTACACAAAACGCATTTCATAAATTACCAGCAAAATATGATAAAGCCAAACGACACAAGGATGAAGAAGGTGATGAATACATCAAGATAGATCGTGTGTATGGTGGACTTTATGAACAGCAACTTCATCAAGCAGACGGAACTATATACAAAGGCAAACTGGTAAAAAAAAGAAGATTGATCACAAATAAGGGATACACTGGAGAACAAGACAACTTTTATAGTAGATGCATAATGACCGCAGACAATAGATGGTTTGATAATGGCGGTATGCCCATTGAAGCCCCAACAAAATTAGAGCCTGATAAAAAACCAGATCCTGAAGATATAGAAGAAGAAAAAAGGTTAGCCAAACAGAGAGAAGCTAATATACTTGCAAACCTTAAATGAAAACAATTCACAATTTTTTAGAGCCCAATGACCTGGTTGACATTAAAGATATTGTCACTGATCCAACCTTTCCATGGTCATTGAATCACGGTGTAAGTTACGCAGATGATGGTCATATTCAGTTTACGCATACCATTTACAGAGATAACGAATTTCCTAGCACTTGGAAACTAGGTGGTTTGGATATCTTTATTGAAAAACTTAAGATCACCAGTCTAGTAAGGGCTAAGTTTAACCTGTTGCCAAAAACCACAGAAATAGTAGAACATGAAGCACATATAGATATTCCTAGTCCACCCAAAGGTCTTAAAACAGCAATTTTGTATTTGAATACCAACAACGGGTACACCAAGTTTGACAGCGGAGAGAAAGTGTTAAGTGAAGAGAATAAAATGATTATCTTTGATGCAGATGTCAAGCACTTTGGAACAACAAACTCTTGTGATGCTCCCTACCGTTTAGTTTTTAACTTGAACTATTTTTAAATAATAAATAATTTTTGTAGCGCCATGTAAATGACGTCGGAGAAAAAAAGGACGCTTGAGCATCTGCTCTTTACCAATTGAACGCCCTTCCGTATGCAAGTTTCTTGCTAACCTAAACAAAAACATTTATAATAAGAAGATGAATGAATTAATTGCAGTTAGCACAGGATTACTCGCAGGCACTGTCACAGGCATAGTTCCAGGTGCTGGTGTTATGGTGGCAATGATTGTTGCAACGCCTTTGTTGCTATCGTTTGACGTGGTGCAATTGTTATTATTCTATATGTCCTTGGCCAGCATGGTTCAATTTACCGGCACTATTCCGGCAATCTATCTTGGAATACCTGGAGAGACAAACAGTCTTCCTGCTGTGATTGAAGGGACAAAATTCAATAAGCATAAAGTCGCCAAACTAGCAATAGGCATAAGTGCCCTAGGCAGTGTGCTTGGCAGTATGATTGCTGTTGTTATTACTTTTATTCTGATATCTTTACTTGTTAGCCACATGACAATATTTTTTAGCAATGTAACAAAATTTTATCTATACATTTTTATAATTGCTTTTTGTTTATTAGTTTATAATAAAAAAAACATTTTGGTTAATGCAATATTATGTATAATAGGATTTGGTTTAAGCGTTCCAGGAGAGAATGATATTTCCCCGGACTTTAGATATACATTTGGCATAGAAGACATGCAGTTTGGGATTCCGCTAATACCAGTGCTATTAGGATTTCTTGTGTTCCCTACAATTTTTAAAATGTTTGACATCAAGAGTAAGTCTAGCTTAATGCCTAACACAGATATTGCATTCAATAAAGTGATCAACTACTTTCGTAAAAAATGTGTACCTAGTGCATTGAGAGGAAGTATCATTGGATACTTCTGTGGCTTTGTACCTGGAGTTAGCACAGTTCTCAGCACGAATGCCAGTTACTCTGTTGAAAAAAAATTACATCCGCATACTCCGGCAAAACTATTGGTATCTAGTGAAACAGCAAACAATTCAGGCCAGTTTGCCAGCATGTTACCACTTTTATTAATAGGAATACCAATTACAGGATCAGAGATTGTGTTGTATAGTTTGTTAGTGGATGCGGGATGGTCGCCATTTCAATTTGATAAGGTGGCCAATAATGCAGATATGATATTTAGACAGATCGTTCCGTGGTTTGTTGTAGCTAACATAATTGGAATAATTGTTGCATGGCCTTTGGCAAGGAAAATTTTGCAAACATTTGCCAACACAAAAAAAATTATGGTCGTAATACTTGCTTTAGGCATGTTAATATTAAACACTTATCTTGGTATTATAGATTATAGGGTATGGTTTTATACAGCATGTTTAGTCGTGTTCAGTTGTGTAGGATTTTTTATTAGAAAATATGAAACGATACCTTTGATATTCATGTTTATTTTAGGCAATGATATTGAAGGAGTATTTTATAGACAATGGTTAATATAAGGAGATAACAATGAAAAATATAGCATTAGTCATTTTAATGTTGTTGTTTGGTGGTGTATCATTTGCAGACACAATAACAATTTTAAACAACGGAAAATCAGGAGGCTCCTATAATGCAAGGACTCAGATGTATAAAGAAGGATTAGAAGCAAAAGGTTATAATGTAGAATATGAAAACATAGGAAAAATTAGTCAAGCAGTAAAAATTTTTAAAACCACAGACAAGCCAACCATAATGGTATTTTCAAACAACATGGTTCATAAACAAAATTTATTTCATAATCCAGAAAATTTTATTATGTTAGAATATCAATCACCAATGTATATTTGTTATGCTTACAATAGTACAATTGAAGGCAAGCTAACAGTGGCTCATGGTAAAGGATATGATGTAAAATTACTAAAAAGAATACTAGGAAATGATATTGTTTTGGTTCCATATAAAAATAGTGGTGCAATGCTGAAAGGAATACTTGGCGGTGATGTAGATATGATGGTCAACAATCAAGGAAAAAGTTTAAAGTACATTGCCTCAGGACATGGTTCATGTAAGGTATCAGATACTTTGCCAATAAACTATGCAACTGTCATAGGAACAAACATCGACGTCATTGCAATTAGAAAAGTAATGATTGAAATTACAAATAGTGAACAATTTAAAACTTATCATAAAACAAGAAAACTTGTAAGACCATCTAGCACTTGGTCAAAAGAACTTGTACTAGTTCGCAAGGGTGAGAAAAATTGGGAGTAAATGATAAAAATAACAGCCGCCAGTAAGGTCTATGAAGAAATAAAAAAGACTTTACTAAAGAGATTAGATTCTGTATACACACAAGATACTCACATGGGTGGCCCGTGGGTAACACATTGCGAACAAAAACTAAAGGATCTTACAGGAAGAAAGCACGCTTTTATTGTTACAAGCGGTACGTCTGCCATAACGATAATGTGTTTGGCCTTAGGAATCAAACAACGAGATAATGTTTCTGTAATAAATTATTCAATTCCAAGCACGGTTATGCCTTTAAAATTGCTTGGCGCAAAATTATCTTTTTGTGATTTAAACAAGTTTGGCCAGCAAGATGTTAGTAACATAGCAACTACTAATAAAAAAGCTATTCTTACAACAGGTTTATACGGAGACTGTCATGATCATGATAAAATAAAGGATTTAGGTATTCCAATATTAAACGACTCTGCACAATGTTTCCTGTCAAAATATAAAGGCATTGAAGCTACAAAGTTTGGTGACGCTAGTATAATCAGTTTTTCATACAATAAAGTAGTGCCAGTATTTGGAACATATGGTGCAATACTCACAGATAGAGATGACTGGGCTGAAAAAATTAAGTATATGAGAAAAAATGGCTACGTGAACAATAGCCAGTCAACAATAGAACATGTTGGCATACAGGCTCAGCCACATCCAGATAAATGTGTACAATTAGCCACTAGCCTAGATTATGTTCAAAAATGGCAAGCTAGGAGACAGGAGGTTGCGTTTACTTTACGAGAAGCATTTGAAAATATAGGATTAGGCATGAGACAATCTCCAAAATATAGTCACACAAATTATCATAAATTTTGTATTTTTGTAAACGACAAAATAAAATTTGCCCACAAACTTTCAAAAGTAGGAATTGAGGCTCATTTACATTACACATATAATTTTTCAAAAAATCCTTTACTGAGTGACAATGTCAATAAAAAATTTCCAATGACTGACTTTTTTATTAAACATGCATTGACTATACCATCACATCCATGGATGACTAAAAAAGAAATAAAAAAGGTAATTGAAGGTGTAAAATCCTGTATGAGCAAAAAGGACTATAATATCCATCCATGAAACA
>MDTA01096207.1_pt1 | contig 12619 bp, 11 predicted proteins | sample 811151 | NCBI WGS metagenome assembly MDTA01 (sample SAMN05326648, study PRJNA326480) | marine metagenome | isolation source: seawater | place: Indian Ocean: South | collected 2010
TTAAAAAATTTTCATATTTTTATAATTAGTATTACGCTGTTACTTAATACCTTACATTGTAAATTTTTTTGTAATTTTAAAATATCTTTTAACCTATAAAACTTTTCTAATATTACATTCTCATCTAAAGGGGGAAATTTGTAATTTTCTGCTTCTTGATATTGACTTTGTTTAAAAAATTTTTTCAGTGTAATATTTATTTTACTCTTCAAATCTTTAAATTTCACAAAGTATTCAAAAGATTTCCATTTAGAATTATTTGATAATTTTTTATTATCCAAACTTTCCCATAATTTTATGATATTTTCAGATGCAAGATTTTTATCATCAATAAAAATTTTTTTTTTTATCGATTCTAAATATTTATCGTTCGAGTCACTTTGTTTATCTTTTTTTGAAAACTCAAATAAATTATTAACTTCATCTAACAATTGCTCTTTCGAGCTTACCTTTACACCTAATTGGTTCGGTATCTCGCCAGTATAATATTTTAATTGAAAAGGATTGTATGTTATTACAGGTTTACCAAATATAGTTGATTCTATTGCAGTTGTGCAACTGTTGTGCATTAAAGCAAAGGCATTATTAATCCAAGGAATTATTGATCCCTCTCGAACTACATGTACATTTTGTAAATTTTCCAAATAAATTTTCCATGCATTTATGTTTTCTCCTGGGTGAGGACGTAAAATTATATCATATTCATTAATATTTTTTGAGAGATATTGAATTGCTTCAATGAAAGATCCCATTCTTTTATAATGTTCACCCATTAAATCAAATTTTCTTTTAAATAACTTCAGATCCCTTTTAAAATAACCTCCTTTTCTCCAAGCTTTAACTTTTTCTGGCATAGGTTTCATATCGTTCACTTCGAAATTTCCAGAAATAAGTAAGTATGGTTTCGAAGTTGGAATATCAGGTTTTGTCCAGTAATTAATAAAGAGTGGATTTAAGAGATCTATTCGTGGAGAACCAGTCATATGTATTTTAGATGAATGTTTGGGGTAAATTCTTTTTAAAGTCTCAACATCCTCTGGACCCCATCCAAAAATTGCTGAAGTTTGGCTTATAGTCTTTTCAGAAAATCTATCTAAAGCAAAATCATCATAACCATGATTAACAAGATTATTTTCCTCATCTATGCTTGTAACAATAAAACCATTTTCAATCAAAAATTGATGAAATTTAGTTTTAATGTCATTTGGTGTTAGAGATTTATCTAGAAATATTCCTGGAGATAAAAGTTTTCTTCTTGATCCCTCTTTAATTGCTTTTAAATCTGAGATAATAACTTTGTGATTTCTTGAAGCTGCTAAAGTTGCTAAAAGAATTTTACTATCTAATTCTCTATGAGCGATTTCAATAGGAATATATATATTCAAAGTAATTACCTAAATTAATTTTTTAGTAAATTTGAACAAAATTATAGCTTTTAAAAAACTACTAATCACAAATTATTTTTCTGTATAAAACACATTTTCTTGGAAAAGATTACTTAATTTAGATAATTCTTCAAAGTTTCCTTGAAATTTTATTTCACCTTTTTCTAATTGATAAATTTTATCACATTTTTGGACAGTGCTCAACCGGTGAGCAATAAGAATAATTGTTATTTTTTTACTTAAGTTATTAACTGCATCAATAACAGCCTTTTCTGTAAGGTTATCTAAAGCACTAGTGGCCTCATCTAAAATTAAAATTTTTGGGCTATGATATAAAGCTCTTGCAATTCCTACACGTTGTCTCTGACCACCGGAAAGTCTAATTCCTCTCTCGCCCAAAGTAGTTTTATATTGATCATCTAATTCATTTACAACAAAATCATGCAAATTAGCAATTTTAGATGCATTCACAACTGCTTCTTGATTTATTTCATTTGATTTTATACCAAATGCGATATTTGCTGCAACTGTATCGTCAGATAAATATATTTGTTGTGGAACATATCCAATTGACCTTTGCCAATTAAAAAAATTATCTTTATTAATTATTTCATCATCAATCAACAAATTCCCTTTCTGTGGTTCAAGTAAACCAAGTATTATATCCACAACTGTAGTTTTTCCACTACCTGTGGCTCCTACTAACCCGATTGTATTATAAGCTGGTAGAGTTAAGTTTATATTTTTTAGTGCTGTCTTTGACGATTGTGGATAATTATAATAGATATTTTCTAACTTTATAGATTTATTTAATATTAATTTATCTTTAGTTTTGTATTTATCAATTGGACTTAGGCCCTTAAGTTCTTCATACATTGAATCTAAAGCAGGACCAACAAACTTCAACTGAGTAGCATTACTATAAATTAATTGTAAAGATGGCAACAGTCTATATCCTGCAAAAGCATAAAGTGCGAGAATTGGTAAAATATTTGAAAAGTTTTCACTTTCACGCATTAAAAATAATACAACAAACAACATGCCACCAAATGCTATAGCTTCTAAAATATAACGTGGTATTAAACTTACGATTTGACTTGAAGCTTGATGTTTAGCAAAAATTTTTGCTTGTTTTGAGAATCTTTTAGTAAAAGAACTTTCTAGTCCTCCAATTTTGATGTCTTTAAAAGCACCAAAAGCCTCTATTACTGCGGTAAAACGTAATTTATTTGATTTCAGTCGTTCTTGTCCAATTTTAACAAGAAAACTTCTAACAAATTTATAAATACTAAGATAAGCAAATGCAAATATACCACCAATTAACAATGCAAGCTTAGTGTTAACCACTGAGAGCATTATTATCAACATCAAAGCTACAGAACCATGAGTAATAATATTAATCATTGGTTTTAATCCTTTACCAACTACTGTGCCCACTTCAGAGAGAACAGTTTTTCCAAGGTCGGCGCTGTGACGATTTAAAAACCACGTGTAAGGTTGATGAAGATATTTTTCAACAAAAAGCTTACTAATTCTATACTGGACCATAGATGTAAACCTTAATTGAGTAAAAATTGTTAAAGCTTTAAATGATAAAGATGAGATCAATAATAACATAACAACTACACCTAAAAAAAATAGAAATTGTTGTTGGGTCTCAACTCCAAATATATTTGAGAATATAAAAGCTTTGTTCAAAAAAGTATTTGTTTCCAATATTGCAGGGTTAGTTAAAACAGTCATGAAAGGCATAATTGAAGCAACACCTATCATATCTAAAACAGCCATAACAAATATCATCATAAGCAAAATGATTGCTCTTTTTTTGTCTTTATTTGATAAAAGAAATAAAAGCTTTTTAAAATTTTTCATTTGTAAAATTGTGAAAGAATAACAAATTTAGTTTCATTTTAATTTATAATAATCTATTAGTTCAATTTTTTAAATTTTACTTTTAACTGTTTAAAAAATTTATATAATTTTTTACTACATTTTTTGATTTTCCTAAATAATAATTAACTGTTTTTTGATTTTCTTTATTCTTTATTGGAAATGAAGTTTTCTTATTCGATAGATTTAAAATTTTTTTTTCCATTTTCTTTGGAGAGAAATAAATTATATCTTTATTGAATCTATATAGATATTTTTTAAGTCTTAGATTTTTTTCAAAAAAAGGCACCATTACGTGTTTTCCATTTGCCAAGGACTCAATCGTAGATCCAGAATTTTGGCCGATAATAATGTCTGCTTCATTTATGAATTTTTCAGCAGTTCCGCCTTCGAAAACTTTTATACTTTGATTAATTTTTTTTGAACTTTTATAAGTATACATATTTTTTCTTTTAATTATTATTTTAATATGACGATTATTAGATAATCTATTAAGCACCTCTATTACCTTGTCATATGTCAAATTCCAATTTAAATTTCTATATCTTTCATCAAGGGGTATGCCTTGCTTTGTATTAAATGACAAAAATAAAATATTTTTTATTTTTTTTTTTATTTTTTTTTTATTAATAAAATCATAAATTCTAGGACAACCATTCACTGAAATTTTTTTAGTATTTTTATTATCCATTGCTATAAGCATTTTTTTCATTAAGTCGTTGTAAACAGATATTTTTTTAAAATATCTAAAAACATTTTTGTATTCATTTAACTCTACGCGTTGCTTAACATCCTCATCCGACATAAAACATTCTTTATTCCATAATTTAACAGGAATATTATTATTTTTGCATCCGATATAAATTCCTGTTTCAATCCAAAAATAATATGCAAAAGAAATGAAATTAATTTCTTTTTTATTAAAATATTTTTTTAGATAATAAATTACATCAGTCCAAAATTTTTCATGTTTTTTTCTATCTTTTTCAGTAAGTGTCTCAAAATCTTTCTTGGAAGGTTTGGGCCTTAAATAATTAAAAAAAAATTTATTTTTATTGCAAAAACAAAAGAAAATTATTTTTGCTATACTTCTTTTGAAAAAAATAATTTCAAAATTATGATTTGTTTTTTTATTTATAATTTCGAGATCTCTTCTTCCTCCAATAAATCGATCTAGGATAATGATAATTTTTTTATTCTTAGTTTTATTTTTGAAATTTTTTGGTTGATGCAATGAAAGTTTTATTAGATAAGCACAAAATTTTGTCAAATTTAACTTACAAGAATAAAACAAAAAGACGTGGTGAATGAATAATAATGATCTATAAATTTTTTTTTTGATAGGTATTTTAAAATCCATATAAATTTTTTTTATTTTTATATGATTTTTCTAAATTCAAAATATATTCAAAATCAGATTTATTCATTTTATTTTTTAAATAATAGAATTGTTTTTCAAAAGTCTCTTTGATTTTAAGTCTTGGCAAATATAACGTTTGGAGCATTTTTGCAGTAGATTTTGTTTTTTTTGTGTTTAAAAATTTACAAATCAAATTCACAGAATACTTTGGATTTTTCCAAATATCTTCAATAAATAAAACTTGAGTTTTTTTATTCTTAAAAATTTTGTTTTCTAAGTATGGTTTATATTCAGATTCCATAAACATTAAATATTTTTCAATTCTAGTAGATGAAAAAAATCTATTAATATTTTTGGGTTCAACAAACCATGGAACTTTTTTATTTTCTTTTTTATAATGAAAAACTGTTTGCCAAGGGTGTCCTGCTATTTGCTTATCGACCCTGCTTCTTGATAAATTTTCATAAAGTATACCAATTGGATTTCTAAAAGTTATGATTTTTTTAAAATTATTAAAATACTTAAGTTTACCAGTGCAATTTGGAAAAAAATCATCAACCACCATAGGAATTATATTTTTTTTTATTTTTAAGTTATTAATAATTTTATTAGTTTCAAAATCATTATCTTTAATATTTAAACTTTTATAATAATCCTTTTTTTTTTGACTATTATTTACACTTGATAAATCATGTTTTCTAAAATTTAAAAATCTTCCTAAACTGTTTTCAATCATGGACATTTGCATACCTTGTAAAATCAGATCAATAACTAGATCCTCGTCTATCAAATTTAAATTTTTAAACTTAACATAATTATTATATCTTTCTGGAAATGATTGATTTTCGCAATTTTTAAGTGATGATATGATACTCGATACAACAATTTTTCCTGACTTTGCAATTCCATCAATGAAAACAAAATTATTATGTAATAACTTTCTTTTTAAAATTTTAATTTTTTTTGACATGGGTTATCGGTATTCTCTTTAAATCAAATAAACTAGTTTTTTTGTTATTAAAACCATTAATAGCTGAAGGACAACAAATGATTTTTTTACTCTTTAGGTAATTTATAATTCTCTTATTATAATCAATTTTTTGTCCTTCTGGATAAGAGTAATGTTTTAATCGGTGACTAATTCTTTTAGAAAAAAGTCTAAAACTTGTGTCAACCTGTTTTTTAAGTTCGTTATTGCTCAACGTTCCAAAACTTAAATGTTCGTGGCTATGACCTCCTATAGTAAATAATTTGTTTGACTTAAGTTTATTAACTTGAGCCCATGAAATTTTTTTATCTATTTCTGAATTTAAAGATTGTATTTTTTTAATTTTAGTCACATTAAAAATATATGAAACGAAGTTATCATAATTAAATTTTAAATCTTTTTTTATTTTTTTTCTCAAAAATTCAAGAAATTTGATTTTTTTATCTTTATTTTTAATTGAAATCTTTTTCTGAAGCCAGGGTACTTTAATTTCTTTTTCAGATGTATTTTCTATGCAATATTCAATTTTATCAATCCAGCTCATTGTATTATTTTCAATAAAATCAGTTGAAAAATAAAAAGTTGCAGGAATATTAAGATCGTCAAGTATAGGCGCGGCTACACTATAATTGTTCTCAAAGCCATCGTCAAAAGTAATAATGCATTTTTTTTTATTTTCATTAAAATTAAAACCTTCAATAATATTTTCTATCGGGATTATTTCAGAATTTTTTTTTATTTCTTTTAAGAAGTTGTAAAAATCGTTTTCTAAAATATGCTTTTTATTATAATTTCTCACCCCAAAATTATTTTTTTTTATAACTCCATGAAATAAAAAAATAGAAAAAGTATTTTTACAGAAATATTTATTTTGTCCCATAATTATCTATATTTTTTATACATTTATTTATTTTAGAACTTGGGAATGCAGAATAATACTTACCTAATCTTTTTTGTTTTTTTGATTTTATTTTTTTCAATTTTAAAAATTTTTTATAAAGCTTAATCGTATTAATAGTATTAATAGCTCTTATCTCATGAATTTGTGTTTTTTTTTTTAATATTATCTTTTTTTTAAAAACAATATTCCCTGTATCAAGGCGTTCCTGAACATAGTGCAAACAGGTATACAAATTTTTGAAATCATTATTATATATGGACCATAATATACTATCTAAACCTCTATAAAATAAAGGATTACCCCCATGAAAATTTAGAATTCTTTTATTTTTAAAGCTCTTTAAAAAATTTGAATTCAATTTTCCAATACCAAAGCAAAATATATTGTTAAATTTTTTTTTTTTTATGAAATTTATTGATCTTTTATGATTTAAGTCTTTAAATTTTTTAGCTTTAATCGTTGGAATTTTGTCATTAAAAAAAAAATTTTTTTCAAATATGAATTCCTTTTTTTTATAGTGATGTTTTGTTTTATATTTAAAATTTGATTTTTTTGTCTCAAATATTACAAAAATTTTTGATAATGAGGAAATACTCTTTATAAAAAATTTATGATGCAATGTATCTGTTGTTAAAATCAGATTTGTCATTTTAGAAGATTTTGAAAGTTACTAAATCAGAGTCTTTAACATCTTTTTTAATTTTTTTTCCTAACACCTTTGATATATCATTTGGATTTAATTTTTTAAAAGGTCTTACTATTTTTAAATGCTCTCTTTTTATTTTTGAACCTTTCTTCAAGCTCAAATTAAAATAAATTGATCTTCTCATTGAATTTAAATTTTTTTTTTCATTTTTTGAGATATTCTTTGAGTAATTTCCTAGCATTTTTTCAACTCTATTGATCGAAGTTACCATTTTACTCATGTTTTTTGGATCTAGTGAAATTTGATGATCTCTAAAATTAGAAAAATTATTATTTAGTGTAAAATGTTTTTCAATAATTTTAGCCCCTAAACTTACAGCAACTAAACTACTTTCTATTCCTAGCACATGATCAGATAAACCAACAGTAATTGGTAATTTATCTTTCAAATAACTCACTGAAAGTAAGTTAGCCTCGTTGTCTTTCACAGGGTAATCAGATACACAATGCAAAAAAGCCAATTTTTTTTGGGGAAATTTTGTCGAGTTTAATATTTTTAAAATTTTTCTTATTTCAAATAAATTAATCAATCCAGTTGAAATTATTAATGGTTTTTTAAAAGCGCCACAAAATTTAATAAGATCATAAAAATTATTATCTCCTGATGAAATTTTAAAAACATCAACTATTTTTGATAAAAATTTAGCACTTTCAAAATCAAATGGGGTCGATATAAATTTTAATTTTTTTTTCTTAGTATAATTGGATAATTTTAAAAAATTTTTCTTTGATAATTCAAAACTTTTTAGTTTAGAAAATCTTTTTTTTTCTGATTTATTAATGTAATAACTTGTATTGAAAGTTTGGAACTTTACTGCATCTACACCACAATTTTTAGCTTCATTGATTAATTTAATAGCGTTTTTAAATGAACCTTCGTGATTGTTTCCAATTTCTGCAATAATAAATGTTTTTTTTAGATTTTTGAAATTATTCATTTTTAAAGTCGTTCCAAAAATTTTTATACCAATTAATGTATCTAATATAACCCAGATCCAAATTAAATTGTGGATTGTAATCTATTAATTCTTTCGCCTTGCTAATATTTAAAGTTCCTCTTTCTGGCATGAATTTATCTCTTCCTACATAATTAATTTTTATTTCTGGAAATTCTTTCTTAACAAGATTTGCTAATTCGCTTAATTTTCTAGAGTTTCCATATGTAATGTTAAAAGTTTGATTAATTGATTTTGCATTTATGCATGCTTTGTAAATTCCTTGAATTAAGTCCTCAATGTATGTAAAATCCAGCTTTTCTTCCCCACTTCCGTTTATATCTATATCTAAATTTTGGATTGCATTTTCTATAAATATTTGACCTACCCTTCTGCTAACGCATCTTTCTCCATATAAAGCAGATGGTCTTATTATGGTATATGGCAAATCAAATACTTGGCTGTATGTTTTAACAATATTTTCCCCTGATAATTTCAATGTTCCATATACCCCTATAGGATTACATTTCATTTCTTCATCAACATCTTTGCCATCAAAGTTGCCGTAAACCATGCTCGAAGATAAATAAATCACATGTTTCTTACCTTTCCTTGCATAATCTAGGGTATTCTCAAGTGTCCTTAAACTATTATCAAAAGTAGTATGTGGATCTTTGTTGGATTTATTAGCATGAGAAACTGCAGCTAAATGAATAATGATATCTGGGTTTATTTTATCGTAAATTTTTAATACTTTTTCATAATTCCGTGCATCCTCAATAATTAATTCTATTTTCTTATCCTTAAGTAATTTAACTCTATTGTTTAGAATTGAGGTATACAATTCTTTATTCTTTACTTCCTCATTATTCAAAGCATATAAATTATTAATAGATAAACTGTCCAGAATATAGGGAATTCCTTTTTTTTCTTTTAAAAATAAAGCTAAATTATGACCAATAAAACCACATCCCCCTACAAGTAAAATCTTTTTATTATTTATATCCATAAAATTTTTCTATTGTTTTAATAATCTTTGCAAATTCAATATTTTTTAAACTCGGATAAATTGGTAATGAGATATTTTGATCTGCATAGTTTTTTGCAAATTTAAAATTATCTTTTTTATATCTATATTTTTTTTTATAATAAGTCATAAATGGCAACGGTGTAGCATAGTGAATACTTACTCCAATTTTTTTTTTTTTAAATTCATGAAGTAAATCGTCTCTTTTTTTACAAAAAATTTGAAAAACAAAATATGAACATTTATATGAAAAAGGCATACAAGATATTTCTTTTATATGTTTTAGATTTTTCAGATATTTTTTTGCTAAAGAGTGTCTTTTTTTTAAATTTTTTTTATATTTTTTAATTTGTTTAAGACCTAAAGCGGATTGAAAGTCTGTTAACCTATAATTAAAACCTAAATTTAAAACATCATATTTGCCTTGTTTTTTTCTTTGATTAATATCTTTATCTATTCCGAAGGCTTTCAATCTTTTTGCTTTTTTATAGAAGTTATAATCATTTGTAACCAACATACCTCCCTCTCCAGTCGTGATCTGTTTAGTTGGATAAAAAGAAAAACAACCAGAAATTCCAAAATTTCCAGCATGTGTTGAACCAAATTTAGTTCCTACTGAATGAGCACAATCCTCAATTAATTTAATTTTATTATTCTTACAAATTTTTTTTATTATGCCCATATCACATGATAAACCCGCCATGTGAACTACAATTAAGGCTTTAGTTTTTTTAGTTATTTTTTTTTTTATTTCCTCTGGATTTATGTTTCCTGTAATTGAATTTATATCTACAAAGATAGCTTTTGCGCCAGTATACTCAACTGCATGTGAAGTTGCAGTATGTGACATAGCAGGCACTATCACTTCATCACCCTTTTTTAAACCAATAGATAAACAGGATATATGCAATGCGGCTGTACAACTTGAAACTGTTAACGAATATTTTGAATTGGTAAATTTTCTAAATTCTTTTTCGAATAAAGAAGTATTTTTTCCATGTGTTAGCCAACCACTTTTTATTGTGTTTTTTACTAATTCTAAGTCAGAATTAGATATATTAGGTTTTGAAAATTTTACACTCATTAAATATATCTAATCTTTATTTTTTTATTTTTTTTTAGTGCTTTTTCGGCTGCAAAGCAAACAGACATTGAATTAAATAAATCTTTATTCTGGATAATATGCTTTTTTTTTGGTTGCACTAAACAATCTAAAAAATTGTGAATTAATTTTTTTCTATTTTTTTTATCTGGGTAAAATCTACTATTTTTTTTTAAAGTATTTTTATTGATGGTAACTGATCCTGTTAAAGTATTTGAAAATGTTTTGTTTTTAGTGAATATTTTTAATTCATGAAAATGTTTATAAATTCCACCAGCATTTGCTGTAATTTTGGCAATAATGTTTCCTGGAAACTCTAAGATAAGCAAATACATACTATTTTTTTTAAATCTTGTTTTACTTGTGGCTATATTATTTGCAACTGTAAAAACTGATCGAGGTTTTTTATTCAATAACCACATCACCAAATCTATAACGTGAATACCAGCACCTAATAAAACAGAATAATCTTTAATATTTGATCTCCATCCATATAACTTATTTTTTCTTCCCCAAATATAGTCAGCTTCTAGGTAGAAAATATTTTCTTTTTTAATTTTCTTTTTTATATCTAAAAATAGATCATTGACTCTTAAAACTAAATTAGAGGTAATTTTCAAATTTGATTTTGAAATTAATCTTTTTATATACTTAAGTTCTTTTAAACTTAAGCACATTGGTTTTTCTACAATTATATTTTTTTTATATTTAATACACTTTAAAATCTGTTTATAATGATCATTATCATAACTTGCTATTGAAACTAAATTAATTTCTTTGTTTAAAAAAATTTCATCTTCATTATTGGTTATTTTGATTTTTGGAAATTTTTTTTTTAGGTGTTTTAATTTACTCAAATCTTTTTCACAAATTATATTTACTTCAGAATTTTTGTATTTATGAATAGCTTCGAAATGCTTTTGGCCAATTCCAAATCCAATAATTGCTGAACTAATTTTTTTCATTTAGATAACTGTATTGAAGAAATTTTTTTTCTGAAAATTTTTTACACATACGCTTTAACTCTTCTAAAGTATCAATAGAATGCTTTTGAGCACTGTCTTTTTTTTTATTTTTTATATTCAAAATTTTAAATTTTTTTGAATTATTATAAAAATATCTTGTAACATGCTCTTTATCTAATTTAGAAAAAAATCTTAAATTTTTTCCAAGAGTACTTGTTTTGATGATTTCTATTGATTGACCTGATGGGAAAGTTCTAGGAAATACATTGGTCATAACATCAATATTTCTTTTTTTTTTGTGTAAATTAGACATTTTATTTATCAATTTAAAATCTATTAAAGGGCTGTCTCCTGAAATTCTCATAAAAAAATTTTTTTTTCTCATTTTTGCTGTGTGAAATAATCTTTCAGCTACATTTAATAAAGACCCCCTATAATGATCAATTTTCTTTTTTTTTAGAAATTTAGACAACTTATCATCAGCTTTATTTTTTGATGTTGCTACAACAATTTTAGCATCTCGACTTTTTTTAATTTTATCAATCACATGTTCAATTAATGTTTTACCATAAATCTTATACAAAACTTTATTTTTAAATCTTTTTGATGATGTTCTGGCTTGAATTATAATTAACAAAAATTAACCTCTTTGTACATTCCCCTTAACTTCAAATCTTCCTCTGCAATCAATTATCAATTTTGATTTTTTTTTTATCAAATCATAATCAAAAATATCATGATCTGTCATTAAAATCACAATATCAAAATTTATCAAAACATTTGAATTTAAATAATTAATTTTCTTTATTTTTTTGTCTAACATCTCCTCTTTAATATAAGGATCATAAAAACTAATATTTTTAATATTTTTTTTATGTAGTTTATCTATTAATTTAATAGATGCTGATTCTCTTACATCATCTAAATTTTTTTTATATGAAAGTCCCAAAATTAAAATTTTTGCTTTATTATTTGATACCTTAATTTTTTTTAAATTACTCAAAATTTTTTTAATCAAAAAATTTAAAACTAAAAAATTTGTTTGAGCTGATAACTTTATAAATTTTGCAGGTAAACCTAATTTTACTGACTTCCAATATAAATAATTTGGATCTACTGGAATGCAATGACCACCTATTCCAGGACCTGGAAAAAATCTTCTAAAACCATACGGTTTTGTATTAGCAACTTCAATAATTTCAAATATATCGAGATTCATTCGATCAGCTAAAATTTTCATTTCATTTATAAAACCAATATTAATTGACCTGTAAATGTTTTCTAAAAGTTTAGAAAATTCTGCAATTTCTAGGCTTTTGCTTTCAACAACTTGATTAAAAGATTTTTTGTAAAACCTTGAA
>MDTA01041940.1_pt1 | contig 12618 bp, 1 predicted proteins | sample 811151 | NCBI WGS metagenome assembly MDTA01 (sample SAMN05326648, study PRJNA326480) | marine metagenome | isolation source: seawater | place: Indian Ocean: South | collected 2010
CCGCCTGAGGTGTCCTGAGCATGAGTGGGTCGCCGCCGCAACGCAGCGCTGTGTGTTCTCCGCAATGCGACGCGACGCCCAGCCCTGGCTCCCTGTGGCCCCCCCCCCTCTCTCCACGCCCTCGTCACCGCCGTCCGTGGTATCCTTCACCTCCCACCTCTCGATCTTACCCTTCGCCTCCCGCCCTGGCCCCTCGGCCTTGCCCGCGACAGCGGCGTGCTCTCCGACCCGCCCACCCTCACCTTTCATGGCACGTGACGGACAGACGGAGTGAGTCCCAACTATTTATTTATGGTGAGTATAGTATGGCTGTATAGCAATATACAGCCATGGTACCAGTGGTACACCGACGAAAACACCGTCCCTCCAGGATGCTGCTTGAAGTTATCCGAGTTTAGAGGCGCAGTTTGGCGCATGCATAAGGATTTAGCTGACAGACCAAACGAGGTGGTCGCGTAGATAGTATGGTGGCGAGTCGCGTATCCGGCCAAGAGCTCGAGCTGGCGGGTGGCCTCGGCAGCTATGTGAAGGAACTCGTTGAACGTCTTCAGATTGGCACGATGGAGGGGAAGGAAAAGGCCGCGAGCACACTGGAGTCCCTCGCCAAACAGCAGACAGACTACGCCGACATGATTGGGCGTAGCGACGCTGTGCCACCTCTCGTCACTCTCGTCCTGGTGGGCAGCCCCGTCGCACAGGAGTACGCTGCTGCGGCGCTTGCATGCGTTGCGCGTGCAAAAGACGAGTGGAAGGCGCAGCTCATTGATCAAGGTGCGATCACACCGCTCGGGACAATTCTGCGCGCTGGCGGAGGCAGCGCGCAGGAGGCGGCCGCGGCGACCTTTGCGAGCATCTCCGACCACCCTGAGGCGCAGAAGACCATGCTGAAAATGGGTTGCGTGCCGACGCTCGTCGAGCTTCTGCGCCGCAGCACCGCGGCGCAGGTGAACGCCTCGCAAGCGCTCGCGCATGTTGCGGCGCTCAATTTGGAGGGGCAGACTGAGGTTTACAAAGCGGGGGCTGTCAAATTTCTGCTTCTCCTCCTTGGCGCAGGCAAGGCGCAGGAGCACGCCGCGCACGCGATTGCGCGGCTCTCGTGTCGGAACGGAACGATCCAAGCAGACGTCTGCAAGCAGGGCGGAATCGCGCGACTGCTCGCGTTGCTCTCCGATCGGAACATGGACGCGCAGATTCAGGCGGCCGCAGCGCTCTCGGAGCTCGCGCAGGGACCCAATGGCCTCGGCCACCGCAAGACGCAGGATGCAATCAGCACGGCGGGTGGCATTAGCCCGTTGCTCGCCATGGTCCGCTGCCACCCGGTGGTGGTGAAGGCTATTGCAGAAAGTGTGCGCTGCCTGGCGGAGGTCGCGCGGCGTAACCGCGCAAATCAGGACACGATTGCCTCGATGGACGGCATCAAACCACTCGTTGAGCTCATGCAGTCGAGCACGCATCCAGATGAAGTGCACGCGAACGCTGCGCTCGCCGTCGCGGAAATCTGCCGCCGAAACAGGGAAAACCAGTCGGCGGTCGCCGAGATCGGCGGCATTGGGCAACTCGTCGTATTGTTGCGCCATTCCGGCAAGACCGAAGTTGAGGCCGAAGTCGCCGGCGCAATTTGGACCGTCTCAGTCGACCACTGCGCGAATAAGATCTCCATCGCTGCGGCGGGCGCTATTGAGCCGCTGTGCAAGCTGCTCGGTTCGGTGAGCGAGCGAGCGCAGACCCACGCTGCGAATGCATTGGCGAGCCTTGCCCTCGACAGCCAGGAGAACCAGGAGCAGATGGCTCCTCTGCTCGTCGGTCTGCTCGGGTCATCCTTCGAGGGCACTCAGAAGCGCGCGGCGAAGGCGCTGTGGCGCGTCGTCAAGGAGAACCCCGACAATCAGGCGCACATCGCGAAGTCAGGCGGCGCCGAGCAACTCGTCAAGCTCTTGCGCGACGGCTCAGCGGGCGCCAAAAAGTTTTCCCTCTGGTCTCTCAGCCTTTCCATCGATCGGGAGAACCAGGCGACCGTCTCAGACGCCGGCGGCGTCAAGCCGCTCGTCACTGCTCTTCAGAGCGGCAATCCGACCGTGACGTTGCAGTCCGCCGCCGCGCTCGCGAAGCTCGCGCTCGCAAACCCCGGAGCACAGAAGGAGATCGCACGAGCAGGTGGGATTGCGCCGCTCATCTCTCTGATCGACCGCTTCGAGTCAGAAGGCACGCAGGAGCACGCAGCGGCCGCCCTTTCAGAGCTCGCATCGCTGCCGATCAATCAGGTGTCGATCGACCGCGCGGGCGGCATTGCCCCGCTCGTCTCGCTGCTGCTGCATGACGGCGCTCTCTCGGCAAAGAAGTACGCGGCGGCGGCCCTCGCGCGCATGTCCGAGGGGCGGCAGAGCGAGGCGCAGATGAAGGCCGAGAAAGAAGCTATCAAGCAAGGACGCAAGAAGACGATGAGCAAGGCGGAGCAGATCGCGGAGGCAGGGGCAATCACGCCTCTCGTCAACCTACTGAGCGGAATGCGTGGCGACGAGGCGCAGGAGGCCGCGGCGAACGCTCTGCGTGCGCTCGCAAGCGATTCGGGCAATCGGCTGCTTATCACCGAGTCAGGTGGCATTGGACCGCTCGTGCTGTTGCTTGGTTGCAGCAACCCGAAGGCACGCGAACATGCGGAAGCGGCGCTCGTGCGCCTATCGATTGAGATCGCCAACCGGGAGGCGATCATCAAGCAACTCGTGAGCATGCTTCATGACTCGGGAACGGCAGCGCAGGAGCAAGCCGCGGCGGCACTGGCGAATCTGGCGCGCGACTCGACAGACAACCGAACGAGCATCGTGGAGGCCGGTGGCATTCAACCGCTCCTCCATCTTCTTGAGGGCAACTCGAATCGTGCAAAGGAGAATTCGGCGAGCGCGATCACACAACTGTGCGCGACACGCGACAACCAGGATGCAATCGCGCAGGCCGGCGGTATTCCGATGCTCGTTGGCGTGCTGCAGGCCTCAAGCTCGAATAAGGACACCTCCGCGGTGACGTTGTGCAGCCTCGCGGCGTGCGCGATCTGGCAACTTAGCAAGAACAACAGGGAGAATCAGCTCGCGATCGCCGACGCAGGCGCGATAACCCCATTGGTATCGATGCTCGGGAGCCCCAGCTCAGAGATGCAGTCGAATGCGGCCGGCGCGTTATCGACGCTCGCACAGGATAACTGCGACAATCAGTCGGCGATCGCTCGCACCGGTGCAATCGCGCCGCTTTGCACGCTTGTGCGCGAAGGCAGCGAGGAAACAAAGGAGCAGTCGGCATCGGCACTGTGGGCCCTTTCGACCGAAAACGCGCCCAACAAGGCGACGATCGCCAAGCTGGGCGGAGTCGAGCCACTCGTAGGGCTCCTCGTCAGCGGGGCGACGGAGAACTCGCAAAATTACGCCGCCGGCGCCCTCGCATCGCTCTCTTCGAAGCACTCGGAGAACCGTCAAGCTATCGCGAAGCGCCTCGTCGGGCTGCTCAACGGGCGCGCGGTCGATCGCGCCGTGCGTGTGCTGAAGGCGATCTCCTCACTCTCAAACGACCATTCGGCCAACCAGTTAGCCATTGCGAAGGTCGGCGGCATCCCTCCTGTAATCAGCTGGCTGAGCAGCCAAGCAGAGGAGGCGCAACGCGAGGCGGCACATGCCGTCCTCGCCATTTCAACGAATAATGCAACGACCCAGGCACTGATATCCAAATCGAATGGTATCCCGCCCCTCATTGCGATCATAAACAAATCCTCTGTGGAGGCACAGGAGCACGCGGCGCGGGCCCTATGGCACCTCGCCTCGACGCCCGAGAACCAGGTTGCGATTGCAGAGGCAAAGGGCATTGAGCCGCTCGTTGGGATGCTCTCTGCCGACGGACTGAAGGCACCGGAGCTCGCAGCGGTGACCATCGTACGGCTGGCGATGGGTAATCTCGCGGTCGCGCAATCTATCGCCGAGTGCCACGGCATCGTTCCGCTCGTCCGATTGCTTACGAATGGCAGCCCCGCAGCGCAGCAGCAGGCGGCCGCGGCGCTCTCTGAACTCGCTTTTGTGTCACTTAACCGGGACGAGATTGCGCAGGCAGGCGGCATCAAGCCTCTCATCCGCCTTCTGACGAGTTCGACCGTCGGCACGCCGGAGACGGCAGCTCGTGCTCTGGCGCACCTCGCGCGCAACAATAAGTTGAGCAGCGAGAGAGGCAAGAGGGGAGACCACCCACAAAAGTTGGGAGAAGAGGCGATTGTCGGCGAAATGGACGCAGGCGCCTCGCAGATAAGGCTCACGCAGACGCTGGATAGGACGTGCGCGGAGGAGGAGACCGGCGCCGAAGGAGGGGGCGAGAAAGAGCCGGAGTCAGATACCGACAAGGCGCTGGCGGCCGAAAGCGGCGAGGCAGCTCCAAGCCAAGCAAAAGAGAGCAGATGCCGTTGTAGCCTCACTGCGCTTTCCTGCGCGGGTGCCGAGAAGAATGCAGTCGGTGCAGAACGGCGCAAGTTAGTCGGCGGGAGCTCATCACCGGAGGGAAAACGACCGCCAGGAGAAGGCACCGGAGAGGAGGAATCCGAAAGGCCGAAGTGGGAGCAGGTGAAGGAGATGGAGGCATGGCGCGCGGACTTCGATGGGCCGGCGCGCCGCCAGGAGATTAAGGAGGCGGGCGGCATACAGAAGCTCATCGATATGCTGGATATGGGCGAGGACAAGTGCCGCAGCCCTGGGTTGAACATCCGCCGCTCCGGCATGGCGCCCGCGAGTGCGGCCGCCATGTGGGGCAAGGTGCAGCAGGTTGTAGGCGAGCACGGCTCCTCCGCGCTTGAAAGCGTGAAAGTCGGGATGCAGGAGCAGGCGGCGCACACGCTGTTTGAACTTGCGTACAAGGACCATGACATGCAGAACGCGATCATCCAGCTCGGTGGCGTACAACCACTGCTCGATCTCGTGCACGCCGGCAGTCCGCTCGCGCAGGAGCATTCCGCGCGCGCGATATGGTACCTATCCGAATTGAATGAGCACCAGCAAGCTATAGTTGATGATGGAGCTATCCCAGAGCTTGTCGCACTCTCGCGCAATGGCAGCCCCGCCGGGCAGGAGGTCGCCGCTGCTGGTCTCGCAGAGCTCGCGAGTGGTGGCATCGCATTGCGCTTCGCGCGCGAGAAGAGGCGCAAGAGACGAGAGCAGGTGCGGCGCAATCGAGAGCGGGAGGCAATCGAGGCGGCCTACTTGGCACGGGGAGAACCATTTCGGTCGCATTCGCCCACTGGATCGTCAGCATCGGCATGCTCGAAAAGGTCGGCCACGCCGCCTTGTGAGTTTGAAGAGTCCCAGTCGCACGGGTCCGAGGAGGACATCTCCTCGGATGATGAGAGCATGGAGGGTGACCGGTTGCTCACGATCACGGAGGCGGGGGGCATCATGCCGCTCGTGAATCTGCTCACGACAGGTGGGGTGGCTGCAAAGGAGCACGCGGCTGCGGCTCTGTGGCATCTCGCACTGGACACCTCCAACCAACTCGGGATCGCGCGTGCAAATGGCGTGGCGCCTCTCGTCGCACTTCTCGACGAAGGCAGTTACTTGGCTGTCACGAACGGGGCGAATGCGCTCGCCCGCCTGGCAGAGGTCAACACCGATAATCAGGCACAGATTGCGAAGCGTCTGGTCTCCCTATTGGTGTCCGAGAGTCCAGGAGCGCAAGAGCGCTCCGCACAGGCTATGTGGGCCCTTGCCGCGGGCCAGCCTAGCAGTCCGCTAGTGATAGTGAACGCCGGAGCGATCTCACCGCTCGTGAACCTCCTGAGCATAGGCACTCTGAAGGCAAAAGAGCAAGCAGCCGGCGCGCTCTCAACGCTTGCTAGCGCGAGCGAGAACAATCAGCTCGCGATAGCCATCGGGCTTGTCACGCTGCTTGGCAGCGGTGACACTGATGGCCAGGAGCACGCGACGAAGCTACTGTTGCATCTGGCGGCTGACCACGAGAATCGGACGGCCATAGCGGCGGCCGGCGCAATTAAGCGCCTCGTCGAGCAGCTCAAGAGCACAAGCGTTCTCGTGCAGGAGCTCTCCGCATCCGTCCTGACGCATCTGATTGTTGGCGGTGGGGACAACGTGACCGAGTGCGCAGCGTGTGGCGGCATCAAGCCGCTTGTGGCATTGCTCTCCTCGCCGAGCCTCGTCGCGCAGGCGGAGGCGGCGCAGGTGCTCGCAGATATGACGAAAGGTTCGGATGAACTTTCTGCCGAGAACCAGGCATCGGTTGCGCGTGAAGGCGGCATTGGACCGCTGGTGAGCCTGCTCACCACCGCTGGTGCTGACGGCAAATCGGCGGCCGCAGGTGCCCTGTGGTCCCTCGCACGCGGTTTGCCAGAGACGCAGGCTGCCGTAGCGGATGCTGGGGCAGTCCAGCCACTCGTGAGCCTCTTACTTTCGGAGGATGCAAAGCAGCAGCTCAAGGCTGCCGGCGCGATCTCCGGTCTTGTCGCCGGCAATCCAATCAACCAGGATTCCGTGAAGTCCGCAGGGGGCATACCGCCTTTGGTGGCACTGCTGCACACAGCGCACAGAGACGTGCAGGCGCACGCGGCAAACGCTCTGGCTGAGCTGTGCCGCGAGCATACGAAGAATCAGACGGCCATGGCAGCGGCTCGGGCAATTGAGCCACTGATTGCACTGCTGCAGCTGAGGCCCTCGCCTCAGGAAAGAGATGTGGCGGACCGGAAGAAGAACCAGACTATCAGTCTGGCAAAGGAGATGTCGGCAGGCGCGATTTGGTGCCTCTCGGACCGCCACTTCAACAACCAGAGCGCAGTTGCGGACGCGAGTGGCATTCAGCCACTCGTCGACCTGCTCGGTGTGGGCAGTGACGAGGCGCAGGTTCAGGCGGCGGGGGCGCTCGCCAGCCTCGCGTTGAACCATGAAGGCAACGAGCTGGTCGTCTCTGGGAAGATGATGGAGTTGCTTGAGATGTCGGGGAAGCCCGGCGCGGCTTTGAAGCCGGGGACCGCGGAGAAGTGCGCACGTGCGATCGCACGGCTTGCGGACGCTCACGTTTCCCACCAGAACGCGCTCGCCCATGCTGGCGGGATTGAGCGGCTGGTTACGATGATCGATCACGACTCACATTGCAAGAAGCCGCCTCGAAAGGTGCTAGATTCGGACGCGAACAGCAAGGCCACATCCATCGCCGCTGCGCGCGTGGGCTCGTCCGACTCTGATGCATCAACGAGCGAAATTGACAGCCTGCCCGAGCTGTTGGAGGAGGAGGCGGACACAAGTAGCTTCCGCAGCCCAGCCGCGCAAAAGGAGATTGCGGGCGCTCTCTGGAGCATGGCCCTCAACAATGCAGAGAACATGCAGGCAACCGCGGCGGCGGGTGGCATTCCGAAGCTTATCGCCCTGCTGACGAGCGATTCCGTGGTACACCGCAACGCTGCCGGAGCGCTTTGGAGTCTGGCTGACGACCGTGAAAACGCAAGTCTCATAGCAGTGCAGAACGGCATTGGGCCGCTCGTCGCACTGATTACGAAGGGTGGAGGTCGTGCGCAGGATACAGCCGCGGGTGCGCTGCACAGCCTTGCCGCACTTGAGGCCAACCGCGTTGCAATTGCGGAGGCGGGCGGCCTTGAGCCTCTCGTTGGCATCTTCGACAGCGGCTCTGACGTGGCCATTAAGCAAGCGGCCGTCACGCAGGCAGCGGGCGCATTGTCGACCCTCATCAAGGACAACCCCGACAATCAGAACGACGTGTCCTCCTTCCTTGTATCGATGCTGCAGAACGGTTCGACTGAGGCGCAAGAGCACGTCACGTCCCTTCTACAGGATCTGACAACAGATCCAGAGATGCGCGGGCCGATTGCAAAGCACGGCGGCATCCCGCAGCTCGTGCGGCAACTCAAGGAGGCAAGCTTCGCCACTCAGGCGCAGGCGGCGAAAGCCCTCGCGGAGATAGCTCTCAAAAGTGCGATGCTTCGCGTGCAGGTGACCCAGCAGCTCGTTGGCCTTCTTGGCAGCGAGGATGAGGAGGTGCGTCAGCGCGCGGGCGTTGCGCTGCGCGACATGGCCGACAAGGGTGGCGACGAAAGCCAGAAGATGGTCGCGATGGCTGGCGGGGTCGCCCCTCTGGTCGCTCTGCTGAAGGATGGGCTGAGCGACGGACGCGTTGAGGCACAGGAGTACGCGCTGTGGAGCCTGAGCCTCGCGACCGATCCGACAAGCCGCTCGACGATGGCGAATGAAGGCTGCATCCCTCTTCTCGTCGAGAGCATGAGCACAGGTGCACTTTCGATGAAGGCGCAGGAAGACGCGTCAGGTGTATTGGCCGGCCTCGCAAAGGACGAGGACAACCACAAGTACATGACCGAAGGCAGCCACGATAGCATTCTGCCGCTCGTGGCATTGCTCTCTCGAGAGAGGGGGGGTATCAGCACCGGAGCGATGAAGAATGCGGCGATCGCCCTGGGGCGCCTCGCGCTCAATTCGGAGGAGACGCAGATGGCAATTGCGAAGGCGGGTGCCATCAACTTTCTCGTTGATTGGTTGACCACGGACGCCCCGCTCGGACCAGGCATGATCGAGCTCGCGGCGCGATCGCTGGCCGACATCGCCTCCGAAAATTGGCAGAGCTCGCAGAGGATTGTTGACGCGGGTGCTGTCGTGCCGCTGATCAAGATGCTCGAGAACGGAAGAGGTAGCGACGCGCAGAAGTCGGCATCTGGTTGCCTCGCAACGCTCACGAAGGCCAACTTTCTTCGACCAGAGGGTGCCGCCTTGCCCGAGATCTCTTATGAGAACGGTAAGTCTGGCGCCGCGGCTACGCTTGTGACGGTAGGGCCAGATGAAAGTGCTCATTCAGTGGAGGGTGCGGCTGACGACAAAAAGCACGGTATACCAGATCGTGTGTGGGAGGCGCTTGCAAACAACATGCAGCGCGCGATAGACGTGTTCCGAAAGCTTGACGCAGACAAATCTGGTCGGCTGGAGAGGATAGAGTTCGTGAAGGGCATGTCTGAATGCGTGAAGGAGGCAGACAAAGCCGACCTCGAGACACTCTTTAAGGAATGCGATCTTGATGGGAGCGGCGAGATCGAGTACAATGAGCTGTTCAAGACAATTAGTCGCCATAGAGTGCGCGTGAAGGAGAAGTCGACCGAGATTGCAAAGGAAATGATGCCGCTGGACCCGTTGCTGACCGCGGATGTGATTGCCAAGTCTGGTGGTATCCCGCCGCTCGTTGAGCTGCTGAAAAGCGAGCGCGCAGGCCCACACGAGAATGCCTCTCGCGCCGTCTGGCAGCTAGCAAACCTCGACAGAAACCGTCTCGCGATAGCGGCGGCCGATGGAATCACGCCGCTAGTTTCGCTGCTCACGGCGGGTTCTGAGGCGACGCAGCGACACGCGGCGGCGGCAATGGAAAGCCTTGCGAAGGACTGCCCAGATAATCAGCTCGCGCTTGCGAAAGCAAAAGCCATCGCGCCTCTGGTGACGCTCCTCGGCAGCGAGAGCATGGAGACACAGGAGCACTCTGTCGGCGCGCTGCTCTACCTCGCCACTCACGTCGACTGCCGTAATGCGGTCGTGCGCCGTCTCGTGACCGTGCTTGATCTCCGGAACGCCAACGCGCAGCTGCGTGCTGCTGGCGCGCTCGCAGCGCTCTCGTCACGCAACGTCACCTATAGGAACGCGATCTACGAAGCTGGCGCGATCCCACCTCTGGTGCGGCAGCTTGGCGATGGGTTGCGCGTCGAGAATGACACACCGCAAGAACGTGCCGCGTGCGTGCTCGCCGATCTCGCGCGCTCGGGCGATAGCAAGGAGGACATTGTCGCGGCGGGAGGCGTCCTTCCGCTCGTGCGGATGCTCGGCAGCGCATCACACAAGGCCCAAACGGCCGCTTGCGTCGTGATGTGCCATCTCGCGTGCAACGGCGAATACAAGATTGAAATAGTTATCTCCGGCGGCATCAAACGGCTCGTCGAAGTGCTCGCCACCGAGAATCGTGAGGCCCGGCGGCCGGCAACGGGCGCACTCGCGCAGCTCGCCGACTGCAGCGAGAACAAGATGGAGATCGTGCAGAACAACGGGATCCCACTGCTCGTGCAGGTGATGAGGGACGATCCACAGACGCAGGAGTCGGCGGTCGAGGTGCTCGCGGAGCTAGCAAAGAGCAAGCTGCCGCAGAAGCAGGCAATCGTCGCTGTGGGCGGGATCGAGGTCATCTGCCAGGCGTTGAAGGAAGGGACGGCCGGCGCGCAGAAGTTCGCCGCCGCCGCAACGTGGGGCCTTGCGGCTCACGTGGCATTCACACGGTCCATCGTCGATGAAGGCGCCGTGCCACCCCTCGTAAACCTGCTCAAGGCGTCCGCTGACGCGCAGGGCTACGCGGTCGCCGCCCTCAGCCTGCTTGCGGAGATTGGAGAGGGCAAAAAGCAGATCTTCATCTCGCAGGGCGTCGAGCACCTTCTCGAGATAGCAAAGGGCGCCGAACGAGCATGGCTGCGCAGCACGGCGGTGGACGTGCTCGCACTGCTCAACATCAAGGACCCGCTTGGCGGGTCCGACATCAATCTGGGACCTGGGCCGGCATCCCCGCGCACGCCTCGCACGGCGCGAGGTGTTCGCAAGGACGAGCAAGGAGCTGACGACGCCTGCGCTGCCGCATATGAGGCGCCGGACGACTCGCGTGACCCGGCGACTGTGCTAATGCAAGTAGCGACGAACGAGGTGATGGAGGTGGTCGCCACGACCAAGCCGCTGCAGCTGCGCGCCGGCTTCGACCTGAACACGGAAAAGGTGGGCGAGCTGCTGCCGAAGAAGGCGATACACATCATCGAGGAGCGCATGACCGACGACGGAAAGACGCGGATGTGCGTCGCCGCTGAAGGGAGCATCCAGCCGCTCGGGTGGGTTACGGGTCGGTCCGCCGATAATAAGTCGAACCTGAGGGAGGTCGGCCGGCCGGTGATGGAGGTGATCGCATCAAAATCACTCGTTGCGCGTGAGAACTTTGACACGGCATCAAAGAAGGTGACGGACCTCGCGTCGGGAGCTTACGTGCACCTTCTGGAGGCGCGGCAGACCACAGATGGTGCGTACCGCATCGCATACGCGATGGAGGGCAGGGATGCCATCAAGGGGTGGGTGACGGCAATTGCGAAGACAGGCGAGCTTAACCTTAGCATTGGAGTGGCAGAGAAGCGTCGGGCGACCACGTTCTCCCCAGGGGCGGCATCTCCTGAAGCCAAGGAGGCGAAGGTTAATGAGGCGAACGATCAGGAGAAGGTCGACCAGGATGAGGAGGAGAGGCTGCTGGTCGATGCCCCCTCACCAGGGCCCGATCACAAGACGGCGGCACCACCGCAGCCGGAGCAGAGGTCAGCGAGGCGGGCCTCCATGGCCACGACTGATGCGACGCCGCGAGCCGCATCTTCAAAGCCTGACGGCGAAATTTCTGTCACCACCGGCAAGTTGAAGATGCGGGCCGGATGCGATCTCAACAGCGACGAGGCGGGTTACCTTGCGTACAGCTCGCGTGTAGTCCTACTAGAGCGGACCGAGCTGCCCGACGGCACAAAGCGTGCTCGCATTGGCCGCGAATCGGACGGCGCGCTGCTCGGATGGGTCAGCTTGTTCGCAAAGGACGGGAGCGAGAACCTCAATTGCGCCGCGAAGCCGGGTACGGCTTCTACAAAGACTCATTCGGTATCACCCAAACCAACCGGCGCTAGCTCGCCAAAAACCACAGGAGTGATCCCCTCGAAGGCGAAAACCGCAACTATCGGCAGCAACGATACGTTCCTGCCGCCGACGAAAGCTTCAAGCGGCACGCTGACAGCCCGATCGACGGTCGAGGCAGCGGCGGCCGGTGCATCAAAAAACGCCCTACCTTAGGAAGGCAACGCCCGTGGCCGCCGCCAGAAAGGGCGTCGCAGCACAGGCTCCCGGTCCGTTGACGCCAGGTAGGGCAAAACCTGCGACGCCTCGGTCGGCGACTGGATGTGGATGCTAAGGCGTACACATTCCGAGTAACTACCCGTAATGAACCTACGCGGGGTGTAGCCAAGACGGTGCTGACTGGGACCTCATCGAGGAAATCACGCGCTTGCCTCGTGAGAGCTGGCGAGCCGGTGACATAGCAGAATAAGTTGTGCGGCCATGGAGTGTGTGCAGCCACGTCCAGCGCGCCGCGCGCAGGCACTGAAGATGCGTACTGCTTCTTTGGGAAATGCGCGCGCGCGTGTTGCGGCCCAGGGCGTTTTTTGCCGGCCGTGCCGAGTGGGTGATGCGCACAGGAGTGGCGGGTGGTGCCAGCAATGGTGCGGCGGGAAGGGCCGAGGCGGCCAGCCAGGAGGCCGCATGAGGTGCGCGAGGTGTGATTAAGTATCGGAAACCCCTGACGAAAGTTTTTTCATCGAAAAATTACCAGACTCACGCAAAAACTGGGATCCGCGACACAGTACCTGAGAGCCATCTGGCAGGTTGCCGCTGCTGCTCGCGCGTTCGACCCGCCGCTGCCCGACCCGCCGCTGCCCGCGCGGCGACCCAGGAAGCCGATTCATGCAGCTCCGGTTGTTTGTAGCCCCAGCGTGCCATCAAGCCCATGCCGAGCTTGTTGCTCTGGCCGCCA
>MDTA01061308.1_pt1 | contig 12617 bp, 14 predicted proteins | sample 811151 | NCBI WGS metagenome assembly MDTA01 (sample SAMN05326648, study PRJNA326480) | marine metagenome | isolation source: seawater | place: Indian Ocean: South | collected 2010
AATTTAGGTTATTCAAAATTTACTGCGTTTGGCATGACTAAAAAAAATGGGTTTAGTGCAGACAATGATCCTAATTTATCGCCGCTTACTAATGCGAAATGTAAAACAGTATGTGTGGTAGGGAAGACCTGGGATTTCCACGTTAAAACTGCTCTAGGGATAAAAAATGATGAAAATTTACAAAATATAAAAGAAACAGCAAAGCATTTTATCAAAAATAACAAAGAATTTATTTTTGATGCTGAACATTTTTTTGATGGGTATAAAAATAATTCTAATTATGCACTTGATTGTCTAAAGCAAGCATACGATGAAGGCGCTAGGTGGATAGTTCTTTGTGATACTAATGGTGGAACTTTACCAAATGAAGTAGGAGATATAATAAACGAAGTTTCTAAAATCATCCCTGGAAAAAATCTTGGAATACATGCGCATAACGATACAGAAAATGCTGTTAGCAATTCTCTTACTGCTGTTTTAGCTGGCGCTAGACATATACAAGGTACGATAAACGGATTAGGAGAAAGATGTGGAAATGCAAATTTAATGTCAATAATACCTACGTTGTTTCTTAAAAAAACTTTTAATGAAAAATTTGATTTAAACATTAAAAAGGAAAAACTTACTTCCTTAACAAATTGTTCAAGATTTCTTGATGAAATACTTAATAAAAAACCAAATAAAAGTATGGAATATGTTGGAGGATCAGCATTTTCACACAAAGGTGGATTACATGTATCTGCAGTAAAAAAAGACCCAAAAACTTACGAACACATAGACCCAAAAGAAGTTGGAAATCACAGAAACATTGTTGTTTCTAACCAAGCTGGCAGATCAAATATAATATCTAGACTTGAAAATTATGGAATTAAAATTGATGCAAAAAATCCAAAAGTTCAAAAAATATTAGATGAGGTAAAGGAGAGAGAATTTACAGGGTATTCTTATGATGGAGCTGACGCGTCATTTGAACTTTTAGCTAACAGGTTGCTAGGTAAACTTCCGAAATATCTAAAAGTTAAAAACTATAATGTTAATGTTAAAAAAGATCATAAATTAAAAACAACTGCGGAGGTAACTTTTATTATCGATGGCAAAGAAATTCATTGTGAGGGTGAGGGAAACGGACCAGTAAACGCACTAGATAATGCTATTAGATCTAATTTTAAAAAAGTTGAAAAATATTACAAATATTTTTCTGATTTAAAACTTTTAGATTACAAAGTGAGAATTCTAAACACTGGTACAGGTGCCACTACAAGAGTTTCAATTGAAAGCACCGATAAAACAGGTAAAAGTTGGTTCACAATTGGTGTATCTCAAAATATTATTGAAGCTTCGTTTAAAGCATTAATAGATAGTTTAGAATATAAACTATTCAAAGAAAAAGCGCCTGCCAATATTCATGAAAAATAAATATGGTTTTATTTTAATCCAACCACAACTTGGAGAAAACATTGGAGCATCAGCTAGATCATTGAAAAATTTTGGCTTCGATAATCTTATAATCACTAATCCCAAACAAAATTGGCCTAACATAAAAGCTAAAGCAACTTCAGTGGGTGCCTATGATATTTTAAAAAAGACTAAAGTATTTAATAACACAATTTCAGCTATTAAAAATTTTGACATGATATTTTCCTTCAGCGCTCGTAAAAGAAATATAAATAAAAAACATATAGGTATAAAAAATTTTTGTAGAATCTTGAAGAAAATAAAGCAAAAAAAGATTGGTTTAATGTTTGGACCCGAAGCTTCTGGTTTATCAAATCTAGACTTATCTTATTCAAATTATATAGTTCAAATACCTTCATCACCAAAGTTTAAATCAATGAACTTGTCACATTCTGTTTTTTTGATTTGTTATGAAATATTCAAATTAAACAATTTAAAATTGACTAAACAATCAACTTTTAGAAAAGAAATAGGTCAAAAAGGTAAGTTATCAAAAATACTTGATTTATTAAAAAAAAATCTTGAAAAGAAAAACTTTTTTAACCCAGCTGAAAAAAAGAGTTCTATGATCAAAAATATAAACAATTTATTTTATAGAATGGATCCAAATGACAAAGAAATAAGGATTTTAGGTAGTTTAATTGGCTCTCTTAGCAAAAATAAAAAAAAGCTTAATTGACATATCCCCCTTAATTCTTGTAAACCCGTGATCTATTATGACAAAAAGATTAAAATCAAAGCATAAAGTTGACAGAAGATTAAAAGCCAATCTTTGGGGCAGGCCAAAAAGCCCTTTTAATTCTCGTGCCTATCCTCCAGGTCAACACGGTCAAAACAAAAGGGGTAAACCAACTGACTATGGCACTCAACTTCAAGCTAAGCAAAAACTTAAAGCTTATTATGGCAATATTAATGAGAGGCAATTTAGAAATATTTACAGAAAAGCTTTATCTAAAAAAGGCGATACTACTGAAAATTTAATAGCTTTACTTGAAAGCAGACTAGACACAGTAATTTATAGAGCTAAATTCGCAACTACTGTTTTTTCAGCTCGACAAATGATTAATCACGGACATATTCATGTTAATAAAAAAAGAGTAAACATTTCTAGTTATTTAGTAAAAGAAACAGATCTGATTGAAATCAGGGATAAATCAAAAAAATTAGTAGTAATAGATGGATCATTGCAAAGCAAAGAGAGAGATGTACCAGAATACATTCAATTAGATGATAAAAATAAAACTGCTAAATTGATAAGAATACCAAAATTTTCAGAGGTTCCTTACCCAGTAATTATGGAACCAAATCTTGTTATTGAATACTATTCTAGATAATTGAATTTTTTTAGTTTATTTAAGAGAAATCTAATTTACAAATTTAAAAAAAAAATCAACATTGACGAAGATAATTTTGAAAACAAAGATCTAGATAAATTACTTTATTATTATGGAAGTGACAAAGCGAATATCTTCAAAAAAAATGAAGAAAAGGGTCATGGATTTTCAAAATATTATTCAAATTTTTTTTCAAGATTTGAAAAGTCAAATTTAAACATCTTAGAAATTGGATCTTACGCTGGTGCTTCCGCAGCAGCTTTTTCTAAATATTTGCACAACTCGACAGTTTGTTGTTTTGATATAAATATATCTAATTTTGCTTATTCATCAAAAAATATTCATGTTTTTGGTTTAGATATTAAAAATGAGAAAAAGGTTGAAGAAACTTTACTTAAACTAAAGAAGGAATTTAAAATCGACGCGTTTGATGTTATTATTGATGATGGTTCACATAATTTAAGTGATATTTTATTTTCTATAAAAATTTTATTTAAAAATCTTAGAAACAAAGGCTTATACATTATTGAAGATTATAAATATCCTAATTATTATGATTATAATAATGACATAAATCATATTTTCGTCGACAAAATTTTAGAAAATTTAAAAGAAAAAAAACACTTTAATTCGAAAATTTTAACTACTAATATTCAAAAAGATCTTTTTACACAAACAAAACAAATTTTCATTTATAAAGGAAATTTAAAAGACTCTGATATTTGTTTTATTGAAAAAAAATAAATTATATTATTTTATTTTTTTCTAAAAGTGATTTAAGCTCTCCTTTTTCAAACATCTCTTTTACAATATCACAACCTCCAATAAATTTTCCTTTAACGTATAATTGAGGAATTGTAGGCCAATCACTAAAATCTTTTATTCCCTGTCTTAAATCTTCATCTTCTAAAACATTTATATCCTTAAAATTAACTTTTAAGTGTTTTAATACGTTTGAAACTGCCATAGAGAAACCACACTGAGGAGAGTCAGCTGTACCTTTCATAAACAAACATACTTCATTAGTATTTATAAAATTTTCTATTTTCTCTTTAATTTCCATTATTTTTCCTTAGTAGTTATTGATAAAGCGTGTAATTCATTACCCATTTTACCTTTTAAAGATTTATAAACTAATTTGTGCTGTTCAATTTTACTCAATCCTTTAAACTGTTTAGAAGAAATTATAGCAGCGTAATGATTGTTATCACCCATTAAATCTTTAATTTCAATTAAAGCATCAGGAATTGATGCGAGTATAAGTTTCTTTATTTCTTCAACTGGTAATGCCATTAATAATTACTATACCACTGATTGTTAATTTTATATAGTTCATTAACGTTAATATTCATTTCATTAGTAACTTCAAAATAATTTTTTTGAGTTGAGCCAATAATTTCATAAAAAACGTTGTTGTCTTTAAGTAATTTTTGAACTTTGGTGAAGTGATTCTTTTCAATTTCTACAACATATCTGCTCTGATCTTCTCCAAAGAAATATCCAAATAAATTTGATAATTTTTTGGGTTTATTTATTTTAACTCCTATTTCAGATCCCATGCACATTTCAGCCAAGGCAACTAATAATCCACCACTCGAAATGTCGTGTACTGAATTGACTAAATCTTTTTTAATCAAATTAAGAACATTTTCTCCATTATTCTTCTCATTTAACAAATTAATTTCTGGAGGCTCACCTTCTGATATGGAGTAAATTTCGTCAAGAAAAACACTTTGATTTAGGTGTCCAAAAGTTTTCCCAATTACAATTATTACACTATTATCTTTTTTAAACTTATGATCCATAGGTTTTTTTAATTTTTTTATTAATCCTACTCCACCTATCACTGGTGTAGGAAATATATTTTTTTTATTTGTACCGTTGTAAAAAGATACATTACCTGACACAACAGGAAAATTTAAAAATTCACACGACTCTTTTATTCCAATTAAACACTCTGCAAATTCACCCATAACCTCATAATTTTCTGGATTTCCAAAATTCAAACAATTTGTAATTGCAATTGGATCAGCTCCTACAGAAATTAGATTTCTCCAATTTTCACAAACAATTTGTTTGCCTCCTGTCAAAGGGTGTGCTTTACAATAATTTGCTGAGGAGTCAACAGAAACGGCTATAGCTTTTTCCTTATTATGTATTCTTATAATTGATGCGTCAGCCCCTGATCTTTTTACAGTATCACACATTACCATTTGATCATATTGATTTGTAATCCAATCTTTACTCGAATGATTTGGTGATGATAAAATTTTTATTAACGCATCTTCTAAACTTACTTTTTTTAAGCCTTTGAAATTAATTTTCTTTTTTATGTATTTTTTTGTTGTCCATTTTCTATCGTAAAGAGGTGCTTTAGAAGCCAATGCATCAATTGGAATTTCTGCATGTGTTTTTTCATTATATTTAAGAACTAATTTATTTGTGCTAGTTGTTTTTCCTATAATTACAAAGTCAAGATCCCACTTCTTAAATATTTCTTTTGCTTTTTTTTCTTTATTATTTTCTAAAATTATTAACATTCTTTCTTGGCTTTCTGATAACATCATTTCATAAGGAGTCATGTTTTCCTCTCTACAAGGGACTTTATCTAAATGAAGTTCAATGCCTAAATTACCTTTCGAGGCCATTTCTACACTTGAAGAAGTTAGCCCTGCAGCACCCATATCTTGTATTGATATAATCGAATTATCTTTCATTAATTCTAAACAAGCTTCCATCAATAATTTTTCAGTAAATGGATCGCCAACTTGCACAGTAGGTTTTTTTTCGTCAGAATTTTCATCAAATTCAGCAGAAGCCATTGATGCCCCATGTATGCCATCACGACCAGTTTTGGAACCAACATAAACTACTGATTTATTTATTCCTTTTGCTTTTGAATAAAATATTTTATCTTTTTTGGCATGCCCAACCGCCATTGCATTAACTAAAATATTTTCGTTATAAGTTTTGTTGAATTTAGTTTCTCCAGCTACAGTAGGTATACCTATGCAATTTCCATAACCTCCGATGCCTGAAACAACTCCATTAAGTAAACTTTTTGTTTTAAAATGATTGGGTGATCCAAAATGTATTGAATTTAGTAGCGCAATAGGTCTTGCACCCATTGTAAAAACATCCCGCAAAATACCTCCAACTCCAGTTGCTGCCCCCTGATACGGTTCTATATAAGAGGGATGATTATGACTCTCAATTTTAAAAACGATTGCGTCATTATCACCAATATCAATTACACCAGCATTTTCACCAGGTCCTTGTATAACTTGTTTGCCTTTTGTGGGTAGTTTTTTAAGATGTTTTCTTGAAGATTTATATGAGCAATGTTCATTCCACATTGCAGAAAAAATACCAAGCTCTAATAGATTAGGTTCTTTTTTAATAAGCTTTTTTATATTTGAATATTCTTCTGCAGTTAAACCATGTTTTTTTATTATTTGATTAGTAATTTTCATTATTTTTCAATTTAATAAACTTGAAAATAAATTAGCCCCATCAGTATTAGAAATTAGGCTATCAATCATTCTTTCAGGATGTGGCATCATGCCAAGTATGTTTTTTTTTGAATTAAAAATTCCAGCAATGTTATCTACCGAACCGTTAGGGTTTGAAAATTGATCTATATTTCCCTTTTCATCACAATACTTAAATGCAATCAAATTTTCTTGATTTAGTTCCTTTAAATGTTCTGTATTTGTAAAATAGTTACCTTCATTATGGGCTATATTGATTTTTAAAATTTGATTATCATCATATTTATTAGTAAATTTTGTATTATTGTTCATCACTTTAACATTTACATCCTTATTGATAAATTTAAGATTTTTGTTTCTAAGGAGCGCACCTTTTAGTAAGCCTGTTTCTGTCAAAATTTGAAATCCGTTACATATTCCTAAGATTAAACATCCATCATTTGCAGCCTTAATAACTTCATTAACAATGACAGATTTTCCTGCTATAGCCCCAGATCTTAAATAATCACCGTAGGAAAAACCTCCCGGGACAACAATTAAATCTGATTTTGGTAATTTTGTTTCTTTGTGCCAAACCATTTGATTTTTAAATTGCATTTTTTCCAAGGCCACCGCGATGTCTCTATCGCAATTTGATCCTGGAAAAACAATAACTGATGATTTCATTAAATCTTTTCAACTTTGTAATCTTCTATAATAAGATTGGCTAGTAATTTTTTACACATATCATCAACTTTTTTTTTGGCACTTTTTTCATCATTTTCATCAAGTTCTATTTCAAAATATTTACCCTGGCGTACACCTTTAATATTCTTTGTACCAAGGTTTTGAAGAGTATTTTGCACAACTTTTCCTTGTGGATCTAATACATCTTTTTTGAGTGTAACTATTACTGAAAATTTCAATTTACTTTTTTTTAAACTTGATTGAAGTCGTTTTACCAAAATTAACTTCACTGATATTTGATACTTCCGGCATAATATTTAATCTTCTGGCTACTTCTTGATAACCTTGTATTATGTTACCTAAATCTTTTCTAAATCTATCTTTGTCTAATTTTTTTTCAGTTTTTAAATCCCACAATCTACATGTATCTGGGCTTATTTCATCGGCTAATACTATTTCATTTTCCTCAATATCTTTATTCCATGCCTTGCCATATTCAATCTTAAAATCAACAAGTTTAATTCCAATACCTCTAAACAAACCAAGCAAAATATCATTAATTCTTAAAGTAATTTTATCAATTTCTTTAATTTCTTTTTTTGTTGCCCAACCAAAAGAGAAGATATGTTCCTTAGAAACAATAGGATCATTTAACTCATCTTTTTTGTAGCAATATTCTAATAAAGGTCTTTCTAAGACTGTCCCTTCTGAGATATCCAATCTTTTAGTCAAAGATCCTGTCGCAATATTTCGTACAATAAACTCAATTGGAAAAACTTTAGCTTTTCTAATTAATTGTTCTCTCATGTTTAATCTTTTAATAAAATGAGTTTTAATTCCACATTGCGAAAGATTTGTTAAAATATATTCAGAAATTCTGTTATTTAATACACCTTTACCTTCAACTTTAGATTTTTTTTGGTTATTAAAAGCCGTTGCATCATCTTTAAAATGTTGAATAAGTAAATTTTTATCCTTTGTTTCATAAAGAATTTTTGCTTTACCTTCGTATAGTTTATTTCCTTTGTACATAAATGATTTATTTTTTTAAACTTCTTTTGAAAATTATATTAATTTTTTTAGTATGATAACTAAAATTAAATAAACTTTTAAGCTTATTAACAGGTATTTTATCTGTAATATTTTTATCATTTGTGATATTTTTATAAAATTGTGAGTTATTGTTCCAAGATTTCATAGCATTTTTTTGAACTATTTTATACGCCTCCTCCCTTGAGAAACCAGCCGTTGTAAGTTCCAATAAAACTCTTTGTGAAAAGAAAATACCATTTGTTATATTCAAATTTTTAATCATGTTTTTTGGGTAAATATTTAAATTTTTAATAACATTATTTAATCTATTTAATGCGAAATCTAAGGCTATAGTTGAGTCTGGACCAATATTTCTTTCAACTGCGGAATGTGAAATGTCCCTTTCATGCCATAAAACAATATTTTCTAAAGCTGGTATAACATTTGACCTTATCAATCTCGCAAGACCTGTTAAATTTTCACTTAGAATAGGATTTTTTTTATGTGGCATTGCTGAAGAGCCTTTTTGTTTTTTTCCAAAAAATTCCTCCACTTCTAAAACTTCTGTTCTTTGCAGATGTCTTATTTCAGTTGCAAGTCTCTCAATTGAACTTGCAATTATTGCTAATGTTGAAAAAAACTGAGCATGTCTGTCTCTTGGAATAACCTGAGTTGATATAGGTTCAACACTAAGTTTTAATTTTTTTGCAACGTAACTTTCAACACGAGGATCTACATTTGCAAAAGTACCTACCGCTCCTGAAATAGCACAAGTGGATATTTCTTTAATTGAGTTTTCCAATCTTTTTCTATTTCTTAAAAATTCTTGATAAAATGTCAGGAACTTTAATCCAAAAGTAATGGGCTCAGCATGTATTCCATGACTCCTACCTATACATAAAGTAAATTTATGTTTTAAAGCTTGTTTTTTTATTGATTTTAATAATTCATCAATGTCTTTTAATAATATTTCTCCGGACTGTTTTAATTGTATATTAAAGCACGTATCTAAGACATCGGAGGAAGTCATTCCTTTGTGTAAGTACTTTGCTTGTTTACCGCTTTTTTCTGTAATTGAAGTTAAGAACGCTATAATGTCATGTTTGACCTTGTTTTCAATTTCTAAAATTCTTTTAACATTAATTTTTGCTTTTGATTTTACTTTTTTTGCAACACCTCTTGGAATGATCTTAAGTTTTTCCATGGCCTCAGCTGCAGTTATTTCAATTTTCAGCCAAATAGAATATTTGTTATAATCCTCCCAAATAGATTTTATTTCTTTTCTAGAATATCTTTCAATCATTATAACAGATTAACTAAAATTTTTTGATTTGGTAAAAATTTCGTATCCATCTTTTTTTATACCAACAGTATGTTCAAATTGTGCTGATAAAGTTTTATCTCTTGTAACTGCAGTCCAACCATCATTTAACGTTTTTGTCTCAAATCTACCAATGTTAATCATGGGTTCAATAGTAAATATCATACCTTCTTTAATTTTGTCCCCAGTTCCTTTTTCTCCATAATGCAGAATATTAGGAGGTTCATGAAAAGATCTGCCAATACCATGCCCACAAAAATCTTGTACAACAGAAAAACCTTCTGCTTCGACATGTTTTTGTATAGCTGAACCTATATCACCTAATTGTACATCTTCTTTTAAAATCTCTACTGCTTTCATAAGAGACTCGTGGGTAGTTTTAATTAATTTTTTGGCTTTTATAGATATTTCTCCCACAGCAAACATTCTACTTGTGTCTCCATGCCAACCATCTTTGAAAGCTGTAACATCAACATTTAAAATATCACCTTCTTTTAATTCTTTTTCAGATGGAATTCCGTGACAAACAACATGATTAACTGATGTACAACATGACTTTGGATAACCTCTGTAAAAAAGGGGAGCCGAATAAGCTCCGTTATCATTTATAAATTCATAACATAATTTATCTATCTTACTTGTAACTATACCAGGTTTAATAATTTTTGAGACTTCATCAAGAGCATCAGCAGCAATAGATCCAGCTGCTCTAGTTTTTTCAAAAGACTCTTTTATATCATCAGTCATTAAATTTAAGTTTTATCTTATTGTTGAGTTTTATTCCTTTTGATGAAAATTTACAATCATAGCAGATGACTTTAAGTTTATTTTTTGCAGCTTTTGATAATAATTTTGAATAAGACGGATCAATATCACTAGCAATTTTTAATAAATTACAATCTTCTCTTTGGATTATAAAGATAAGATATATCTTATAACCTTTTTTAGAGGCTTTAATAAGTTCACCTATATGTTTTGACCCTCTAGAGGTAACCGCATCCGGAAATTCAGCAATTTTTGATTTTCTTGACATAGTTACGTTTTTGACCTCAAGAAAAATTTTAGAATTTTGACGAATAAGTAAAAAATCAAACCTCGTATTTTTTCCAAATTTCACTTCTTTTTTTATCTGAACAATTTTATTAAATTCTTTAATTTGATTATTTTTTAAAGCATCAAAAACAATTTTATTAGTAAGATGAGTATTTATTCCAATTTTTGATCCTTTAACTTCAATTATATGAAGCGTATATTCTAATTTTCTCTTAGGGTTGTTTGATTTAGTTAGCCATACTTTATTTCCTTCTTTTAACAACCCAAGCATTGAACCAGTATTTGGGCAATGTGCGGTTACTTGTTTATTTTCAATAATAACATCTACAAAAAAACGCTTATATCTTTTTATAAATACTCCTGGTATCAATTTGCTCTCAAAATTCATATAATTCTAAATCTATGAAAAAAAACATAAAAGTAAATGCTGCAATTTTGATAATCGGAAATGAGATACTCTCGGGCAGAACCCAAGAAAAAAATGTTGCTTTTTTATCAAATTGGCTCAATTCAAAATGTGGAATAAGCGTTGAAGAGGTGAGAATAATTCCCGATAAACAAAATACAATCTCAAAAAATGTAGTTCAATTGTCAAAAACATTTAATTATGTTTTTACAACAGGAGGTATTGGACCAACACATGATGATATTACAGCCCAATCTATTTCAAAAGCTTTCAAAGTTAAGTACGAATATCATAAAGAGGCATATATAATTTTAGAAAAATATTATGGCAAATCTAAATTTAATGATGGTAGAAAAAAAATGGCTAAGATGCCTAAAGGATCAAAATTAATCTATAACCCTTCAAGTGCAGCACCAGGATTTATAATTAAAAATGTGTTGTCTTTACCAGGTGTACCATCAATCTTAAATTCTATGATTGAAAACTGTAAACCGTATCTTATCAAAGGATCAAAAATTTATAGCCATACGTTGAATGTTTTTACAGTAGAAAGTAATATTTCAAAAAAATTAAATATTATCCAAAAAAAATATAAAAAATTTGTTGATATAGGAAGTTATCCTTTTTTTAGATTAGGAAAAATAGGTGTTTCTATAGTTTCAAGATCAACATCAAAATCAATATTAAAAAAAGTAAATCTTGATTTGATAAAACTTATCAAAATGAAAAAAATAAAGATTTTAAAAATTTAAATAAATTTAAAAACATCGTAAACAGTTATAGAATTTATATCATCAGTTTTATAAATCTTCTTACTATCTATTATCTTTATTGAGTCAATTTTCGGGGCAAATTTTTTGGCATCTGTAGGTCCGAATAGAACAATCATTGGAATATTTGCAAGACCCATCATGTGCATTATACCATTATCAATTGATATGGCTAAATTTAATCTTGCGGTTAGAGCAGTTACAAGAGCTGGAGATGTAATGCTAGAGTGAAGTTCTGGAAATAAAGCGTTAGGTATTTTAGATTTTATTTCATTAATGATTTTAGTTTTATCTTTCTCAATAAAAAAAACTGGAACTTTATTTTTTTCGTAAATTTTATTTGCTAAAGTGATAAATTTATCTAAAGACCAACTTTTTTTTCTATAAACATTACCTTGAGTTAAAGAAAAACCTATATAATTTTTATCTGGTAACAATCTTTTTGCTTCTTTCAAATATTTCTCATGTAAATTACTTATTTTAAATTTTGAGATGTTAATATTTGTATTAAAAAAATTACTCAAGTTTTCAAGATGGTTTTCAGAATAATATTCATTTTTTTTTGTGCAAAATTTATATTTATAAGTAGGAGAATAAAAGTGAGTGTGTGGGATTCTTTTAAGAATGAGTGAATTTCTTAATTTAGACTGTAAATCGATTATTAAATCAAATTTGTCTACATCTAAATCATTAAATCTTTTTTTTGCAAATAGCCAGTGCCACCATCTAAAACCAAAATATTGTAAATTTAAATCTAAAGACCTAATGTTAATATTAAATTCCTTCAATTTACCTTGAAAATGATTTTGGTGGGCACCTAAATAAAAAAATTCAGATGATTTAAAATGTTTCTGTAAGCTCAGTATTAAGGTGAATAACTGTATTGAATCTCCTAATCCACCACCTGAATTATAAAGTAAGATTTTTTTCATTGAATATTTACACTTTATAAGATTAAAATACTTAAAATATCAACAAAAAAACAGAAAGCCCTCGTGGTGAAATTGGTAGACACAAAGGACTTAAAATCCTTGCCCTTTTGGGAGTGCCAGTTCGAGTCTGGCCGAGGGCACCACTTTATGCATGAAA
>MDTA01070433.1_pt1 | contig 12617 bp, 11 predicted proteins | sample 811151 | NCBI WGS metagenome assembly MDTA01 (sample SAMN05326648, study PRJNA326480) | marine metagenome | isolation source: seawater | place: Indian Ocean: South | collected 2010
TATATTAAATTTTAGAATATCGTCATTGATGACCAATAATTTTTTATTTTCTCTAAAATTATCCCTCAAGTTATTTGCTAATAACTTATCTTTTTCAATACATATTAATTTTTTGGGTGATGTTTTTAAAATTTCAATAGTTAAATTACCCGTTCCCGGCCCTATTTCAATAATTTCTTTATTTTTAAGTGATGAAAGTGATAAAATTTTTTTTATTATATTTTTATCGATTAAAAAATTTTGCCCTAATGATTTTTTAAATTTCATTTAATGAATTTTAGACATTATTTCGATACATCTATTTAAACTTTTCGGATTTGATATATTTAGTTTTTTTTTGTCCTCTGCGACCCCATGATCAGGTGACATTCTAATGTAAGGTAAACCCAAAGTTATATTAATAGCATCAAATCCAAATAAAGCTTTAAAAGGTGCCAATACTTGATCATGAAACATACCAACGATAACATCGTATTTTTTTAAATTTTCTCTTAAAAAAATAGTATCAGCTGAATAAGGTCCAGTAATTTTAATTCTTTTTTTTAAAATATTTATTATTGGTATAATTATTTTTTTTTCTTCAGAATTCTTTCTAAACTCAAAATTATGTGGATTTAAGCCTAAAATCGCTACTCTAGGTTTCTTATTAAAATATTTTAAATAATATTTATTTAATGTTTTCATTTTTTTTATAATAACATTTTTTTTTAGATTTCTTGATATATCTCGGACTCTTATATGCGTTGTCAAAGGAACAACAGATAATTTTTTATTATAAATTATCATTACCTCTGAACTAGAAACTTTATTTTTATTGGCCAAATATTCAGTAACACCTATGTTTTTGTTTTTAAATAAATGCTTTTTGTTTATTGCACAATTAATCATTCCCTTTACTCTCTTCTGCAAACACAATTTATGGGCAATATCCAAACATTTTTTTACATATACTGTACTTTCATTAGAACTTACAGAAAAAGCATTTTTAAATTTTAATGGAATATCAAAAACATGTAATGCTTTGCTAAACTTTTTAATTCTTTCAAGATTTTTAATTTTTTTTATTCTTTTTCTAATTTTTAAAATCTTAAGTTGTGATTTGAGTAAATTATAATTTCCAATTATAATTGCCTTACTGTTGATAGCATTTGATTTTGCGAGTATTTCGGCATTGACACTGTTTGGTTCACCTAAAACTATAACAAAATTATTCATTAATTTCTAAATAAGATTTTTTTTCCAAGTCTAAATAGTGTGAATTAGAAAAAATATTCAATTTTTCTTCTTTCTTTCTATTAATTATATTATTTTCAAGTTTCACAACATCTATATTATTTTGATCAAAAGATCTTTTATCATTCAATTTAATAATAACAATATTATTGTTCATTCTTATTGGTTTAGAAATTTGTAATTTTTTTAGTTTTTTAATTTCATTTAGGTACTCATTCGAAATCGAATTAGATGCTAACCACCCAATTAAACCACCTTTTGCAGACGAGACCGAATTACTGTATTGAGTTGCAGTTTTTTCAAAACCATTATCTGATATACTCTGTTCCACAGTTTTTAAAATATTTTCATCCCATTTTTCTAAGACAATTTCAGATAAGTTAAACTCATCTATTTTTTTTGTTTCTTTTAAAAGTTTATTTAATTCTGTTTTAATTAACTCTTCATCTATATCAAGCTGTTTTCGGTATAACGAATAAATAAGCGTATTCCACTTTAAGTTTATGATTACTCCCTGAACAAAAATATCATAGTTAGCTCTAAATTTTTTAAAGTGGTCTTCTAAATTAATATTTTGCAATCTTAGATTTTTTTCTATTCCTGAAATATAATTATCAACATCAGATTGATTGAAATCTTTAATTTTATATTTTTCAATTTCTGCCTTCTTAATATTAATTTTTTTTAAACTTGAAAAAGCAATTCTTTTTAAATCTTGTAAATTACTTTCCTTAGCAGTTCTATTTGACAGTGCTAAAATTGTATTTACCTCATTAATAATATCAAAATTTGTTATAATTTGGCTTCCTATTTTAGCGACAATTTTATCATTTATATTTGAAAAAATAGGTGATTGTAAATTGAAACAAAGAATAAAAAAAAAAATAACAAATTTTATTTTCATTTTAATTGGCAGGGGTTGTGATAGTTCCTAAGGGAGAAAAAGTAACTTTAAAAATCAGAGAATCTTCAGGTTCTAAATCTCTATCTCTGTAAAATTCACGTCTAAAAGCTACTCCAGCTTTTAAACAATCATTTAAATACTCATAGCTTAAGTCATAAAATTCAGCAGAATTTGAAATCAAATTTCGTTTAGCTCCAAAGGAAATTAAACCATTATTAAAATTAAAGCCTGCTTTAGTTTCTAAATATTTTGCATTTCCAATATGCTGACTTTCCTCTAAATAACTTATATTAAAATTAGTTTGTGGATAAACAACTCCTAAATCAATTTGATTTTTGTTAAATTTACTCAAGTTTTGATCTAGTAAGAAACTGTTAGTTAATTGAATATTATCACTAACATTTAATGACATTTCCCCAATAATATCAGACATTTTTTCATTTAAAGTTGATTTTGAAGGCATATCACGATTTTCTTCAGCGCTGATGATTTGTCCGAGACTGAATCTAAATTGTTCATTCTTAATTTCATTATTCTCATTAATATTATTTACTTTAAAATCAAAACCTAAACTGATATTTGAACCGGTATCAACTTTATCAATAGTTTTGATTTTATTTAGCTTAAACAAGTTTGAATAATTTAACATTGTTGATTCTGTGGATATATTTCTCGAGTCGCTAGGTGAAATTTTGACTAACATTTTTGGTTTAAAAATATTTAACTTGTTATTATCTTTAATTTTAAACAAACCTAATTCTGATTTAAAACCTAAAGCACCATAAAACTCAGAAACTGAGCCTTCAGTTTTGTAATTTTTAGCATTTTTGGCTTTATAATTTACGTTTTTAATAAATCCCAAAAATTCATTTTCAAATCCAAACTTATTTACCCAGCTGTTTGAGGCCCAATTAAATTCGTTAGATACAACGTCAATTTGTTTGTCAACATCATAATTTTTGACTAATAATTCTGACTTTAAATCTACAATTCCCAAACTATCACTCATAAATACGTTTTTTTCTAAAGTAGCCTCAGGATAAATAAATTCAAATCTTTCATTTCCAGTTTTTGAAAGATTTTCAAAAGCCGATACTTTTGTATTAAAAAAAAGATCTCTTTTCTGAAAACTATAATCAACTGAATTTTTTACAGTATTATCTAAATAATCTACTAAGGAAGTCTGTAATTTATTTATTTTGGGATAAGTGCTATTAGATACATGTTGCAAGTTTATCTCTATATCGCTTTTAATATCAGTTTCTTCAATAATTGATTTATAGAATTTAGTAAAAAAATGTGTTCTGGATCCAGGAGTTTTAGCATTACCCTTTTCTTTGTATCCTTCGGTGTAGCCTGTATCGACAATTAATGATGAATTTGAAAAATCTTGACGATATTCTGCAAGATATAACGGTTCGTTGCTAGAATGTAATCTTGGTGTAAAAGTTATATCTTTATCTTTGGACAGATTCCAAAAATATGGAATTTCAATTCCAGCGCCCATATTTGTACTATTTGTAAATGTTGGTATTAAAAATCCCGATCTTCTTTCAACTGTAGGATCTGGATGCGAAAATTTTGGAAAATAAAATATTGGAAAATCATAAATTTTTAATACTGCACTATCATAATACACAGTTTTTTTAATATTATTATGTTTTATACTTTTTGCTCTTAGTTCCCATGGAGGACATTTATCATCTTCTCTAAACTGACAATATGTAAAAACACCTTTTTGTACGGAAGAAATATCTCTATCTAAAGATACACTATTAGCAAATATTCTTGGATTATTTCTTTGGTCGACTTTCAAATTATTATCGTTTAAAAATATTTTTGCATCGGAACCTATAATTTTTCTCTTTTTTTCGTCTATATAAATTTGGTTGAATTTATAAATATTTTTATTCTTATCTTCCAGTCTTACATTTCCTTTTGAATAAAGAATATTTTTAATTGAATTATAATTAAACATACTTAAAGAAATAATATTTCCATCCGGGTCAATAATTTTAGTTGGATAATCTGATTTAATTATTTTGTTTTTGTTATCAAAAATAACATTATTACTCTCAAATGTATAATTTTCACTTGTTTTAATTGATGTTAAACCAATACTATTAAGTAAATCTTTTTTTTTTAAATATATCGCCTCATTAGACTTTAAAATATTTTTGTTTTCATCTACAGCCTCCACATTTCCTTTTAAAACTATACTAGAGTCCTTTTTGTTTATCTTCACCTCAGAAGAATTAATTTTCAAACTTTCTGCTAATGAGACTGAAGAAAAAAGGGATAAAATAATAATTAAGATTATATAGAAATTATTTCTCATTTATTTGCAATAATCCTATACTGTTTATTAAACCTATTATAATTATCGGTATCCAAACTGAGATTTCTGGTGAAATTCTATCAGACTTTCCTAATGCCACAGATAAATCTTTCATGTAATAAATAATGGCGCATGAAAGCACAGCAATCATTAAATAGTTTATGTTGTTAGAATGCTTGTTATTTATAGTGAAAATAGCAGCAAGAATAGTCATTAAAGCTAAAAAGAAAGGTAAAGCAAAGAAGGAATTAATCTTTTCTGATATAGTTGTTTTTTCATAACCTCTTGTGATCAAATTTTTATTTTCAGTTATTAGCTCAATAAAAGATATAGTATCTAAATTTTTAAAAAGATTATTTAGCTTTATAACATTGTAAAAGGAGGTAAAATTTATGTTCTCCTCTTTTTTTACAGAAATATTTCCATCTACATCAAAATTGAAAATTATTGGATTCTTAATATTCCAAGTATTTTGTGAAATATTTGCTTCCTCTGACTCAATTCTCTTTTTTATAGTATTTTCATTAGAAATTATATTTATTGATAGGTTTATTAAATTATTTTTTTCTAATCTGTCTGCATTGATAATATATAAGTTTTCTTCTTTAGTCTCTTTGATCCAAACCCCATTTCTATTAATAGTTACTAGATGATCAGTGTCTTTAGAGTAATTTGATTTTGTTTTTTCGTAATACTTAACCATATTTGACGTCACAGGATTAATGACTATCAAAATTAATAGTCCCCAAATAAAAGACAATGCACTTATCAAAATAATTATTTTTGCGTTAGAATACCCAAATACTTTTAAGGTTAGCAATTCATTATTATGTTTTATTGAAATAAAAAACCACATTGAAGAAATAAAAATTATAAAAGGCATCAAATTAATGAAAATTAAATTTGGAATATAAGATAAGGTTAAAGTTACTGGTAATAATAAACTTTCCCCAGAATTTTTAAAAAACTCAACTTCTTCAAAAAGATTTAGTATCAATCCTAAACAAAAAGAGATAAAAATAGCATTTATTAAAACTTTACAAAAATTACTAATTAAATAATTATTTATTTTGTTATTCATTTTAGCTCTTTTCCAAATTTATTGATTAAAATAAAATATAATATTGGCATTAAAACAAAAGGGGTGATCAAATATGTGTAAAACCCAATTTTAGAAATGCCAGAATATCTTACTAACAGTTCCGATAAAACTAATAATATAAAGCTTATTAAAAAAAACAGGTATCTGTTTATTATTTTATTTTTTTTATTCTTTGTATAAATAAGCATAAAAGAAATTAAAATTGACACCAAAGGAATATACATTGGCATAAGTACCCGCCGTGAAAAAGTTTCTATTACAATTGCTATATTATTCTTTGGGCAGTTTTTAACATATGCCTCAGAAATTTTATTATAATAATGATTTTTTAAACAACTAAATATTTTAAAAGTGGAGGTTTCCTGAATTTTAACATCTTTAATAACTCTATTATCTAAATTATTAAAATTTAAAAGAGTTTTATTAAACTGGATTATTCTGACGGTATTATCTTCCTCATACGATTGAACCACACCTTTTTCTAGCACTATTTTGTTTTTATCAATTATTCCTCTTTCTGCTATTACTGTTTTATTTTTTGCAGAAGTATTATCAGGTAATAGATTATTTAAATTGTTGCTGTCATCTCTAATAAATATGTTTTTGATCACATTATTTTTTTTTTCACCTACGTAAAAAGTAAGCCCTGAAAATGTATCTGAGAAAGTGTTAGGTTTAAGAAGATTCGTAACTGTGTCTACGCCTGATTGTTTAATAAGGCTTCTTGATTTGAACAAGGCCGAAGGAGTTACAATCGTTGAAAATATCATATAAATTAAAAGTATAAACACAGATATTATAAAAAATAAATTTGTAACTTTGGATTTTGCCACTCCTGACGTCCATAAAATTAAAAGTTCATTTTGCCGTTCCAAACGAATAATTGTTAACACTAAAGCTAATAAAAAACTTAATGGAATGAACTTAGTCATTATGTTAGTTAAATTTAAAATAGAGTATGTAAAATAAGTTGATGTAGAATACCCACTATCGACAATAAGGTCTAAAAAGTTTACAGCTCTTACAGTCCAAGCTATAAGCGAAAGAGAGAATAATATCAAAACAAAGGACTTAATTAATTCTATCGTTATGTAGTTATATATTTTGTTTTTTAGCATCAGAATTTGATATATAATTAATGCAACTTTAATTAAAACTCAACCTATGATAGTACTCTTAGAATAATAATCCATTGAAAACTGATATATTTATACATATATAGCAAACAACTTTATTAATTTAACTTATGCCGATAAAAATAAACTATTTAAACAAAACAATCACCGAGACTTCAGAAAATTTAGTCTTATTTCTAAATGATAAATTTAACACTAATAGTGCGAGTAAATATCTCACAAGCACGGAACTCACTTATATAAACGACTTGTTAAAAACAAGCGATCTAAAAAAAAATCTTTTAGTATTTGAGTTAAACTCAAAAAAGAAATTAATTTTAGTTTCAATTAAAAGCAACGTCAAATCTTCTGACATTGAAAATTTAGGAGCTGAATTTTACGGACGCATTAATTATGGGAAAAATACTCAGTACTCGATTATTTCTGATAGCGTAGTTAATAATCACAAAATTTTTTTAGGACATTTTCTGCATGGAGTTAAATTAAAATCTTATGAATTTAACAAATATAAAACGAAAAAAGAATCTAGAATTATTACTTTGAATATCGTTGGTAAAAAAAATAAACCTTCACTACAAAATCAATTGAATTTTCAAGCATTAGAGCAAGGAACTTTCTTTGCAAGAGATTTAGTTTCTGAGCCAGGAAATATTTTACACCCAGATGAATATGCAAGAAGATTAAAATCTCTTAAAAAAGATGGTTTAAAAATAAACATTTATGATGAAAAAAAATTAAAAAAATTAGGAATGCACGCTTTACTTGGCGTTGGACAAGGTAGTGTCAGAGGATCTTATCTTGTTACAATGGAATGGAACGGGGCAAAAAATAATTCTAAACCACTAGCATTTGTTGGAAAAGGGGTATGTTTTGATACTGGAGGATATTCATTAAAACCAGCAAAATTTATGGAAGACATGACTTACGATATGGCTGGGTCTGCAACAGTAGTAGGTTTAATGAAAAATTTAGCTTTAAGAAAAGCTAAAGTTAATGCCGTAGGAGTAGTTGGTCTTGTAGAAAATATGGTAAGTGGGAATGCCCAAAGACCAGGAGACATTGTAAGATCGTACAGCGGAAAGACAATAGAGATACTAAACACAGATGCAGAAGGACGTTTAGTTTTAGCAGATGCATTAACATTTACCGAAAAAAAATTTAAACCTAAATTTATTATTGATCTAGCTACATTGACTGGTGCTATAATTGTCTGTTTAGGTTCAGAATATGCTGGTCTTTTTTCAAATGATGATAAGCTATCTAAACAAATATATAATGCCGGTGAAATAGTAGAGGAAAAAGTATGGAGGATGCCTCTTCATAAAAATTACGATAAGTTAATGAATTCAAAAAATGCCGATGTTCAAAACATTAATTATGTTGGAGGAGCAGGATCTACTACTGCCGCTCAATTTTTACAAAGATTTATTCTTAACAAAACACCCTGGGCTCATTTAGATATTGCTGGGATGGCTTTCTCAAAATACGGGGGTGCTCTAAATTCAGGAGGAGCTACTGGGTTCGGTGTCAGGTTACTAAATCAATTAATACAAGAAAATTATGAGTAACATTGAACAAACTCTCTCGATAATAAAACCGGATGCTGTAGAGAGAAATTTATCTGAGAAAATAAAATCTATTTTTTCAAAAAATAATTTATCAATTTTGGAAACAAAAAAACTTCATATTTCAAAAGATGAAGCAGCTGAATTTTACAAAGTCCATCAATCAAAACCTTTTTACGATCAATTGTGTGGATATTTGTCCTCAGGGCCAATTGAGGTGATGATTTTAGAGGGCAAAAATGCAGTTCTTAAAAACAGAGAACTCATGGGTGCGACTGACCCAAAAAATGCAAAAGAGGGAACAATAAGAAAGCTTTATGGTGTTTCAATTGATAAAAATTCTGTTCACGGTTCAGATTCAGTTGAAAATGCGAAAGTTGAAATTAATTTCTTTTTTAAGAGATAAATTACCTCATAATTCTTATAATAGCCTCAGAAAATGCGTTGTACTCTAATTCTTGGGTTTTTTTCTGGAGAGATTTTACATCATCATTTTTTTTAATATAAAAAAATTTTTTTAGAATAATTTTTCCATCATCGAGTTTTTCAGTAACATAATGAACTGTACATCCGGTTTTTTTTTCTTTTTTTTTAAGAATTTTTTCAAAAGTATTTAAACCCTTAAATTTTGGCAAAAGGGAAGGGTGTATATTTATTATTGTTTTTCCAAAAGATCTAATGAAGCTTTTCGGCAAAACTCTCATATAGCCGGCCAATAAAATTAGATTAACTTTATAGGCTTTAAGATATAATAATATCTTTATTTCTGAGAGATTTGTTTTATTACTTATAACTAAAAAAGGAATTGACCATTTTTTTGCAAATTTTAATCCTTTAGCATTTTTATTATTACTAATAATCAACTTTATATTAATTGGAAAGTTGTATATTCTTGAATTCAGAATAAGCTTTTTTAAATTAGTTCCTTTTCCTGAAATAAATACACAAGTGTTAGTTTTTACCATTTCAATTTATTATATAAATTTAGTCTTTTTTTGTCCTTTGAAATATATCCTATTTCGTAGGGAGAAAACTCCTTTGAGAAATGACTTTTAATTTTAATATAATTGCTTTTTTTAGCTATTAAACAAAATCCCACTCCACAATTAAAAGTTCGAAGCATTTCATTATCCGAAACATTTTTTGATTTAATCCAAGAAAAAATTTGTTTAATTTTTATTTTTGATAAATCGATATTAACGGTAAAAATTTCTGGGACTGATCTCACTATGTTTTCAATTAAACCACCCCCAGTTATATTTGCGGCTGAGTGAATTAAATTTTTTTTACACAAATTTAATATTTCATTTACGTAAATTTTTGTTGGTTTAAGTAATTCTTTTTTTAAATTGTTTGGAATTTTATTTCTTTTCAAAATACTTCTTACCAATGAATACCCGTTTGAATGAATACCAGAAGAGGGTATTGCAAATATTATATCACCATTTTTTACATTGTTTTTTTTTAAGACTTTTTTTTTTGAAACAATACCAGTGCTAAATCCTGCTAAATCAAATTTATCTTTTTTATATATTCCGGGCATCTCAGCTGTTTCACCTCCAATAAGATCGCAACCAGCTAATTTACAACCTTTTAAAATACCGCTTAAAATTTTTTTTAATTTTGAAAATTTTATTTTTTCTATTGCAATGTAATCCAAAAAGAAAAGAGGTTTAGCGCCTTGGACAATTAAATCATTAACACACATTGCTACTAGGTCGATTCCAATTGTATTAAGTTTGTTAAACTTATCCGATAATTCTAATTTTGTACCAACACCGTCAGTGCAAGAGACAATTAATGGATCTTTAATGTTTAAAGCTTTAATATCGTACATGGAGCCAAAAGAACCAATATTATCCTTGTAAAGCTTTTTATTCGCTTTTTTGACATTTTTTTTTGTTAGTTTATTGATATGATTTACAAATTTATTTCCCAAAGAAATATTTACGCCGCTATTCTTGTAACTATAGAGTTTTTTTTTCATGAATTATAATGATAATAAAAAAAATGAAAAATTTTAAATTTATTCTCACCATCTTAATCATTTTATTTCAAACGGGAAATGTTTTATCTAATGAGAGCATTTTTACTGTTAATAATATACAAGTTAATAAAAATACCTTTAAAAACAATAAGGAATTAATCAATATTGCTTTTAGAAAAGGTTTTGAAAAACTTAACAGGAAGATTTTATTAGAAAAAGATTATTTAAAGACCACTAAAATAAGTCTTAAAAATATTAAAAATCTCGTATCACACTACCAAATTGTAAAAAGCGTTGACAATTTTACCAAAAACTTTGAGACAGTAAATTTATATTTTAAAAGAGAAAAAATGTACGATTTTTATAATCAAAACAATATTAAATACAGCGATGTTAGTGGTAAAATTTTAAAAATACTTCCAGTGCTTTTATTAAATGATGAAATTTTTATTTATGATAATAATTTTTTTTATGATAACTGGATGGACGATTTAAAAGATAACGAGAGCAAAAATATTGAATATATTTTTCCTGTAGAAAACCTGGAAACTATTGAAACATTAAAAAAAAATCAAGAAAATTTAGAGTCTATTAATTTGGACGATATTTTTGATGAGGATATTGAAAAAGATAACCTTCTTATAATAATAGATTATAATAAACAAAAAACTAAATTTTTTTTAAAAGGAATTGTATCATCAAAAAAAATTATCAAAAATATATCTTTGTCAAATAAATACAAAGAAAATTTTGAATATGATGATATTTTAAAATATTTAAAAAGTGAAATCCTTGAATTAGTAAAATCACAAAATATTATAGATATTGGAACACCTTCATTTTTCAATGTTAATTTAAAATTAAAGAATAACAATGATTTATTTTTATTTCAAAATATATTGAGTGAAATTGATTTAATAGAAAATTTTAATGTGAAAGAATTTAATAATAAGTTCGCTTATATAAATATAAAATATTACGGTAAAATAAATAAGATTAAAGAAAAACTTATTAAAAAGGGATTAGATATAAAATTTGACAATAATCAATGGAGCGCGAGGCTAAAATAAATTGAACCAGCTCATTTTTAAATTTCCTTTTAAAACTACTTACTTTGAAAAAGATTTTTTTGTTTCTCAAAATAATTTTGAGGCTTATAAATTAATTGAAAGTTGGCCAAAATGGCCTGATAAACAAATAAATATATTCGGACCAAGTGGTTGTGGAAAAACTCATTTAATAAATATTTTAAGCAAAAAACTTAATTTAATTTCTGTTGATGCTGTAAAGTTTGATGAAAAAATAAATGACATTATTCAAAATTTCGATTGTATCGTTATCGATAATTATGATGGAAATATAAAAGAAGATTCATTCTACTCATTTTTAAATCAAGTGCGACAACTTAATAAGATTATAGTTATAAATTCTTTACAAAATGTAAAAAGCTTTCAAATTAAATTAAAAGATTTAAAGTCAAGATTAAACAGTTTTCTAGAAATCGAAATTGGTCTACCAACAGATGATTTGATAAGAGTAATTATATCTAAAACATTTTCAGATAAACAAATTAAGTTGAGCAACAAAAATTTGGAATATATTATCAAAAATATAGAGAGATCTTACGATAAAATATTCAAATTTACTAAAGATATTGATAATATTTCGTTATCCACTGGAAAATCGATAAATATTAATTTAATAAAAAAAGTATTATTACATGAATAAATATAGAACTCATAATTGTTCAGAATTAACTGATAAAGATAGCAACAAAATTGTTTCATTATCTGGATGGGTCCACAGAAAGAGAGATCATGGAAATTTATTATTTATTGATTTAAGAGATCATTTTGGTTTAACGCAGTGTGTAATAGAAAATAATAATAAGTTTTTTAAAACTCTTGAACAGGTAAGACCTGAGTCAGTCATAAACATATCAGGCAAAGTTATAAAAAGATCAAAAGGTACAGAAAATTTTGAACTTTCAACGGGAAAAATAGAGGTAAGCATCCAAACAATAAAGGTTTTGTCTGAGGCTAAAGATTTGCCCATGCCTGTTTTTGGAGAACAAGATTATCCAGAAGATATTAGATTAAAATATAGATTCTTAGATTTAAGAAGAGAGGAAATGCACAAAAACATAATACTAAGATCAAATGTTATCTCTTTTATAAGATCTGAAATGTTAAGATTAGGTTTTTTAGAGTTTCAAACACCAATTTTAACCTCTTCTAGCCCAGAGGGAGCACGTGACTTTTTAGTTCCAAGCAGATTAAATCCTGGAAAATTTTATGCATTACCGCAAGCACCTCAACAATTTAAACAATTAATTATGGTCTCTGGTTTCGA
>MDTA01112920.1_pt1 | contig 12614 bp, 12 predicted proteins | sample 811151 | NCBI WGS metagenome assembly MDTA01 (sample SAMN05326648, study PRJNA326480) | marine metagenome | isolation source: seawater | place: Indian Ocean: South | collected 2010
GAAAATGCAAAAATTACTGATGATAGAGAAAAACTTAAACTACTGAATGGTAAAAAATATACAACTGACTCAGAAAAACAATGGCTTAGACAAAAACTTTTGGAATATAAAGTTAAAAAAGGAGACTTGGATGAGCTTATGCTTAGAATGGATATAATCCCTGTTTCTATAGCCTTAGCACAAGCAGCAAAAGAAAGTGGATGGGGAACTTCAAGATTTGCTTTAGAGGGAAATGCTATTTTCGGACAATGGACTTGGGATGGTCAAGGAATAGCTCCATTGGATAGAGATAATAATAAAAATCATAAAATATTGAAATTTCCAATACTCAGGGCATCAGTTAAGGCATATCAAAATAACCTTAACACCCACAAAAGCTATTCTAAGTTTAGAATTAAAAGAGAACAATTGAGAGAAGATAACAAAAAGATTACTGGCCTTAAACTAACAGAGACTTTAAAAAATTATGCTCAAACGGGATCTGAATACACAAAAATTCTTAATCAAATTATAATGCAAAACCAGCTTACAGATTTTGAACCAGTAAAACTAGTTAACTCTGTGAATCAAGTGGAGTTGAAATCATAATTAATTTTCACCAATAACAAATTGAATTCCTAACCATCTCCAAAAACCGTCAGTTTCTTTAAGTGAGCAATTAATTCTTCCTCTTTCCCCAACAAACTTTTCTGAAATTCCAATTTTAAGAATGTTCTTTTTTTCAAATCTAATATTTGAATTTCTCCATTTATTTCCTTCATTAGAAAAACATGTAATTCGATCTAAATTATTTATATTTTCATAAAATTCAATTTTGACATCCGGGGGATTTTTAGCAGCAATTAAATATCTTTCATTAGGAGTAATACTTTTGTATTTGAGAGGGAGTGTTTTCATTAGTGTCTTAAATCTATTTATTTCTCCATATTTTTCATTAATTGGATATCTTGGCAGCTCCCACAAATCTTTTGTCTCATCAATAACACCCGAGTGTTGGCCAAACGCATATTTAAATCCAAGTTCTTTAATAATTTTTTTGAATTCAAGACTGTATTCACCAAAAGGGTAAGAAAAATATTTTGATTTGTGACCCAACTTTTCCTTAAATATTTTAATTGATTTCTCTATATCATCCTTAATTAAATCATAACTTTCATCTACGAGATATTCGTGAGAATGACTATGATTACCAATTTCAACATTTGCAGCATTATGGAGTTCAATAATTTGTTCCCAGTTCATATAATTAAATGAGCCAACTTCCCGTGTGCTTACAAAAAGAATAAAAGGAATTTTTTTTTCTTTTAAAATTGGCCAAGCATTTTTATAAAAAGATAATAATCCATCATCTATTGTAAGTAATATTTTCCTTTTACTTTTTGCATTTGAAAGATTATCTTCGAAATTATTTGGATGAATAAATTCTATTCCTTCTTTTTCAATAAGTTTTAGTTGTTCTTTGAAAATTTCTAGCTGAATATTTGTGGATGGATATTTTTGTTCATCAAATCTATGATACATTATTGAAATGACACCAAAATCATCGAATTGAAAATTTTGAGCTAATACATTTGATTGATTAGATGCAACGGTTATAATAGCTAATAAAATGATTAATGATTTTTTGATTATCCACTGCATTGGAATAGATGATAAATTAGGTTTAAGAATAAATAAAGATTTTTTTGTTGAAAAACTAAAAAATGAAAAAAAAAATAGTGAGATTTTAGTAGTGAGAATTCAAGAATTTTTATCAACACATAAAGTAAAATTAGATGAAAATTTCACAGTTATTGTAAACCAAGGCCCAGGAAGTTTTTCTGGTATCCGAACTTCCTTAGCCGTTGCAAAAGGCCTTAATATATCGAAAAATGTGAAATTGTTTGGGTTTAAAAGTGTTGATCTTAGAGCTTTTGATCAAGAAAATATCGAAAAATTAATAGAACAAAAATTAATAGAAAAGAAATTGATTAAGCCCTTATATTTAAGTTAAATTGAGGAATGAGCATTATAGAGGACAAGTGTAAACAAAAAGGTGTAAGACTTACAGATCAAAGGAGAGTGATAGCAAAAATACTCTCGGAATCTAAAGAGATTTATGGGTCAAAAGATCATCCGGATGTAGATGAGCTTCACAAAAGAGTGTCGAAAATAGATGATAAAATAAGTATTGCTACGGTTTACAGGACAGTTAAGCTTTTTGAGGAAGCTGGAATTTTAGTAAAACATGATTTTAAAGCTGGAAAAGCCAGGTATGAAATAAATGACGATCATAATCATTTGATAGATATCAATAGTGGAGAAATTGTCGAGTTTGTAGATAAAGATATAGAAGAGTTACAAAAAAAAATTGCAAAAAAATTAGGATACAATCTTGTAGATCATAAACTTGAATTGTATGGGTCAAAAATAAAAAAATAATTTGGAAAAAAAAATTTTTATAAAAACATTTGGCTGTCAGATGAATGTATATGACAGCAATCGTATTTATGATATTGCTAAAAATATAAAATATGAGAAAACAGAAGATCTTAAAAATGCAGATTGTTACGTACTAAATACTTGTCATATTAGAGAAAAAGCTAGAGAAAAAGTATATCATGATATTGGCCGGGTCAAAAAAGAATTTAAAAATAAAAAAAAACCAATTGTTATAATAACCGGTTGTGTTGCTCAAGCGGAAGGTGAGATTTTGCTTGAAAAAGAAAAGTACATTGATGCTGTAGTAGGTCCTCAATCATACCATTTGATAAAAAACATTTTATTAGAAATAGAAAAAAAAAATAATAAAATTAATTTAACTGATTTTAATGTGATAGAAAAATTTGATAATCTAAATTATGTAAATAATTCGAATACAAAAATATCATCCTATTTAACAATTCAAGAGGGATGTGATAAATTTTGCAAATTTTGTGTAGTGCCATATACAAGAGGACCAGAGTACTCAAGATCAATTGATGAATTAATAAAAGAAACAAACCAATTGGTGAATAATGGAACAAGAGAAATAATTTTATTGGGTCAAAACGTAAATGCTTATAATTTTAAAAATAAGAGACTTTCTGACTTAATTTTGGAAATATCTAAAATCAAAGAAATTAAGAGAATTAGATACACCACATCTCACCCTCTTGATTTTTCAGAGGATTTGATTTTGGCTCATCAAAACATTAAAAAATTAATGCCTTTAATACATCTTCCTGTTCAAAGTGGCTCGAATAAAATTTTGAAAAACATGAATAGAAAACATACTATCGAAATGTACATGGATCTAATTAAAAAAATTAAAAAAGTTAATGAATCAATAGAGTTTTCAAGTGACTTTATTATAGGTTATCCAGGTGAGAATGATAAAGATTTTAAGGCATCAATAGAAGTAATGAAGTCTGTAAAATATATAAACTCTTACTCATTTCTTTTTAGTCCCAGACCTGGTACACCAGCAGCGAAAATGAATTTAACGAACGAAACTATTGCAAAAGAAAGATTAACATTCTTTCAAAAAATTTCTAAAGATATTAAAATGAATTATAGGAAGAGTCTTTTCAATAAAAAATGCCTAGTAATGTTTGAAAATAAACTGAAAGATAAATCTGGTTTTTTTGGAAGAGATGAATTCTTAAATCCAGTAATTGTAAAAAGCAGAAGTAACTTGATAGGCAAAATTTTGAATGTGAAAATTTTAGCTGGTAATCAAAATACATTATTTGGAGAGGTTGATCAAAAAATTGAAAAAGAGGAATTTGCAGCTTAAGTATGTCAGAAATTAGTAAATTAGATCAAAGCTTAGTAATTAAAAAAATCGATAATGAAACTTTAAATATCCAATTTAATGACAATGAGTTGCTTATGTCAATTGTAGGTCAATTTGATCAAAATTTAAAGTATTTGTCACAATTAACCAACACAAATGTTTTTTTTAGAGGCAACTCGATTGCTTGTAAGGGGAAATTAGAAAATACTAACGTTTTTTCCAATGCGATTAAATTTTTGGTAAACAAGTATTTTTTGACAAATATTATAGAAAAACAAGATATACTCCTTTCTGTGAAAAATAATATTGAGCAAGACGAGTCAAATATAAAATCATTTAAACAATTAATTAAAACGCCCCGCAAGTCAGTAATTGCTCGTTCAAATAAACAATCTGATTATATCAAAGCTTTAAAGGAAAATGATATTGTCATGTGCTTAGGTCCTGCAGGAACAGGAAAAAGTTTCCTAGCAGTTTCGGTAGCAGTCACTCTTCTATTGGAGAAAAAAATTGAGAAAGTAATTTTGTCTAGACCAGCGGTTGAAGCTGGAGAAAAACTTGGTTTTTTGCCTGGGGATATGAAAGAAAAAGTCGATCCTTATTTAAGACCACTTTATGATGCCTTGTATGAATTATTTGGAGCAGAGAAGATAAGTAAAAAAATAGAATCAGGAGAAATTGAAATAGCTCCTTTAGCATTTATGAGAGGAAGAACTTTAAAAAATTGTTTTGCAATATTGGATGAGGCACAAAATGCAACAGAAACTCAAATAAAAATGTTTCTCACAAGAATTGGCGAAAACTCAAAACTCGTAGTTAATGGAGATCCATCGCAAATAGATTTAATTAATAAATCTCAATCAGGTCTTTTAAAATCAAAAAAGATATTGAAAAGCGTTTCAGAGATAAAGACAGTAGAATTCGATCACAATGATGTAGTCAGACATCCTTTGGTTTCAAAGATTATCAAGGCTTACCAGAATAAAAACATCGATGATCAAAATTGATGTATTTTTCCATAGTGTTAAATGGAAAAATTATCTAACCGACCCTGAAAAATATATAAAACAAAAAGTACAAAAGTTTAATAAAAAAGACAAAAATTTTAAAAAAAAAATTATATCTTGTACTTTATTGCTGTCAGAAAGTAAGGAAATTAAAAAATTAAATAAAAAATTTAGAAATAAAAATAAAGTTACTGACGTTCTGTCGTTTCCTTTTTATAAAAAAAATGAGTTAAAAAAAATTATAAAAAAGGAAAAACAAATTTATTTAGGAGATATAATTATAAATTTAAATAAAATAAAAAAAAAGAATAAAGATTATTTCAAATTAGAGTTTAATAAACTTTGGATACACGGATTAGCTCATCTTTTTGGGCATGATCACAAAAGAAATAAAGATTTTAATTTGATGAATAAATTTGAACAAAAGTTTCTCTCATACATAAAATAAATGATTGAAAAATATTTAAATAATCGTTTTCTTACTTTATACCTATTTCCTTTTATTTTAGGCTGTTTGACAGTTTTTTCTTTTCAGCCATATAATTTTACATTTATTAATTTTATTATACTGCCAATTTTTTTTTACTTTATTATTTATATTAAAAAAAAATCAAAAAGCATCTACAGAAAAAAACCATATAAAAAAAATTTATTTTTTTTTAGCACTTTTTTTGGATTTGGATACTATTTAAGTGGTATTCATTGGATAACATACTCTTTAACTTTTGACGAAAGTTTTAGATATTTAATACCGATTGGGCTAATATTAATACCATTGTTTTTGAGTTTGTTTTTCTCACTGCCCGTTTTGATAATTGGCCCACTATTAAATAATAAAATTGGATCGATTTTTCTTTTATCAGGAGGCTTAGCCTTTTCAGATTACCTTAGAGCAAAAATCTTAACTGGCTTTCCGTGGAATTTATGGTCATATAGTTTTTCTTGGGCAATAGAAATTATACAATTATTAAATGTGATAGGCTTATTTGCCTTTAATTTAATTATAATTACAATTTTCATGCTTCCCGCAATTTTACTTTTCAAAATAAATTTTAGTAAAAAATTACTTTTACTTTTCTCAATAGCTAGCATTCTTTTTCTTTTTTATATTTATGGAAATTTGACGATTAATAAAAATGAAAAATATCTGAATAATTTCTCTGAAAAATTTTATATTAAAGTGATTTCTCCAAATTTTGACCTAGACTATGATTTATCTTATGAAGAAATCAACTTAAGATTAGATAGTCTTATTAGGTTTAGTGATCCAAATAGAAAAGTTAAAACTCTTTTTGTTTGGCCGGAAGGAGTATTCAGTGGTTTCAGTTTTGATGAAGTTTTATCTTTTAAAGAGAAATTTTCTAAAAATTTTAGCAAAAATCATTTTATTTTATTTGGAATAAACAAATCAAACATGTTTAAAAATGGTTTTTACAATAGTTTAATCATTGTAAATAATAATTTTGATATAATCGGGGAATACAAAAAACAAAAACTGGTACCATTCGGTGAATTTCTTCCTTTCCCTAAAATCTTAAATAAGTTTGGATTAAAAAAAATTACAGAGGGACACGGATCCTTTTTAAAAGGCAATCAGCAAGATAATTTAATAATAGAAAACATTAATGTAATGCCACTAATATGCTACGAAATTATTTTTACAAAATTCATTCAAAATTCTTCCAAAGAAACAAACCTAATTATAAATATTTCAGAAGACGGTTGGTTCGGAAGCTCCATTGGTCCTTATCAACACTTTGCGAAAGCAATTTTTAGGGCAATTGAACAAAATTCCTTTTTGATAAGATCAGCCAATAAGGGTATAAGTGCTATCATTAGTAATAAAGGCTTGGTCGTAAAAAAGTTGAAACCAGTTGAGTCTGGCAATATTGAGCTAGAAGTACCATTAATAAAAACGCAAAATAAAAATAAAAATGATTTGATATTTTTTGTTCTTTTATTTACATATATTTTATTCTTTATATTTAACAAAAGAAACAATGTCTAAAAACAATTTTTTATTTACAAGCGAGTCAGTCTCAGAGGGTCATCCTGATAAGGTTTGCGATAGAATTTCTGATATGGTTGTAGACTCGTATTTATCAAAAGATCCTGTATCAAGAGTTGCATGCGAAACACTCACCACAACAAATAAAGTTGTTTTAGCAGGAGAAATAAGAGGACCGAAAATTAGTAAAAGTGATATAGAGGAAAATGTAAGAAAGTGCATTAAGGATATTGGCTATGATCAGAAAGGTTTTAGTTGGAAAACTGCAAATATAGATATTAATTTACATGAGCAGTCTTCAGACATTGCTATGGGAGTCGACTCTAACAAAGATAAAGATGAGGGTGCAGGAGATCAAGGAATTATGTTTGGCTATGCATGCAAAGAAACCGAGGATCTTATGCCAGCACCCATACATTATTCTCATAAAATTTTAAGATTAATGGCGGAAGATAGAAAAAATCGCTTACTTAAAGGTATAGAACCTGACTCCAAAAGCCAAGTGACTATGAAGTACGAGAATGGAAAACCAATTAGCGTTACCTCTGTAGTAATATCTACTCAACATTCTGAAGATTTAAATCAAAATCAAGTAAAAGATTTAATAGTTCCGTATATCAAGAAATCTATTCCAGATAGTTATTTAAAAGATCTTCGAACTGAAGAAATCTATATAAACCCAACTGGCCAATTTATTATTGGAGGTCCTGATGGAGATACTGGTTTAACAGGAAGAAAAATAATCGTAGACACTTATGGAGGAGCAGCTCCTCATGGTGGAGGTGCTTTTTCTGGAAAAGACCCAACTAAGGTTGATAGGTCTGCTGCTTACGCTGCAAGATACTTAGCAAAAAATATTGTTTCTTCTGGTGTTTCTGAGAAATGCTTAATCCAATTAGCATATGCCATCGGTGTATCTAAACCTTTGTCTATATTCGTAAAATTGGCAGAGGAAGATGAGGGTAAAGTAGAAAAAGTAAAAAGAGTAATAAACGATAACTTTAATTTATCACCAAGAGGAATAAGGGAAATGTTAAAACTCAATAACCCAATTTATGAGGTTACTTCAGCCTATGGACACTTCGGAAGAAAACATACAAATAAAGGTGAATTTTCTTGGGAAAAAACAGATAAGGCAAATTTATTCGTAATGTAATCTTGAAAAAACCCTAATTTTCTTTATAACAAACTTACATTATTGAAAATATCAAAATGGGCATTAGCCCATTTTTTTTTAGGAGAAACAAAAATGTTAAATAGAGGATTAGACAAGTTAGAACTTTTAAGAATAGTAGAGGCTGTAGCTAACGAAAAATCAATTGATAAAGAACTAGTAATAGGTTCTATGGAGAGCGCTATCCAAAAAGCGGCATTAACTAAATTTGGAAATGATAATGAAATTGAGGTCACTATAAATAGAGAAAATGGTGAAATAAAAATACAAAAAGTACTTAACGTTGTAGAAACCGTAGAAGACCCCGCCCGTGAAATTACTTTAGCGAATGCTATAAAATTAGATAGTAAAAATGATAAAATGAAAGTTGGCGAAAAGATTTATGAGGAATTACCTCAAATTGATTTTGGCAGAATAGCAGCTCAAAGCGCAAAACAAGTAATCAGTAGTAGAGTTAGGGAGGCAGAAAAAAATAGACAATACGAAGACTTCATTGATAAACAAGGTCAAATTTTAAGTGGAATTATTAAAAGATTAGAATACGGAAATATAATAGTAGATTTAGGAAAAGCAGAAGGTGTAATTAAAAAAGATGAACTCATACCAAGAGAAATTTTAAAAACGGGAGACAGAGTTAAAGCTTATTGTTATGAGGTAAAAAAAGAGGTAAAAGGTCATCAAATATTTTTATCTAGGGCTCACCCTCAATTTTTAGCAAGATTATTTTATCAAGAAGTACCTGAAATCTACGAAGGAACAATAGAAATCAAGTCTGTAGCAAGAGATCCAGGAAGTAGGGCAAAAATTTGCGTTCACTCTCAAGATTCATCTATTGATCCAGTTGGAGCATGTGTAGGGATGAGAGGAAGCAGGGTTCAAACTATAGTTAACGAATTACACGGAGAAAAAATTGATATCATTAAATGGACAGAGGATTTACCAACATTAATTTCAGAGTCTTTATCGCCAGCGGAGATTCAAAGAGTTCTTATTGACCAAGATAACAAAAGAATAGATATAATTTTAACAGAAGAAAATTTAAGTAAAGCTATTGGTAGAAGAGGTCAAAACGTTAGGCTTGCTTCTAAGTTAACAAACTTTGAGATAGATATTTTAACAGACAAAGAAGACTCAGAGAGACGCCAAGCTGAATTTAAAGAAAGAACTGAAACTCTTATTAAAAATCTTGAAGTAGATGAAACTCTAGGTCAACTTTTAGTATCAGAGGGATTTACTTCAATAGAAGAAATAGCAAACTCTAACCCGGAGAATATTTCTAAAATAGACGCAATTGATGAGGATACGGCAAAAGAATTAATCAGTAGATCCAAAGAAAACCTAGAGAAAGAAAAAGAAGCTGTTGCTGCTAAGCTAAAAGAACTTGGGGTAGAAGAACAATTAATTAACCTAAAAGGTATGACACAAGGGATGCTAGTAATTCTTGGTCAAAAAAACATAAAAAAAATACATGATTTTGCAGATTTATCATCAGACGAGTTAATAGGTGGATTTGATGAAATTAAGGGCAAAAAAATTAGAATAGATGGATATCTAGAGGAGTTTTCACTATCAAGAAAAGAGGCCGATGAATTAATTATGGCAGCTAGGGAGATTGCTTATAAATAAAATTATGAATAAAGATAAAAAGAAAACTTTAACTATATCTTCAAGTTTAAAAAAGAAAATCGATACCAGCGTAATCTCAACCGGTGGAAAAAAATCATATTCTGTAGATAAAAAAAAATTTTTTAAATCCAGCAAGTCAACTGGTAAATCTAATTCATTTCCGAACGTAAATTTAAATCAAGAAGTAAAAAGAAAAAACATTGGAAGAAAATTCATAGAACAACAAGCAACCAAAGATTTCATAAAAAAAGATAATAAGCCTCCTGGAAAAAGTAAGTTAAAATTGAAAGGTCCAGTAGATAAAAGAGACTTTAAATTGACTGTTTCTCGAGCACTTAATGTTGAAGAGATTGAGATAAAACAGAGAAGCTTGGCATCAGTCAAAAGAGCTAGGCTTAAAGAAAAAAAAAACAAACCGGAAGGTGAAGATAAAAAAGAATTTAAAAAAGTTATAAAGGAAGTAAAAATACCTGAACAAATTACTATTCAAGAACTCTCTAATAGAATGGCAGAAAAATCTAGTGAAATAATTAAATTTTTATTCAATATGAAAGTTGTGGCAACAATAAACCATAATATAGATAAGGATACAGCGGAGTATATAGTAAAAGAATTTGGGCATAAACCAATATTAGAAGAAAAACCGAAGATAAATGACTCAAGAGTTGAGAAAAAAATCACTGGTGAAGTAAAATCTAGACCTCCCGTAGTTACTATAATGGGTCATGTGGATCACGGGAAGACGTCACTTTTAGATGCACTTCGAGATACAAATGTAGTTTCAGGAGAATACGGGGGAATAACTCAACACATAGGCGCTTATCAAGTACAAACAAATGATAAAAAGTTGATAACATTTATTGATACTCCAGGCCACGCAGCTTTTACTGAAATGAGAGCTCGTGGATCAAAAATTACAGATATAGTGGTTTTAGTAGTTGCTGCAGATGATGGAATTAAACCGCAAACAGTTGAAGCTATTAAACACGCAAAAGCTGCTAAAGTGCCAATTATCGTGGCAATCAACAAATGTGATCTTCCAGAAAAAAATATTAGCAAAATTAAAAATGAAATGATGCAATATGAGTTGATTGCTGAAGATATGAGTGGAGACACTCTTTTTGTAGAGGTGTCTGCATTAAAAAAACAAAACTTAGATAAATTAAAAGAAAGTATACTACTGCAAGCCGAGATATTAGATCTACAAGCATCATACTCTGATAAAGCTAGGGGAGTAGTTGTAGAATCAAAAATAGATAAAGGAAAAGGTCCTGTATCAACAATATTAATAAGCAACGGAAGATTAAATAGAGGTGATTATTTTATTTGTGGTGATACTTGGGGAAAAATCAGAGCAATGATAAATCATGAGGGAAAAATAGTTAATGAGGCTCTTCCATCTATGCCAGTGGAAATTTTAGGAATGAATAGTTCAGCTTATGCTGGAGCAGAATTTATTGTAACTCAAGATGAAGATGAAGCAAAAAAAATGACAGAGTATAAAAAAGATAATTTAAATAACAAAATTATCCAAAAAGACAAAACTACACTTTTTGATAGCTCAAAAGAGAAGGATGAACTTAATATAATTATCAAATCCGATGTTCATGGATCAAGTGAAGCTTTAAAAATGGCTGTAAATAAAATTAAGCATGCGGAAGTTCAAGCCAAAATCATCTTATCTGAAATTGGAATGATAAATGAAACTGATGTCTCTTTGGCTAAAGCCTCTAACGCGTTGTTGATAGGTTTTAACGTCAAACCAAATAGAGAAGCGAAGAAATTAGCCGAGGAACAAAAAATTGCTATAAAATTTTTTAATATTATTTACGAAGCTCTCGATTTTATAGAAAAATCATTGTCAGGACTTTTAGAGCCTGACATTAAAGAGACTATTTTAGGAAGCGCTGAGATAAAAAAAATTTTCAAAGTATCTAGCGCCGGAAAAATAGCAGGGTCAAAAGTAATAAGTGGTGAAATTAAAAGTAAATCTAAAGCAAGAATTATTAGAGATGGGGTTGTTGTTTATAATGGAGAAATTTCCTCCTTATTTAGAGAAAAAAACCAAGTCAAAGAAGTTGGCACTGGTTTAGAATGTGGAATTAGTATTAAAGATTTTATAGACTTTAAAGAAAAAGATGTAATTGAGTCATTTCTTTCTGAAAAAATACAAAGGTCAATTTAATGGGAAATCAAATTTCAGTAAGAACTTACAGCCAGAGGCAGCTAAGAGTTGGAGAGCTAGTAAAGCAAAATCTAGGAGAATTATTCATCAGAAACGAAGCGAAAATACCAGAATTTAATTCAAAGCTCATAACCGTCACTGAGGTAAGAATGACACCCGATTTAAAGACTGCAAGGGTGTACGTTATTCCTTTAGGTGGTGTAGAAATCACAGATTCTGTAAAAATCTTGACTGAGTACTCACATCTTGTTAGAAAAGCGCTGTCTAAAAGGTTAGATATAAAGTTTCTTCCTAAACTTAAATTTGTTGAAGATAACTCATTTGAATATGCTGAAAAGATAGAGAAAATTATAAAAAAAAATAGAGAGAATGACAAAGAAAAAAAAAGATATAATTAAATCCCTTGCTACTCACGGAAAAGACGTTGGTTCAACAGAGATACAAATAGGTTTGTTAACTGAAAAAATATCAAAAATGTCAGACCATTTCAAAAAATTTAAAAAAGATAAACATTCAACCATTGGTATGTCAAAATCAGTTAATAAAAGAAAAAAACTTTTGGTGTACCTTAAAAGAAGTAACCCAGACTCATATCAAAAAGTGATAAAACAATTAAATTTAAGGAAATAATGTTCAAAATACAGAAAGAAGAATTAGAAGTTAATGGTAAAAAATTAACTTTAGAGACTGGCAAAGTAGCAAGACAAGCTGACGGCGCGATAATTGCAACTTTAGGGGAAACAGTTGTAATCGCAACAGCAGTTGGAGCTAAAAAAGTTGCAGAAGGCCAAGACTACTTTCCATTATCAGTAAACTATCAAGAAAAATATTATGCAGCTGGTAAAATACCAGGTGGA
>MDTA01052474.1_pt1 | contig 12609 bp, 12 predicted proteins | sample 811151 | NCBI WGS metagenome assembly MDTA01 (sample SAMN05326648, study PRJNA326480) | marine metagenome | isolation source: seawater | place: Indian Ocean: South | collected 2010
AATGTTGTTGAAGATACTACCCCACAACTAGGCGGGGATCTTGACATGAATGGTCAAGACATTGTTACTACATCTAATGCAGATTTAGAACTGGCTCCAAATGGGACAGGCCACGTAACAATAAAAGGCAATACAAATTCTGGTGCGATACAGTTTAATTGTGAAAATAATAGTCATGGTCAGATTGTAAAAGCCCAGCCACATTCGGCTGGTGTTACTAATGAGCTTTTATTACCAGCAGGCGGTAATTCAACGCTTGTATCTTTAATATCTACAGATACACTAACTAACAAAACCCTAACAGCCCCAACCATGACAGGGACTGTCACAATTAATAGTACTGATGCGCTGACTTTGCCTGTGGGTACAACAGCCCAACGACCTACTGCGGCTCAAGGAATGCTTCGCTATAACACAACGACAAGCGGCTTTGAAGGTTATGATGGCTCTTCATGGGGTGAAATAGGTGGTGGCGCAGAGTTTGCATACACGCGAACAGCCGCTACAGCTACTGCATCTCAAACAACCTTTTCTGCAACATATACGGTTGGTTATGTAGATGTGTATCTAAATGGTGTAAAGCTTGTTGTTGGTACAGACTTTACAGCAACTAATGGCAGTTCAGTTGTTTTAGCTTCTGGAGCTACAGTAGGCGACAATGTTGAAATACTTGCCTATCAAACTTTTTCAGTGTCTAATGCTTTAATTAATAGTAATAATCTTTCAGATGTTAGTAGTGCCGCTACAGCAATAACAAACCTTGGAATTACTTCTACAGCGGCAGAGTTAAACATCCTTGATGGTGTAACCAGCACTACAGCCGAACTTAACATTTTAGATGGTGTAACTAGCACTGCGGCTGAATTGAATATTTTAGACGGGGTTACATCAACAGCAACAGAGTTAAATATCCTTGATGGTGTCACTAGCACAACCGCTGAGTTGAATATCTTAGATGGCGTTACAAGCACCGCCGCAGAATTGAATATCCTTGATGGGGTTACATCAACCGCCGCAGAGCTTAACTATCTTGATATTACTACGCTAGGAACTTCTGAGGCTTCAAAGGCGGTAACGGCTGACTCAGGCGCTAAGGTTAAGTTTATTGGCACCACATCTGTTGCTGAGATGATTGAAAAGGTTACTACCCAAACCAGCACAACGGGTACCATTAACTTTGATTTTTTGACTCAAGCCGTTGAGTTTTATACGGCAAACCAAGGGGCAAACAGAACGATCAACTTTCGCGGTGATGGCTCTACAGCCTTAAATGCTGTAATGGCAGTAGGAGAAAGTATGACGGCGGCGATATTAATGACTCAAGGCAGTTCAGCGTATTATTTAAATACCTATCAAATTGACGGCTCAAGTGTTACTCCTGAGTGGTCTGGTGGATCTGCCCCTTCATCAGGAAACGCAAGCTCTATTGATTCGTATGTATTTACAATCATTAAGACAGCAGACGCTACGTTTACTGTTTTAGCCAGCCAGACGCAGTACGCATAATGCCTTTACTATCGACAATTGGTGCAGGGTCTGCAAAGGGTTTTAATCCCGGCGTTAGCATATCCCCCGTAATACTAAGTAAAATTGTGTTTCTTGCAGGAGGCGGTGGAGGCGGTGGTGCTACTTCAGCGGGTGGTGCTACTGGATCAAGCGGTGGCGGCGCAGGCGGACTCAAAACAGAAACTAATGTTACAGTTTATACAGGAACGCAGTACAACGTCACTGTTGGTGCTGGAGGATCTACTGGCGGTCAGAGTAGTGACGGTTCTGGTGGCGGTAATACTTCAATTACTGGTACAGATATTACTACTTTAAGCGCCGCAGGCGGCGGTGGGGGAAAATACGGCAATAACGACGGAAACAGCGGTGGTAGTGGAAGCGGGGCTGGCGGTTTAGGAAATACTGGCGGTGCGGGTACATCCGGCGAAGGTAATGCTGGTGGAGATTCTAACACGGGCATTGACGGTCCCGGCGGTGGTGGTGGTAAAGGCGCCGCTGGCAGTGATGGTTATTATGTATCTTCCGGCACTCCCAATTTCTGGTATTACGGCGGCAATGGGGGGGCAGGAACCAGTTCTAGTGAGCTAGGTGTTACTGTTGCCGCTGGCGGTGCCGGTGGTGGGATCTACTATACAAGCAGTGGTGGTTACTTTGGCACCGGAGGCTCTGGTGGCTCTGGTATTGGCGGTAACGGTGGTTATAACAGCAATGCAGGCAACGCAACAATAAATCGCGGTAGCGGTGGCGGTGGCGGCACAAGAACTGAGGCGGGTAACTCCTTTGTCGGCGGTAACGGCTCTGGAGGGGCAATGAAAATTTATGCGCCACAGCAGGCCACAGCTACTACAGGATCGCCTACCGAAACTGATGAGGGTAGCGGCAATTACAGCTATCACTTTACTGGTTCTGGATCAATAACTTTTTAAGGTAACAAATGGCTCACTTTGCAAAAATTTCAGACGATGGAACTGTACTTGAAATCATAGTTGTAAATAACGAAGTTTTGTTGGATAACGATGGAGTTGAGCAAGAGCAACTTGGTAAAGATTTCTGCCAAGAATTATTTGGCGGCATCTGGGTACAGACCAGCTATAACAACAACTTTAGAAAGCGTTTTGCATTTATAGGCGGGAAATATGATTCAACTAATAATGTATTTCTTTTTCCACAACCTTTTCCTAGCTGGACGTTAGATAGTAATTATGAGTGGCAACCGCCAGTTAGTTATCCAAACGATGGTAAAGCATATTTATGGTCTGAAGAAAATAATACTTGGGTAATTAATTCAAACCCTTCTGCCGCAATTTAAAACTTTGGAGTAATAAAACATGAGCAATGCTAGAACAATTGCAAACCTAGCCGCAGTAACAGCAACTGCTACAGAATTAAATGCTTTAGATGGTATTACGTCTACTGTAGGCGAATTAAACATCCTTGACGGGGTTACAAGCACTGCTACAGAGCTAAACATTCTTGACGGGGTTACAAGTACCGCAACAGAAATAAACCTTCTTGATGGTGTCACAGCAACTACTGCGGAGCTAAATTACTTAGATGTTACTACGCTTGGCACTTCAGCGGCTTCTAAAGCTGTTACAGCAGACGCTAACGGTGTTGTTAACTTTGATGCGGGAACTACGGATGACGTAAATACAATAACGTCTAGTTCTAATGCCGCCACAATTAATCTTCAGCTTGGTAATGTGTTTGAGCATGACCTCACTGAGAATGTTACTTATACCTTTAGCAATCCCGGCGCGAATAATACAGCCACTGTGTTTGTTTTAAAAATTATTCAAGACTCATCAGCTAGAACGATTACATGGCCCGGCAGTGTTGATTGGGCGGCGGCAACTGCACCAACCCTTACAACTACAAATAATGGAGTAGACATATTTGTGTTTTTTACTAGAGACGGCGGGACTACCTATTACGGCTTTACGGCTGGACAGGCGTTTGCCTAATGAGTAATTTATTAAAAGTTATGGCGGCGTCAGGAGCAAAAGGCGTAAGTGCTGATATTGCTGTCGTGCCTCACGAAGATGGTGGAGGCGGTGTTCAGGTCTTTGATATATCAGATCCCACCAATATGTCTGTGCTTGGAACTACAGGCAGTGTGGCCGCTATGACTAAACCGTTTCAACTTAAACTGGACATTACCAATGATAGAGCGTTTGTTGTTTGCGAGGATGACAGTGTTGCGGTTATAGATATTTCAAACACAAGTTCACCCTCTGTTACAGGTGCGCTGGCACAAGAAGACAGCATGAAATATTGCGACATAGATCCGTCTCGTGATCTTGTCTTTGGCGCTGACTTCAAAAATCCCGGCGGCATTAGGGTTTATGACGTAAGTACGCCAGCTAGTCCTAGTTTATCCGGCTCCTCTACATCCTCCACATATACTAATCTGTCTGGCATTGCAAACCACCGAAGCAGAAACCTTTGTTTTGCGGTGCTGGATGACCATCTTTATGCCTTTAATGTATCTACTGCAAGTTCGCCCAGTCTAAGCGGTAGCGCTTTAAGCGATGGAGTAAATTTAAATGACGCAAAAGCAATCAAGCTGGATGAGAGCAATAATGTGGCTTTTATTGCAATTCGGAGTGGAATCACATCAGTAAACATAACCAACACAAGCAGTATGTCTGTGCTTGATAGTGTTACCGATGGTTCCAGTAATACTGACAACAGAGATATTGCTATAGACTTAGACGCGGGAATTGCTTTTGTTACGTCTATAAGTGGTAACTGTTTGATGGTTTTTGACATTAGTGACACAAGCAATCTTTCTCATATTAGCACATTTGGAACTAGCTCAACTTTAAGTGCTCCCAGAGGGGTAATGTACGATCCTGTTGCTAAGGTCGCTTATGTTTCTTGTTGGTATGGAACTACTGGTAATAAATTGGTTGCCGTCAATTGTAGTAACACATCTAGCCTAAGCGTTTTGGGTTCAGTTAGCACTGGAAACGCACCGGCAAGAGGGGCATTAAATATAGGGCCGCGAGAAGCAACTAACGGAGAGGAGACAAGCTAGATGATACGTTATAGAAATAGAGAAAGCGGCGAGTTAATTAGCAGACATCAAGTAAAGCTGTTGCATCCGAATACGTCAATTCCCTCTGTTTGGGGAGAAAGTGTTTATGAAGGCTTGGGTATTGATCCAGTGCCTTTTCCAGAAAAGCCTAATCCGTCAGGCACTTACAAGGTCGTAACGGAAGGAGAGCCTACTCAAGACTCATCAGGAGATTGGGCAGGAACATGGTCTGAGCGAGATATGACTACTGATGAAAAAACTGCTTGGGATCAAGAAGAAGCTGAAAGAATAAGAGCCAGCAGAGACACGTTGCTTGCAGAAACAGACTATCTTGGGTTATCAGACGTAACTATGTCATCAGCCATGATAACGTACAGACAGGCTTTACGGGATGTACCACAGCAAACAGGTTTTCCTAGCACCGTTAGCTGGCCTACGAAGCCTTAAATGAATGGACCCCCTTTCTCTTGTAGCATTAGCATCCTCGTCGTTTAGAGCGGTACAGCTTTTAGTAAACAAAGGTGCTGAGATTGAACAAGTTGCTCAACAGCTAGGCAAATGGTTTAGTTACGCGGCAGACATAAAGCAAGCAGAAAGAGAGGCAGAAAAGCCTCCAATATTTAAAAAACTTTTTAGTGGTAGCTCAGTAGAAGAAGAAGCTTTAAACGCCACTGTAGCTAGAAAAAAACTGCAAGAACAAGAAAAGCACATACGTGAGTTAATTGTCTGGGCATATGGCAAAGAAACTTATATAGAGATGATGGACTTACGCAAAGATATACGTTTACGAAGAGAAAAAGCAATCTATGCTCAACGCAGACAAAAACAAAAGATAGTTGATTGGATTGCAATAGTTTTGTTTTTAGTATTTTCAGCAGGAGTTATTACTGCAACTATAATGTTTATTCAGGAGGCTAGTAATGGATGAGTCTATGAAACAAGTAGTAGATACATTTTCTGTAGCCACAGGTGTTGGTGCTTTAGCGGGTTTACTACCCGCACTAGCGGCTTTGTTTACAATTATATGGACAGGCATACGCATTTGGGAAACAGAAACTGTAAAAAGTTTAAGGGGTAAAGGTAACTAATATGTGGACGGCTCTTGTTGGACCCATTGCAAACTTGGCTCAGAACTGGCTTTCTAATAGGCACGAAAAGTCACAGGCCAAGCACGTAGCTCAAATGGAAGTAATAAAAAATACAGCTACGTGGGAACAACACATGGCTGAAGCCAGCGGCAAGTCGTGGAAAGACGAGTGGTTTACTATTGTATTAAGTTTACCTTTATTAGCAGTTTGTTATGGAGTCGCTATGGATGACCTAAGCATAATGGAAAGGGTTGGGATGGCTTTTACAGAGCTAGATAAACTCCCTGAATATTATCAGTATTTACTTTTTGTAGCCGTAACAGCTAGTTTTGGTATTCGTGGTGCTGACAAGTTAATGAAACTCAAGAAATGAGTTACTTTACGCAAGAAGAATTAAGCTGTCAGCATTGTGGTGCGTATAAGTTTAATGAAGAATTTTTAAAGGTTTTAAATAACATTAGAGAAGAATGTGATTTTCCTTTTGTTATTAGCTCTGGTTACAGATGCGTTGAACATCCTATAGAGGCTTCTAAGAGCCGTGCAGGAGCGCATACAACAGGCTGTGCCGTTGATGTCGCCGTAAGCGGGGATAAAGCTTTAAAGGTTCTTGAGGTCGCCATGAAGCATGGTGTAAAAAGAATAGGTGTAAATCAAAAAGGAAAAGGACGATTTATACACTTGGATATGGCAGAAGAGGCTTTTCCATCTCCTGCGATCTGGTCGTACTGAGGAAATATAAATGGCTCAAACAAAGAAAAGAAATCGTAGAAAGGTTTATAAAACCCGAAAGCCAAGACGCAAAGGTTTTCCTGTTGGTGGAGCGACCGGAGATGGTGCAATGAGGGCCGCTTACCAAGCATGGCTTGCACAAGGCAACCAAGGCAGTTACCAGCAGTGGTTGGCTACTCTTGGTCAAAATGCTGGTGTTAGTAGTGGTATTAAACCAATCACTGGAGATAGGGGTGACTATACGCCGGATCTTTCAGACTTTGATCCTAATGAGTTTGCTACGATGACAGCAGAAGAGCGTATTGCTCAGTTGATGAAAAACCAAGGCCTAACAAGAGAAGAAGCTTTGTCTAATCAACAGGCTTCTTTAGACAAAGGTTTTGATATCAATCAGGATGGTGTAGTTACCGATCAAGAGTTTGAAGCCTTAAAAAATAAAGGACTGACTATACGAGCAGGAGAAGCTGGATTTGATCCTGCTAAGTTTACTTCTGATACAAGAGGTTCTATTGGTTATGATCCTGCAAAGGGTTTTGCAACCAAGTCCTCTGATGTTGAAGCGCCAGTTATTGAAAAAACTGAACCAATTAAATATGAAACTCTACCAAGCCAGCCTATTCCAGAAGAAGCTGTTTTAGACGAAGATAAAGTTTTTATTCCTCAAGATACTGAAGATACTTTTAATAATCTTCTTTCTTCTTTACCCAAAAACAAAAAGAAAAAAGAGGAAGACGAAGACGAAGAAGGTCGTGGTGGAGCTAGGGGTGGTGGCATTCGTCAGGCCGCTCAAAGGGGCGGCAGGCAAACAAGAGAGGCTTCTGTAAGAAAAACGCCTGTAAGATCTCCAACGACTCCTGAACCTGTTATGCCACAAACTGCTGGGCCAAGGCCTCCTATAAGGCAACCAGCCCCACCAACGCCTGTAACACCAACACCAACTATGTCTGGAAACGTAGCTATGGGCTCTGTTGCTCAAGCCCAAGCGCCTACTCCGGTATCTGCCGCACAAATGGACCCAGCGCTTATTAATTTAAAAGAGGTTCCAACAGTTGATGCGGCTCAAGGAACAGTAAGTGATGAGGCGGTTGCTAAGTTTGAAGAACAAAAATTAACTGAAAGGGCTGTGGCGGCTGAAAGAGATGCCGCACAGGAGCAAGCCGCTTTAGCAGAAGCCGCACAGTACGAAATTTCTGACGGTGCTTACGTCGATAAAGTAACTGGTAAAACTACTGATGTTGCACCTACAAAAGAAGCAGAAAAAGCTGAAAGAGAAGCCATTCTTGGAAAGGCCGCTGAAGATGCAGACGCCGCTCAAATTTTAGAAACTTTAAATTATGAGGCCGCACAGGTTCGTGCAGTAAAAGGCACAGCGGCTAAGGGTGCGGCGGCTGAGATGATTGCAGAAGTTGGGGAGCTTCCTCCAGAGCTTAGTGCAACCATCGTTGAAGACCCTGCAACTGTTGAAGCTCAAATAGACGATGAGTCTGTAGAAGTACAGGCGGCTGTTGCGGCTTTACCTACAGAGGCTCTTGTATCTTCACAGATGGAGACACTTCTTGCAGGCATTGAAGATGGTGAAGTTCCTACGTGGGCTAGACCAGCAGTAGATCAAGTAAATAGAATGATGCAACAAAGAGGTTTGAACGCTTCTACAGTAGGCCGTGATGCACTTTTAAATGCAATTATTCAAAGTGCGATGCCTATTGCTCAGTCTAATGCCCAAGCTCTACAACAAAGGGCCGCTCAGAACCTCTCAAACGAGCAACAGGCTAACGTACAACAAGCTAACTTAGACGCACAGCGAAGGCTACAAAACACCGCTAATCGTCAGACAGCGGCTTCTCAGACGGCTCAGATGGCACAACAGATGTCAGTGCTTCAAAGCCAGTTTGCACAGGACGCTATGATTACTACTGCGGCTCAAGCACAGCAAACTAGACTAGCGAACCTTCAAAATCGTCAGCAGACAGCAATCCAGAATGTTCAGAACCAGCAGTCCATCAATGCTCAGAATTTAGGTAACGATCAACAAACTGAACTAGCAAATCTTCAGTTTGAGTTCCAAACCAATGCGGCAAATATGTCTGCTGAAAATCAATCGCGTCTTGTTGAAATGCAAACAGCCGCAGACTTCCTTGCCAAGAATGCTGGCTTCAAGCAACAAATGGAGTTGGCAAACCTTAGTAATGAGCAACAGATAGAACTTGCAAATCTAACTGCTTTGAATCAAGCAGAATCAGAAAACCTTACGGCTGACCAACAAACAAGACTTGCAAACCTAGACTCTCGCATGAAAACAAATATGCTTCAGGCTGAAATTGCAAGTCGTATGAATGTCGCACAATTAAGTGTAGATCAGCAACGGGCTGTTCAAAATGCGGCTATGGTAGCTAATGTAGATTTAAGTAGATTTAATGCTGACCAGCAAGTAGAGTTAGCTAATAGTAAATTTATGCAAACAATGACTATGCAAGATTTAAGTAATCGACAGCAAACGGTTATTCAAAATGCTACGGCTATGGCACAACTAGACCTTACAAATGCTAATAACAGAACAAAGATTGCAGTTGAAAACGCTAAATCATTTTTAGCTATGGACATGGCAAATTTAAATAATCGTCAACAGGCGGCAGTGTTAGATGCTCAAATGATGCAACAAACGATGTTGTCTAATCAGTCTATGGATAACGCATCAAGACAGTTTAATGCTCAAAGTGAAAATCAAATGAATCAGTTTAATGCAAGCTTGGCGGCTCAAATAGAACAATCAAATGTACAACAACAAAACACCATGTCTCAGTTTAATGCGGGTGAAGCCAATAGACTGACTACAACACAACTGCAAATTGCAGGCCAGTTAGAGGCTACGCAGATTGGCGCAGATGCCACTATTTCATCTGCAAACATTCGTGCAGAATCTGCGGCAAGTATTGCTAATGCTCAGATAGCCGCTAATCGCGAACAGTTTAATGCTCAAAATGCTTTTGTTGCAGAACAAGCCGCAGTTGAATATGAACGTAGAGTTAATATGATGAACACTGCGGCAGAAAATGAAATGAATAAACTTAATGTTCAACAACAGTTTCAGGTAACTGCAATGAGTTATGAGGCAGAACTTTTAGCGGCAAGGGACGAGGCCGCATATCTGCGACAGTCTTTTGAAAATGACAAAGCATTAAACACACAACTTTACATTGCGGCAATTGGTAATGAAACAGCCGCCAGTAACGAATCAAGTACATCAGTTGCAAATTTATTACAACTTGCTCAAGGAATATTTTCAGGCGGTGGGGGAGACTAACATATGGGATTCTTTAGTAAAATTTTTAAAGGTATTAAAAAGGTCTTTAAGAAAATCGGAAAGGCAGTAAAGAGTGTCTTTAAAAAGGTCGGTAAGTTTATGGGCAAGATTGGCATTGTAGGCCAAATAGGTTTAGCTCTTATTATGCCCTATGCGCTACCGGCATTAGGAGGACTAGCTACCGGAATGATGGGAACACAATTAAGTGGTGCATTAGGTGCTGTTGTTAAAGGCGCTGGACACTTTTTAAACGCCGCAGTCAAAGTAGGTACTCGTGTTGGATCGGTTTTTAAATCAGTAACTTCTGCCGTTACTAAAACAATTGGTAACGTAGTGGGCGCTACAATTAATAGTCTTCCGGGTGGCGAAGCTTTTGGTGGATTTTTAAAAGACCTTACCGCTGGTAAACTTGATATTACAAATATGAATTTTCAAAGTGCTTGGGACTCTACGCAAAAGGCTTGGAGTACCGTAGGCGAAGACTTGGGGCAGTTGTTTTCTAAATCTACGTTTGATTCTAGTATGAATAAGTTTGGTATTCAGGCAAACTTACAAGAAAGTATAACAGGAGACTTTGACACCTCTAAGATTAGTTACGATGCAGAAACAGGCAAACTGTCAATAGGCCCAGACAGAGCAACAGGAACTCTCGGTAATCAGGGTGTAGGTCTTGATGTTGCAGATAGTTTAGGACTAGGTACAGAAGGAACTACATATCAACTTGGTTCACAAACAGTAATGCTACCAGAACAAATTCGTAATTTACCAGAGGGTGCTTTTACGGCTGGCGCAACGCAAGGAACTTATCAAGCTCCTTCTTTATTAGATAAGTCAACAAGTACATTTGATCCAATAACCAAAAAAGGCGGTGTTAGTCTAGACAGATCTCTTGAAAATATAGCGCGACAGCCTAACCTTCCTCCGACAGAGTTTGATGATTTTATAGGTGCGGGTGATCCTGCCTCTAGAACAGTGTCAGAATCTCTAGGTACAAAAGCTAAAACTGCTTTAGGAAAACAAGGCTATGAATTAAGTTTGGCTGGGGCGGCAAAAGCATATGATAGTTTTCAGGCTAGTAAAGACCAACAAGAGTTTATGCAACAAATAAAAAATCCTTTTGAGTTTGTGGACATGACCTATCTTACGCCCTCACCTATTCAAACTTCTCCCGGCCTGTCTACTGCTGGTATGCTGGCGGGTACTGGGCCGTCAGACTTTTATCAAATACAGCAAGACATTTTAAACTCAAACTATAGCAATATATATGCACAAGGCTATTATGGTGCGCCTAGCTTACAGGCTAGTCTTGCTCAAGCTTATGAGGAACTAGCGGCATGAACGAAGATATTTTAAACATTAACTTAGAGCGTAGGTTTCCGATACCGGGAATGAGTCTAACTATGGACCCAGATAATCCTATGCCCCACGATAGACCTCCAGAGTTTACAAATCTTCATAAGGCTTTGAACTATATTTTTGAAAATGCTATTGAAGAAGAAAACTATTCTAGGTTTATCACGTTAATGGCTGACGGCTTTCCGCTAATGGAAGTTGTTCAAACTGTTTTGTTTGGTGGCTTTTACGAAGGTAAGTGGACGTATCAGTTAATGAATCTTTTGATTGAGCCAACAACATATATTTTCTTGGCGTTGTGCGAAAGGGCTGACATAGACCCTAAATTTTTTAGAGATGATCTAGAAGATGATTTAGACGAAGAAGAGTCTCTTGGCTCATCCTTTGCAGAAGTAAAAGGCCGTCAAGTACAAACCGATATGGAACAAACCAAAAAGGCTATGCCAAGTCTTGACAAACAGATGCAAGCAAAGATTGAAGCAATACCTCAAGAGACAGTAGATAGTTTGTTGTCAAAGAACATGGGTCCACAAGACGGTAGTCTCTTAGATAATCAAGGTGAATAGCAATGGTTGATTTAACTCAAAACCCTTTACAAAACGCACAGTCTCTTTTAGAACAAACCCGTCAAAACCGCAGACGGCGAGAAAGAGATGATACCAGAGGTATGCTTTTTAATCTTGCAGGCCAAGTAATTGGTAATGTTTTGCAGGGCCGACAAGTAGAAAAGTATAATAAGTTTGCAAATCAAGAGAGTGTTCTTGGTGAAAGAGCTATTGTACGTTCTGCTGTTGAGAGAGCGCAAAGTATTGCAGAGCGTGGTAAGGCCGCGTCAAGCTTTGCAGGCGGTAAACAAGGATATTTTAAAAATGAACTCGTAAATCTTTACACCGCACAATTAGGTGCCAACCTCGGTAAAGATGGTAAATATTACGATCAGGCGGCAGTGGCTAAACTAGCGGATCAAATGGCCTCTGAAAGTTTAAATGATTATATAAAAGCTTTTGATGACCAGCTAGGCTATGCACAGAGCGTTCTGACAACCACAGGCGGGGATCGTTTAGCTTATGCCAAGGCTTTACGAGAAGCTTCTGGTGTTGATCTGGGTGTAATGGGTCGAGGCATAAGAAAGCTTACATCCTATTTCTTAGATGAAGATGATCGTAACACAGATGCCGCCGTGTACCGTAGTGTTACATCATCAGAAATCTATAGAACTTCTAAAGAATTTCAAGAGAATTTTGATAAATACTATACTCAAACAGGCAATTCACTAGTAGCCGATAGAGTTGCAAAATGGGAAAGCGATCCTAAAAATAAAGCAGAGTTAAAGAAGGCCTCATTAAAGAGTGAAGTTACAAGACTAGATCTAGGCGATGGTTTAGGCCCTATAGATCGTCTTGTTTTTACAGCACCAAATGGTACTTTTGCAGGCTTTACAGACTTAGACGAATCAATGAGAATTGGTTCTCCAGAAACAGCAATGGGTAATAAGGGCCGCAAAATGGGTACAGACATGGCGGCTACACACATCCAAGAAGTTATTAGTGTGGTTGATAAAGATACAAGAGAATCTTTGAATGAAATGATAG
>MDTA01000796.1_pt1 | contig 12608 bp, 9 predicted proteins | sample 811151 | NCBI WGS metagenome assembly MDTA01 (sample SAMN05326648, study PRJNA326480) | marine metagenome | isolation source: seawater | place: Indian Ocean: South | collected 2010
TCACCCTGCCTTCGAGAACCAAACCAGCCACCGCATTTTCAAAGACGTTAAGAGCCAGCTTAATGTCCTTTTGGTCTCGGGGCGACATTCGACTGAAGAGCGTATCCAGCTTTTCGCACACTTGCAGATCGTCAATGCTGGGCAAGCCATCGCCTCCAGGACAAATACGCTGAGCCATGGCGTAGAGAATTGCGTATTCTTTCGGACTAAACACCTTCAGCTTTGGTGTGTCCGCATGCAGTCGAGTTGGCTGCAATCCCAGACCGATTGCGCCCACCGCAAGCAATGCGGTTCCACCAAGACCTAATTGCAGGAAACGACGTCGTTTCATTAGGGGATGGTTGCCTCCGGCGCTCGATCTTGAACGATTCGATAACGATACCCAGCCTGAAGCTTGAAGGTCTGGATGCTGAGTTCCTCATCGGGCCATCTAATTTCGACCTCTGCCTCACAATGAGGCCCGAGTCCAAAATGAAGAGAAAGATCGCTCTGGGTATTAAAATGCCCATGGGCTCCATCCACTTCTTGAATCTGCGATGATCCAGGAACTCGGACGGTGACCTGAGCACCAATGGCAGCGGCATTTGCGTGCACACCGCCCTCGAGATCTAGTTGAATCCAGTTGTTTTCGTTACCCAATACGTTCTCGAAAATTCGAGTCCGAGGAGGTGAATAACAGTCCCCACCCATGGCGCCACTGCAGCGCATTCGGCTCGTACCGACAACGATATCGACATCCCCATCGTTATCGAAGTCGGCCACGACAACACCGTGGTTTCGATTGTTGTCAAAGTAGTCTTCAAGTCCCACGAGCCGCCACTTGCCCACGCGGTGTTGATGATAAAGGAGCCCTTCATTGTTGGGGTAGTCTGAAGCACCGAAAAACACATCGAGGAAGCCATCATTGTCGAAGTCGATCACGGCGTTCGTCATAATCCCTTCATCCCAATAGGTCCCTCGATGATCTCGATAAAGTCCCGTCTCCTGATTGCCCGGTCGCTGAAAGCGCAACGGAGCCTCCCCCGTATTCAACAAGGCTTCCGCAGCATCGGAGTTTGAACCCACATCGGCGTGGACGATCTCACCCGTGAGCAAGTCGAGATCCCCATCGCTGTCGAGATCGGCGCACGTGGTCGCACCCGAGTTTCCCCCCAGATTAAAGGCTTCACGCCCGGAGGGATGATGCCAGCGGTAATTTGGACCAAAGCTCTGCCGAAGACCGTCACAAACCTGCGGATTTGGCCTGGGAACCTGGTCACAGTCCGCAGCCGTCGGCTGATCTGCGCAGAAACATTGGGCACTCAAGTTGGTGGTCCAGTCCTGATCAAGGTCATAGGCATAGCCACTAGCCACCGAATGATTTTCGTAAAGAAGGCGTCCAAACTCGTCCCGAGCACCCAACCAGAGATGATTGGGTCGACGGCCGTAGGAACTGGCAAGTAACTCGGGGATACCATCGCCATTCAAGTCACACGCAGCCGAACTCCAAGCCCAACTGTTGCCGAGAGCAGCGTTCATGTCCGCAACGGTGGCTCGATTCCAATCTTTAGTGTCAATTCCGAGGCTGCGACCAATTTCAAAAAATCGCCCGGTACCATCGCCACGCCATAGTTCATCTCGAAGCGGGCTGTTGGAACTTCCCAACATATTGTGAGTGATCCAAAGGTCCAGATAACCATCCCGATCAACATCGGTGAGCGACAGACCCGCCGGGACCGCTGTGCGGGCTTGGCGTAACGGACTGTCTTCAGGCCCCAACTCAAAAGTTCCATCGCCCCGGTTGAGCATCACTTCATGCCGGTCACCGTTGTCGGGATCTCTCGGTAGACTCACCAGAGTGACCAGATCGATATCACCGTCGTTATCCACATCCCCTGCAGCCATGACTGAGCCCAAGCGTCCACGCCAGGGTTCATCGGGATTTCGGTTAGAGAGAATACCAGAGGCCTCTGTGACATCTTGGAAACCAGTGCCTTCTCGGTTTCGTAACAGCCAACGATTTCGATCACCGCCGGCCCGAAAATCATCCGGTCCATCCCCACGACGAATGAACAGATCCTCGAAGCCGTCACCATCAAAATCGAGAACAGAAAGACGAGTTCCCCGCAGGTCGAGGGCGTTAAAACCCCACGCCTCGGTCCTCTCCGCGAAGATGGGATTTCCGGGTCGCCAGTTACTTCCCTGGACGCAACGATCGGCGAGTGTCACCAATCCTGGTCCAGCATCGTCCATGGGAACACCGACGTCCTTGGAACATGCAACGACGAGCAGGACGCAGGTGAGACGATGGCATTGCATGAGGGCTCCTTCACCCCTTTTAGCGGAGCAAGGAGCCCTCGACAATGCAACCAATAAACCTAGTAGCGATAATGCTCTGGCTTGTAGGGTCCGTCGACAGGCACATCGATGTAATCCGCTTGATCCTGGCTCAAGACTGTCAGTTTCGCCCCGAGTTTATCCAAGTGCAACCGAGCAACCTCTTCATCGAGTTTCTTGTCCAAACGGTACACGTCGATCCCTCGATCGGGGTTCTGCTTGATGTCGATCTGGGCGATGACTTGATTCGTGAAGCTGTTGCTCATCACGAAACTCGGATGACCCGTCGCGCAGCCGAGGTTGATCAAACGACCTTCCGCGAGAAGATAAATGCTGTTGCCATTGGGGAAGGTGAAGCGGGTCACGGGACCACCAGGAATGCTGTCGTCTTTGATCTCTTCCCGAATCACGCCGGGCATCGCCTCCAGCGCAGCCACCTGAATCTCATTATCGAAGTGACCGATGTTGCAGACGATCGCTTGGTCCTTCATTCGGCTCATGTGCTCTGCCGTGATGATGTCTTTGTTTCCAGTGGTGGTGACAAAGATGTCGGCTTCAGCCAAAGCGTCTTCAACCGTAGTGACCTGATAGCCCGCCATGCACGCTTGCAGCGCACAGATGGGGTCGATCTCAGACACCATGACACGGGCTTTTTCCATCGAGAGGCTCTCAGCCGACCCTTTGCCCACATCGCCAAAGCCACAGACCATGGCGACCTTACCGGAAATGAGCACATCCATCGCCCGCTTGATGCCATCGACCAACGAATGACGACAGCCATAGACATTGTCGAACTTCGACTTTGTCACGGAATCGTTCACGTTAATCGCTTGAAAGAGAAGTTCTCCCCGCTCCTGCATTTGCAACAGCCGGTGCACGCCCGTCGTGGTTTCCTCTGAAACACCGACGATGGACTTGGCCATCGAAGTCCAATGGTTGGGTCGCTCTTCAACGACCTTCTTCAGCAAGTCTTTGATCACTTGCTCTTCTTCGGACTCCCCTGGGCTGCTCACCCAGTCGGTGTTTCCACCTTCGAGTTCAACCCCTTTGTGGATTAACAGGGTGGCGTCACCGCCATCATCGACGATTTGGTCCGGACCACTGCCATCGGGCCATGTCAGCGCATTGAAGGTGCAATCCCAGTATTCTTCCAGCGATTCGCCTTTCCATGCGAACACGGGCACACCGGCGGCGGCGATTGCAGCAGCGGCGTGATCTTGAGTCGAGAAGATGTTGCAAGAACACCAACGGACATCAGCTCCGAGATCAACCAAGGTCTCGATCAGCACGGCAGTCTGCACGGTCATGTGCAAGGAACCCATGACCTTGACGCCTGCCAAAGGCTGAAGCGGGCCATATTTTTCCCGAGTAGCCATCAGTCCGGGCATCTCTTTTTCAGCGATTGCGATTTCCTTACGACCGAAATCGGCAAGTTCGATGTCGGCGACTTGGTAGTCATTTGTCTCGTTGGTCATGATAGCAAGATTGGTCGTCATAACGGTCTCTTCTGTTAGATGTGGTGGAGTGTCGGGTACATGAGTCGGGACGTCGTCGCCACGACTAAATCGGATCTACGGTTGCTTCCACTGGCGAGAGTGCTTAGCAAAGGGCCATGAGTGAAACGAACCTTCCACCGTGCGGCATCTACCGTACGACAGTGGCTAGCCTCGACGGCATTAAGGCGGAGCGGCTCGTCTACTTCCACAACCACGGTAACCCGGGCCCTGGGGTGTACTACCCGAGCGGATGGCAAGACAACCGAGCCCGCTTTGACAGCCGAGGCATCGTGATCCCCAGTGACGAATACGCCAGCAGTTTGGAAGCGCTGCCTTCGGAAGGGTTTTACAGTGTTCGGTCGAAGTTTCATTGTTGCGATAAAGAGTGTCGGGAGTTTCTGCCAAACGACCTCGTCCAGTTGGGGTACAACTCAAAGGCGGTACCGATTCTTTTTATTCCGGGCTTCCGCGACGGTGAATTTCACCTCCCGGAAACAGGCTTTCCAGTCGACCTTGAACGCATCAAGGAGCACCTTCAAAGCCTACGAACGGGAAACTTCGACAACTCGGAGTCAGATTGAAGCCCTTCGAACTCGGTTCAAGTCCGGTTGCAGCCGAGCACGGCATCGAAGCTTTCGAGCTTTTTTGCTGCTACCACTTAGGAATTCAGGAAACGGGTGAATATCGCTTTGGCAATGTTCATGATGTTGCTCGGCGGTTTCGAGTAGGCACGGGCGTGATCAAACAAGCTCTTGAGGACTTTCATTTACGACCCGAAGATTTCTGGAACTTGGATTTCGACTTGGTGGAGGCTCAGGTGCAGATCAGCGTCGCTTCACCAGGAAGTGACCTTCGAACGATGGCTCGAACCCATTGGGAACGACTCATGACGGCGAAGCCTGCGAAAAGGGATTGGGAGGCTGAGTTGCGTCGAGATGCAGCCATCAACGCGAAAACCAAGTGGACGTAGCGCTCGGTTTCTTTGCTGTCGACATCAGTCCAGGCTAGGGAGGTAGGCGTGAACTCCGAACCGACGATCCCCGCTGCGCAATCAAAGTTGCTCACAGCGCCAAACCTTGTGACCGCTCTTCGGCTGTTGCTGCTGCCGCTCATCGTCCCCTTCTTGCTGCACGGCGCACCCTTCTTCTTGCTCTCAGCGTTCGTCTTGCTCTGTTTCGCCGAACTCAGTGACATCACCGACGGCTACATCGCTCGGGATCGAGGCGAAGTTTCGAAGATTGGTAAACTCTTAGACCCGCTGGCTGATTCGATCACACGAGTCGTCATCTTTATGACCTTTCTCGCCATGGATCTCATTCCCTTTTGGATGGTCTTGGTGTTCTTTCTGCGGGACATTTCCATCGCCTATTACCGAGCCTTTGCAGCCAGTGAGGGGTTTGTCATGGGTGCTCGATTGTCCGGCAAAGTGAAAGGTGCCCTCCAATCCGTTGCCAGCCTCGTCCCCGTGCTGCTCCTGGTCATCGCATCTCAGAAGGAATTTTTGGCGACTGCGGAAAGTAAGCAGCTTTATCTTTGGATTATCGGAGGTGGATCCGTCGCTTACTGGAGCTACTGCTTCTACTTCCGTTTTCGGGGAGGGATGCTCGTGCTGACTGGCGGCCTCTTCCTCCTTGGGCTCGCTCCGCTCCTCGTCATGTACTGGTACACGGTCCCAGACTTCGATGAAATGGCATGGATCTACTGGCTGGTTCTGGGAGCCGCTGTCTACACCGCCTATTCACTGGTCGATTACACGATCGGCTTTGTGCAAGCGATGGGCTGGGACGAATGAAGGACATCCGCGAGGAGCCTTTGATCGGGGTTCCAGAAACAGCGCGTGGCGTTTTCGTAAACCGAACCCTGAACATGAAACAGGTCAAAGCCATCGGCTATGACATGGATTATACGCTCGTTCACTACGACGCGGCCGCCTGGGAGGAGCGGGCTTATCTCGCCCTGAAAGGTCGACTTATCGACAACGGATGGAACAGTAAGTCGGTCCAAAGCCTTGAGTTCGACCCCACTATCGCGGTCCGAGGGCTGGTCGTGGACACTCAACGGGGCAACCTCCTCAAGGTGAATCGTTTTGGCTACATCAAGGCAGCGACTCATGGCTGTAGACGCCTCACAGGGCACGATCTTCGGCACCAATACGACCGTCCAGTCATCGACTCTGGTGATCCGGATATGGTCTATTTGGACACCCTTTTTAGTCTTTCAGAAGGTTGCATCTACGCCCAGCTTGTCGACATTTTTGATCAAGAGGGACTCCCGGGTTGCCACGCCTACACCAACCTTTGGAAAACGACTCGAGAGAATCTCGATCAAGCCCACATTGAAGGCGCGCTGAAGCGGGATGTGATCGCTCATCCGGAGCGTTTTATTCAGGCCGATGCATTGGCAGCACAGACACTGCTGGATCAAAAGCGGTCAGGAAAAAAACTACTGCTAATTACGAACTCCGAGTGGAGTTTCGTCAAACCGGTCATGGATTACGCGTACAGCCCCTATCTCCCCGAGGACATGACCTGGGAAGACCTGTTTGAGCTTGTGATCGTCGAGAGTAGGAAACCGGGATTTTTTGAAGGCAGCAAACGCATGTTTGAGATCTGTGACGACCTCCTGCGACCTGTGAGCGGGGATCTCAACCCAACGAAGATCTATCTCGGTGGCGATGCCGAAAAGGTCGAGGCCCATCTGGGTCTTTCCGGTGACGATATTTTGTATGTGGGCGACCACGTTTATGGTGATGTGATCGTCTCAAAGAGCCGCTTTAAATGGCGAACATGTGTGGTGTTACGGGAATTGGAACAAGAACTCGAAGCCCTCTCCAAAGACCATCCCCTGCAAACTCAAATCAACGAGTTGATGAAGGCGAAAGAGGATCTGGAAAATGAAGGGAATGATCTCAGACTCTTGGGGCTTCGGAAAAGGGCAACGGATCAGACCCGTGCGCGGCGTGAGGCGATCCGAATCGAGGTCGACGACCTCGATAAGCAGTTAGGTGAGATTCTTTCCAGTCTTCAATCCGCCAATCCAAGCTGGGGTCATATGATGAGGGCGGGTAACGATGAAAGTCTACTGGCACAACAAGTCGAACGTTATGCCTGCATCTACACCAGCCGAGTGAGTAATCTGGGCTTCTACACGCCGTTCAAATACTTTCGCGCCCCACGACTCGCGCTGCCCCACGATCAAGAGATGGGGCACTGGTTTGAACCCTGAGGAGCGCTAGTCCGCAGGAAAAAGAGCACACACGGCAGCGTGGTCGCCAGCAAACAAACGTCGACGCTCGTCACCATAGCCGATGGAAGGACTCATAATGGCGTCAACAGAGCAACGTTCGCAGGGGTGATCCAAGCCGAGAAAATGTCCAAACTCGTGCAGGCTCACGGACTCCAAATCAAAGCCGTTGGCAGCGGGCGGGTCCGATGTCGTCCAACGATCGCCATGATCAACACCATTGAACAAGATGTCGGCGTCAACGATTTTACAGTCGTTACGAGGACGGGCCTGACCGACTCGACAGCCGTTGCCCAAAAACGTCGTCAAGGTCACTCCCAAGGTCCCCGATCCATACGTCCAGCGAGTTCGGCGTTCCTCAAACCACACCTGATTTAACTGATCCCAGCCTCCTCGAGGATCATCGCTCGGTGTGGGCCCAAGATTCTGAATCATCAGACTACTGCACGCAGGTCCTCGATTGGGTTCGCCGGCCTGCTCATGTTGCCGACTGGTCCAAGTTCGAGCACTGGTATTGATCGCCAGCAACTCCTGCCCATTTCCATTCGAAAGACCTCTCGGGTGCAAATAGAAGCCGAGTTGAGGGCTATCCCAGTTACCGATGAGGTACCGGAACAGCCCTGGATCGCCGACGAGTTCCTCGCCGACCTGTCCTTCTCGACAACGACCATCGCAGCCATTGTCATCATCATCATCGCCATCATCGCATTGCTCAACCCCCTCATGGAGGATTCCATCGCCACAGCGGGCTGGCTGACATGCATTGGTGCATCCATCACCCGAGTGACGATTACCATCATCGCAGTTTTCGACCCCGGCACGGACGAAACCATCACCACACCGGGCCGGTTCACAGCGCCCCGTACAGCCGTCGGTATTGTCGAGGTTGCCATCGTCGCAGGACTCAAATCCACGGCGAATGACACCGTCGCCGCAGCGAGCAAAGCGGCAGTTACCTACACAATCGTCGCCATCATCTTCGTCACCATCATCACACTCCTCTTGCCCCTGCCATAGGATCCCGTCGCCGCAGATCGCGTGTTGACAGTTGTTGACGCAGGAGTCGCTCTCCACCTGATTCCCATCATCACAGGCTTCCCCAAGTTGAACCACTCCATCGCCACAGGACTCGATCTGACACCGATCATCGCAACCGTCACCGGGGACGTTGTTACCATCGTCACAGGCTTCGTACTCTGGTTGTGCTGCCTCGAGATCTACGCGTCGATAGCCGTCGCCGCAGCGTGCCGGAACGCAGCCATCAACGCAGGCATCGTCGTCGATTACATTGCCGTCATCGCAGCCCTCAAAACCACGGCGAACCACACCGTCGCCACATCGCGCGATTCGGCACGTGTTCAAACAAGCATCACCATCATCAGCGTCACCATCGTCACAGGCTTCGCCCAGCTGCACAAATCCATCACCACAGCGGGAGGTCTGACAATCATTCAGACAGCCGTCGTCGTTGTTTAAATTTCCGTCATCACAGGCTTCAAAACGAGGATTAACCACACCGTCACCACAACGACTCGGCTCGCAGTTGTTGCGACAATCATCGGCATCGATCCGATTCCCATCGTCACAATGCTCTCTTCCTCGCCAGACGAGCCCATCGCCACAACGGGCCGAAAGACAGTTGTTTCGACAGGCATCCTCTTCGTCCCGGTTACCGTCATCGCACTCTTCGCCTGTTTGCAACACACTGTCCCCACACGAAGGTCGTCTGCAATCGTTCCGACACGAGTCATCATGAATCTGGTTACCATCATCACAGGCTTCCGCCCCTTGGATCACACCATCGCCACAGCGGGGCGGCTGACAGCGATTTGAACAGGCGTCATCATCTTCTCGGTTACCGTCATCGCAGGGCTCCCATGGCTGTCTGATGCCATCGCCACACCGAGGCAACTCACAGGAGTTCGTGCACACGTCGTTATCGACCCGGTTCCCGTCATCACAAGCCTCGTCGAGTTGCAAAAATCCATCACCACAGAACGGTTCTTGGCAGTTCGTGGTGCAATCATCATGATTGATCTGGTTGCCATCATCACAGGCTTCAACGTCCTCTTGAACGACACCATCGCCGCAATTCGGCAGCGAGCAGTTGTTCAAGCAGGCGTCGGTTTCAAGGCGGTTACCATCATCACAAGCCTCGGCTTGCTGTCGAATACCGTCACCGCAACGGGGATGCCGACACGCCCTCGTGCAGTTATCATCGTCGATCGCATTGCCATCGTCGCACTCTTCACCGTCCTGTCGCAATCCATCACCGCAATGGGGACGACGACAGACTACAGTACACTGATCACCATCGTCGTTGTTCCCATCATCGCACTCTTCGTCACCCTGAAGAATACCGTCACCGCAACGGGGCAAGACGCAATTGGTGGTACACTCATCGGTATCCACCAAATTACCATCATCACAAATCTCGCCAAATCCGAGAATTCCATCGCCACAACGGGGCCGTCGACACAAATTCGTACAACTGTCGGTCTCGATGATGTTCCCGTCATCACACTGTTCGCCTGACTGCTTGTATCCATCACCGCAGGAGGGACCTAAACAACTTGTCGTGCAGGCATCCGTGTTGTCTGAATTGCCGTCATCGCAGTACTCATCGCTTTGCAACACGCCATCACCGCAGCGCTCAAAGACGGGCGGCTCGTCCGTGCAGCCCACAGCGAGCGCAACCAACGAAATGAGCATGCATCGACACATCACGGACCAACCAATTTCCACGCAATAGCATCCCAGTGTGCCACTTAGGGGGGGATTCCGTCCAGCCTCAGTCGAACCAACGGGGAACCCATCGACCATCAAGGCGTACCATGACCGGTAAAGCAGGGATCTCGCCGCTCGATTGCCATTCACCAGGTCCCGTTGGCTGAAGCACTCGAAGATCGTCCCGCCCCTGAAAGAGGACCTCGACCAAGTCGTTTTCGCCTTGCGTCGTGACCGTGATGCGGTCCGCTGATCGATCAATGCGCAACCAGTCCGGCTCCTGCACGACCACTGGTCCTTGCCCACCAGCACAGTCAAATGGGGCGATGAAACCACTGGGAAACCGCAGTCGCCCTCGGCCCGAGGCAGAAATCAACCAAGGACTCATTCCGGCGCGGAGTTGCCCTTGAATTTCCCGGTAATGAAAGACCTCTTGATCCTGTTCTGCCAGGCCGATTCCGGCGCCGAAAGCAGGTACAATTCGTGCCTTTGGAATGATCGTACAGCGGGGAGGACGACCGTCCGCCAAGGGAACCTCCGCATAGACTCTGGGCACACCGCCCAATGCTAACTCCACTAAGTCTAAATACCCATCGCCATCCAAATCAGCCTTCATCACCGCTCGAGGAGCATAGACATCCTCTTCATTGGCTGCATCGAGACTGTCATGAGCGGAAAGCCCGATCTCCTCGCTAAGCACAACGAACTCCGCGCCGGGTCGTTGCAGCATCAACGCATCATAATGAGCCAATGGTGAACCCGCAGCGCCTTCCGGAACTGCACCTTGTGAGATCAAAACATCGTCGAGACCATCTCGATCGAAATCATCGACCACCACCCCCCAAGAGTACAGGATATGGGCTCCAGATTGAGGCAAGGCGATACCATACTCATCAGCTCGATCGACCGGTGGAGACTGAGACATATCGATCAAGCGCTTAGAGCCCTGGTCCGTGATCACCAAGTGCTCGCCTAAGCCATCGAGCTGCAAGCTTCCCACCCCCATCAGCGACCCCCATGCGTCATCTCCAGTGGCGAAGAAAGTGCGAGTGTAGAGACACTCATCCCGTGGGTCGCAGCGGTACAGCACATAGCCAGGCAAGTTCTGGTTTCTTGAGCCATGAGGGGTTCCCGTATCATTGATCACCAATAAATCAGGCAGACCATCATCATTTAGATCCCGCTGAGCCAAGCCCAGCGTACTGCCGCCATCGACCATCGGCTCGGCGGAAAACTCCGGCATTAACGCAAAGCCCGATTCGGTCTGACGAAAGAACAAGTTCTGCAAGGCGGGGCTTGTCGGACTGCCCATGCCACGATTGGCCTGACAGCCCACCGCAAGGTCGAGAAGCCCATCAAAGTTCAGGTCGGTGGCCAGTGCAGCCCCGGGAGTACATGCGCGACGGGGGTCATCCGCTTCAAGTAGGTCATGCAATCGATGCACTCGATCCCCATCCCGAAGCGTCAAACTCAAACCCGTCGCTAAGACCAGCAACTCATGGGAACCGTCGCCACCTAGATCAAAGGCCAGGGCTGAAAGGGGGATATCCGCCTCTGGCCCGAGGGGTTCACACTCGCCAGGCGTTGGCCGGAAGTCGAGGCTGCCGGCGACACTCTGATTGGTGTACAAACAAGGCGGCGAAAAGCCCTCAGCATCGGGAACTCGGCTGGTGAGGTACAGATCGAGATCGCCATCCCCATCGTGATCGACAAGCGCCCCGCCAAATCCATAACCCATGGACATCCCCATCGCTTCGCTACGGTGGCTCGCAATCGCTTCAGGATAGCGACGCTCCAAACGGAACCCCCACACGGCGGAAACACGGTCGACACAACGCCCCTGAAAGCAGCGTTCATCTTCTTCGCACTCGCCGTGGGAACGACAGAATGGCTCAACACACACCCTGTCTTCGCAGATGCCTTCGACACACTCTCCATCTCGACGGCAGGTCTCGGGACCTGAATCGATCGGCTTGCCCGCATCTTGGGCAGTGATCGAAGCGTCGACCGCGCCTGCGTCAACCGAAGGCGACGGCACCGTACAAGCGCCAAGAATCAAAAAGAGACAATGGAGAAGAAAGCGAGAGCGCAACACTCGACGAATGGCTAGTCCAACTCGTGGGAGACGAGAGCATCCACATAAGATTGATCCTGCTCATCGATGTGAATGAAGCGAACAGCCAATCCCTCCGGACTCCGTCGAACAATCTCGCCCTGAGCATGAATCACCCGACTTCCGTCCCTGGGAAGAAAGCGCAGGAGAATCGTCGCAACATTCGTCGGTGCGTCGTCAGCACTCAAAAACAAGCCGCCGGCAGAGATATCAGCCGAGTAATCTGTTCGATAGTTCTCGAAGGGGGAAAATCGATATTGGATGAGCAATGGAATGGCAGCTCTGCGGTGATTTCGAAGCTCATCTGCGTTAACCGTCAACCCAGCCTCCCTCACTGTGTTTCTTGCCGGCCCTTGTGCTTCGGCGCAAGAAGACCGCGTTGAATCATCGTTTCGGCGATTTGGACTGCGTTTAACGCAGCCCCTTTGCGAAGGTTGTCGGATACAATCCAGAGGGCAAGTCCAGTCTCTGAGCTCGGATCCCGACGAACCCTGCCCACCAGCGTCAGATCCTCACCGGCAATGTCCTCCGGCGTGGGTGCATTCATCACAGATTCGGCGTCCGTCACCAGAACGCCAGGATGGTCGGCGATTAACGCGCGCGCCTCGTCGACGTCGATCGCTTTCACTGGCTCAACGACAACGCTCAACGCGTGCCCCACAAAAACCGGAACCCGGGTTGCGGTGGCGATGACCTGGATCTGATCATCTCCA
>MDTA01115960.1_pt1 | contig 12608 bp, 10 predicted proteins | sample 811151 | NCBI WGS metagenome assembly MDTA01 (sample SAMN05326648, study PRJNA326480) | marine metagenome | isolation source: seawater | place: Indian Ocean: South | collected 2010
AACCATCTTCAATACTTTTACCAATTTTTAGAAATATACTTTTTTTAAAAAAAAGAGATGTTGCACAAATATAATTTTCTTTATTCAGCAAATGATCTCTATCAAATTTTCTACTAATAACTTTTTTAATTGTTTTCTCATCATCATCTATAATCTCATATGATCCATACAAAATTTCATTAGATATATTTTTGAAGATTTTATTTATATTAAATAAAGTTTGATCATTATATAGCCTATCATCAGCCCCAAGAAATGAAATAATCTTACCTTTACTTTTATGAATACCATATGCAATAGCTTTTTCAGCTGGTAAATTTTTATTTATTAAAGTTAGCTTAATATCTTTACGTTTTTTATTCACAAAATATTTTTTAATTATTGGAATAGTTTTATCATTTGATGATGAATCAACTATAACAACTTCGATATTTTTCTGTCTTTGATTAAAAATTGATTTTAAGCAATTAACTATATTTCTTTCTTCATTTTTAGTTGGTATTACAATTGAAAAATCAAACATTATTATTTTTAACTATACTTTCACATAGTTTACTGCAAAATATCCTTAATTCTCCATTTTCTATTTTATTAGTTTTCATCTTTTCATATAGATTTGTAATTGAATCTCTGAAGTTTTCAGTTACTTTAGTGTCTTTAAGTTTAAATATTGGCAATTCATCTATTTTTTTGGGATCCTCAAAGTTATAAAATAATTCTTCTGTTAATTTTTCACCTTTCTTTAGGCCAGTAATTTTGATTTCAATTTGATCCTTTTGGGATGAACTTAATTCAATCATTTTTTTTGCTAAATCAATTATTTTCACTGGTTGTCCCATATCCAGCATAAATGTGAAAATATTTTTATTTTCCTCGCTTTCGTGGAAAGCTGCCGATAACAAAATTAAACTACATGCTTCATTAATTAACATAAAATACCTGTTAACATCTGGATGTGAAACTGTTATTGGACCAAAATTTTGAATCTGTTTTTGAAATATAGGGACCACTGAACCACTTGATGATAAAACATTTCCAAATCTAACTATTGTAAACTTAGTTTCATTTAGAGACTTTGCATAATCTCTACAAATTGTTTCAGTAATATATTTTGTCATTCCCATCATTGAGCTTGGGTTCACCGCCTTATCAGTAGATACTAAAATAAAATTTTTAACAAAATTGTATTTTTTACAACAATCTAAAATATTTATGGTTCCAAAAATATTCGTATTAATTACCTCATCACAATTGTCTTCAGATATACTTACGTGCTTAAGCGCCGCTGCATGTATTATTATATCAGGCATGAATTCTTTAATATGACTATCTATTTTTTTTATATTTTTTATGTCAGAAACATAAAATGTGCACTTACTGTTAAAATCAGAACCAATAATTCTTTGATTAATATTAAATATATTTTCTTCACTTATATCTATTCCTAAAATCTGTTTTGGCTCATATTTTAATACTTCTAAAACCAAGTCTGATCCTATACTACCACCGCATCCAGTAATTAAAATTTTCTTGTCTTTATAATAATCATAATATTTACTATCTTCTAAAAGTTTGACAGGTCTTGCTAAGAAATTTTCAATTTTAATTTTGCTGAATTCAATATTATTGGCTGGACTTTGGTTATCTATTTTGACTTGAAATATATTTATTTTATTTTCTTTTGACAATAAATATAAGTTCCTTAATTCATCCTTTGAGATAGCTGTTGCCAAAAGAATTTGATCAACATGGATTTTTTTTCTATCTATTAAAAAATAAAGGTTTTTTAAATTACCTAAAATATTTATACCTCTAAGAGTTCCACTCAAATTATTATCAAGTATAAATAATCCTACTATTTCTATGTCTGTTTTATTTTCATTAAACTTGATAAAACGATAACAATCTATTTCATTTCCTATAATAATTGTTTTTTTTCTATTCAGTACTTTTTTGAATTGATTAAAGTAAATAAACCTAGGTATTAACCTTATTATTGTTAAAAACCCAATACTGAAAACTAAATTATAAATTAAGTGAAATCTTGGAATATGCTCAAGCCTGTCATATAGAAATAATATAACAATGAATATAATATTTGTAAGCAATATTGTTTTTAAAAGTTCTATTAAATCTCCAGCAGAGAAAAATTTATATATTACTCTCTCATTTTTAAACCAAAAATTAAAAAAGACATAAATAAATGAGAAGATTAAATAATAGATTGAGAATAATTTTAAAATTTCATATCTATTAGCTATATCTTCTATCGAAAAATATAAGGATAATAAAAATGTTAATAAAAGCAATAATACATCTAAAAAAATAAATAATATGTTTCTCATAAATTATTTTAAAAAAAGCATAAGATTTTTATTTGCTTTAATTGCTTTGATAGTATGCTCACCATTAATTATTTTTTTTTCTCTTCTAATTTATTTTGAAGATAAATCAAATCCATTTTATTCAGGTGTTAGAGTAGGTCAAAATTTTAAACTATTCAAATTATATAAATTAAGATCAATGATTATAAGGAAAAATATTGGTTTTCAGTCAACAAGCGCAAATGATTCAAGAATTCTTAAAATTGGCAAATTAATAAGAGCAACAAAAATTGATGAACTGCCGCAAATCCTAAATGTGCTGATCGGAAATATAAATTTTGTAGGGCCTAGACCTAATGTTAAAGACGAAGTTGATAAATATTCAAACTTAGAAAAAAATTTGTTAAATTATAAGCCAGGCATCACTGACTTTTCTTCAATTATTTTTTCTGATGAGGGAGATATTCTGAAAAATTCAAAGGATCCTGATTTAGATTATAATTTGTACATTAGACCAAGAAAAAATTTAGTGGCGCTATTGTATTTTAAAGATAATAATTTATTAACAGACATATATATAATTTTTCTTACAATTATAAATGTTTTTAATAGAAAATTTGCTTTAAAAATGATTTATAAGTTTATGGTTAAAAAATATAAAATGATTGATTTTGAATTCATTCTAAGAGAAAAACAACTTTCTAAAATTGATGATATAAAAAACTTTTTTGAAGCATATGAAGATAAACTTTTTTGAATATAAAAAACTATATAGTGAATATAAAAAAGATTATCAAAAAATCTTTAACAATGTCTGTAGCAGAGGAGCATTTATTTTACAAAAAGACCTAGAAGATTTTGAACATTCTCTTTCCAAATTTTTGAATATTAAATATGCAGTAGGCACAAATGATGGAACTAATGCTTTAATTATTGGACTTCTTGCTAATAATATAAAGCCTGGTGATGAAGTTATTTTACCATCGCATACATATATTGCAACGGCAGCAGCAGTTAAATTAGTTGGGGCAAAACCAGTTTTTGCTGATATAAATTTAGCTGACAATTTAATTTCTACAAAAAGCGTTATAAAAAAAATTACAAAAAAAACTAAAGCTATAATGCCGGTTCATGTAAATGGAAGAATTTGTGATATGAAAAAAATTAAAGCGATTGCAAATGCTTATAAATTAAAAATTGTCGAGGATGGAGCCCAATCACTTGGCGCTAGAAAAAATAATAAATTCACAGGATATTATGGTGATTGTGCAACAATAAGTTTTTATCCTGCAAAAATTTTAGGATGTTTTGGAGATGGTGGGGCAATAGTTACAAATAATAAATCTATATACACAAAGCTTTATCAACTTCGAGATCATGGTAGAGATAACAAAGGTGATATAAAATTATGGGGAACTAATGCAAGACTAGATAACTTACAAGCTGCTTTTTTGAATTTTAAACTTAAGAATTTAAGAAAGGATATCAATAAAAGACGCAGAATTGCAAGTATTTATGATAATGAGCTTAACTCAATAAACAAAGTAAAATTAATTCCTGGACCAAAAAAAGAAAATGAAAATTTTGATGTTTATCAAAATTATGAAATATCTGTAGAAAATAGGGATAAATTAAAAAAATATCTTGAAAAAGAGGGAATTAAAACTTTAGTTCAATGGAATGGAAAGGCAGTTCATCAAATAAAATCTTTAAATTTGAATGCCGATGTTCCTAATACAGTTCATTTTTTTAAACGATGCATAATGTTACCAATACATACTTTTTTAAAAGATCGAGAAATAATGTATATTTGCAAAAAAATAAAAAACTTTTACGATAAAAATTAATGTACAATGAGTTAAATGATTTGTTCGATCCAAAAAAGTATTCTAAATTAATCAGTATTGATAAAGTAAAAAACACTGATTTAAAAATCTTCTTTCGAAAAATGCTCCTTATTAGAAAAATTGAAAATAAGGTTGCTAATTTACTTAAACAAAAATTAATTAATTGTCCGTCTCATTTATGTACTGGTCAAGAAGCAATATCAGTAGGTGTATTAAGTAATTGTAAAAAGGGTGATATGATCTATGGCAATCATAGATCTCATGGTCATTATTTAGCTTTAGGAGGTAATGTAAAAAAATTTTTTTTTGAACTTCAGGGAAAAAAAGAAGGATGCTCGAATGGAATGGGAGGATCTATGCATCTTGTAGACAGAAGTGTTGGTTTTGAAGGATCAGTGCCAATAGTAGCTGGAACAATACCCATTGCTGTAGGAGCTGCTTTAAAATCTAAGATGAAAAAAGATAAAACTATCTCTATTGCTTTTTTTGGTGACGGTGCATGTGAAGAAGGAACATTTCACGAAAGCTTAAATTTTGCTAGTATAAATTCTTTGCCCATAATCTTCGTTGCTGAAAATAATCTTTTTTCATCACATTTAGATATCCATTTAAGACAACCTTCGAATAGGCTGAGCAGATATGCTGATGCCCACAAGATTGAGAACCACTGTTTAGATGGAAATGATGTTTCTAAAATTTTTAAAACAGTACGATCAAGAATCAAAAAGTTGAGAGCTGGAAAGGGCCCATTATTTTTAGAGTGTATAACTTATAGACATTTAGGACATGTTGGACCTGAGAAAGACATAGATGTTGGTGTCAATCGAAAAATAAAAGATTTAAATCTTTGGTTAAAGAATGACCCAATTCTTAGATTAACCAATACTCTGATAAAAAAAAAAATTTTGAAAAAAAATGAAATTTTAAAAATTGAAAACGAAATTTTTGATTTTGTTGAAAACGAATATAATTTTACTGCAAAAAGAAAAATTACAAGAAATAAATTAATAAAAAAATATATTTTTTAATGAAAAAAAAAATAACTTATTCAGAGGCTATAAATAAAGCTTTTGAATATGTTCTAAAAAAATTCCCTGAATCATTTGTCATTGGCCAAGGTCTTTGGAGCCCTTGGTATGTAGGTTCAACTATGAAGAACCTTCCAGATTTATTTGGAAAAAAAAGAGTAATAGACAGTCCAGTTTCTGAGGCTGGAGTTACCAGTATTGCGATCGGAGCGTCATTACATAAGATGAAACCTATAGTTGTTCATCCTAGAATGGATTTTATGCTTCTAGCAACAGATGCAATTGTAAATCAAGCATCTAAATGGAAGTTTATGTTAGGTGGTGCCAATAGTCCTTCAGTCACTATAAGATCAATAATTAATAGAGGAGGAGAGCAAGGAGCACAGCATTCTCAAAGTTTATACTCTATGTTTGCAAATATTCCTGGAATAATAATTGCATTACCATCAAGTCCACAAGACGCATATGATCTTTTGATTAAAAGTGTGAATACCAACAGCACAGTTATATATATAGATGATAGATGGCTTTATTCTGAAAAAGAACTAGTTAATTTTAACAGTCCAAATATAAAAAAAAATTTACTTAATGAAAAACCTAAAATCATAAAAAAAGGTAAAGATATAACTCTTATTAGCCTAGGATATGGTGTTAAAATTATGAATGAAGTTGAAAGTAAATTAAAAAAAAAAAAAATTTCAGCAGAATTAATTGACCTAAAAATAATTAATCCTTTAGATACCAAAACTATTGTTAAATCCGTAAAAAAAACAAAGAATGTTTTAGTCTTAGACTATGGTTGGAGTAATTGTGGCATATCATCAGAAGTAATAAGTCGAATTGCTGAAAAAACAACGAAAGATAAAGTCAAAATAAATTATTTAAAAATAACTTTGCCCGATTATCCTGCTCCTACAAATAAGCTAAATGAAAAAGATTATTATATTTCATCAAACAAAATATTTAAAAAAATAATCAAACATTTTTTTTAATGAAAATATGGCTAATAAATCCTGGAGAACCTTTACCAATTGATAAAAGCCAAAGATTATTACGAACTGGAAAATTAGCTTATGAACTGAAGAAGGATCATGAGATTATTTGGTTTAGCTCAAAATTTGATCATTTTTCAAAAAGTTTTAGAGATAAAAATCAACAAGAATTTGAGGGTATAAAATACATTTTTATTAATTCAATTGGCTATAATAATAATCTTTCATTTAAAAGAATTCTTGATCATTTTATTTTAGGCATAAATCTAATCTTAAAAGCTTTTACTTTAAAAAAACCTGACCTTGTAATTACTTCTTATCCTCCAATTGAAACATCTTTTTTTATTATGTTGTTTTGCAAATTAAAGAAAATTAAAATTATATGTGATGTAAGAGATTTATGGCCATATACATTTCCACATTTATTCAAAAAAAAATTCTATAAATTTTTGTGCAATATTGCAATTTATCCATGGGTTTTTTTTTCTAAAATAACTTTCAAATATACTAAATTAATTACTATCTCAGATGGATTTAAATTATGGCTCAACAACAAGACTAAAAAGCCAGTAGATAGCATATTTTTATCTTATGAGAAAAAAAAAATTGAAAAAGTTGATGGCAAATTTAAAGACTTAAATTTGACCGACAATGATTTTATAATATGCTTTATTGGAAATTATAGTAAAGTTAAATTTAACTTTGAATTTTTAATCAATTCATCAGAAGATATTTTAAGAATTTCCAGGAATATTAAATTTGTTTTATGTGGTGAGATTAGCAATTTAGATAAAAAATATAATAGAAAATTTGAAAATATATTTTTTTACAATTGGATAAATAAAAATGAAGTGAGAAAATTACTTTCAATTTCAAAAGCTGGGTTAGCACCCTATAATGATCTTTGGGATTTTAATCTTTCTATACCTAACAAAATTAGTGAATATCTATGTTATGAGTTACCGGTAATATCAAGTTTAAAAGGAGATAGTTTCGAATTAATAGAAAAATATAATTGTGGTATAAATTATGATGTTGAAAATAAAAAACTTTTTTTGGAAAGCTTAAAAAATCTTTACGAAAACCATAATTTTTATAATCAATTAAAAAAAGGTGCTATTGAGGCCAGTAAAAATTTTGATGACGAGAAAGTGATGCATAAAATGAAGGAAATAATTTTCAACTAGTTTTTTTTCCTAATTTTGTATTGTGAAGATTTTGACTCATTTTTACTAACTTATTAGTATGACTTGATTTTGTTAATGCTGTAACAATTTTCAGACTCTTAATAGCTTCTTCAGCACTCAAAAAATTACGACCATTTTTTTTTCTTAAGTGTTTGTCTACGTATTCATAAAACTTTAGATGACCATATGCATTTATATTTTTTGGATTTTCTAATTTGTCAAATTTTTTAAATTTTAACTCATTATCTTGATTTTCTAGTTTCCATTTAATTATTTTATCTGCTGAATAACCACCTACTATAACCGTGCCTTTTGTTCCGAGTATAGATAAAGATCCTTCTATGTTATCTGGTCGACATGCAGTTGTAGCTTCAATTATGCCAGTTGCACCATTTTTGAATTTGACTAAACCTGCTGATGTATCCTCTGCTTCTATAGGTGCCAAAACTTTATCATTTATACAAAATACTCTGTCGATATCACCCACAAGCCATTGCAAAAGATCAATATGATGTATTGCTTGATTGCAAAGAACACCACCATCAGTTTCCCATTTTCCTCTCCATTTGGCAGATTTGTAGTATTGATAATCTCTTTTCCATCTAACTCTAATCGTAGCCATAAATATTTTTCCTAATTTTTTTTTTAATAATGCTTTCTTAAGTTCTAAAATAGCTAGGTTAAATCTATTCTGTTTAACAACAAAAATATTTAAATTTTTTTCTTTTTTTTCAAGTGCAACAATTTTCTCTGCTTCTTTAAGTGATATAGAGATGGGTTTTTCTATAATTACATTTTTTTTATTTTTGATAAGTTTTAATGCTAATTCACCATGGGAACCACTGTCTGTTAGGATGCAGCCTATATCAAATGAGCACTTTTTAAGAGCGATATCAATACTTTTGTATATGCTGCAATTAAAATTTTTTTTTAAAATATTAAATTTATCAGAATTTTTTTCTACAATTCCCTTAATTTTAAATTTATTCTTTAATCTTTCTATTGCTGAAATATGTTTTTTAAATATATTACCCGAGCCTATTATTAGCAGTCTATTTTTATGGATTTTCATACTAAAAAAGTTTACTTATTTTTCTTATCATGATTAATTTTCAATTAATAGAAAAATTTTTATTCCCCAAAAAAGTAATTTTTTTTTATAGACTTTTTCTCATTGTTTTAAATGGGTGTTTGGAATTAATTGGCATTAGTCTGCTCTTATTTTTTATTAAGATTATTTCATCAAATAATGAAAAAATTGAGTTTTTGAATTATAGTTTTCAAGCTAAAAATTTACAGGATATTATCAATTTCTCAATAATTGTTATTCTTTTCTACTTTGTTAAAAATCTTTATGTCTTTTGGTTTGTTGTCTCTCAACAAAAAATATTAACAAATGCACAATTAAGACTAAGTAAAAATATTTATTATGGTTATATTAAAAGCAAATTAAATAAAATAATTAATATTAATACAAAAAAAATTATACAAGATATTAATGTTGAAACTGAAAAATTATTTTACGAATATTTTCAAAGTCTATTTACTCTACTTACAGAAGCAATAATAATTTTGCTAATTTTAATATTCTTTTTGTATAACGAACCATTAATATCTATATATTTAGTTGGATTATCTTTAATTATATATTTTTCAGCTGCCAAAATTTTCTTTAACAAATCAAGCTTAATGGGGCAAAAAAGAATAGAAAGTTTTGAAAAATTGTCAAATATAGTCAATGCATCTATTGGATTATTCAAAGAGCTAAAGGTTATGAAAAAAATTTCATTATTTTCAAAAAATTTTGATAAAGATTTATCAGTATATGTTAAATCAAAATATTTTGATAATATTACATCTGAATTACCCAAAACATTTATCGAAGTTTTTATTGTTTCAATAATTATTTCAATTGTTATTATTTTAATTCTTTTAAACGAAAGTATCGAAAATTTAATACCTATTCTTTCTATGTTTGCAATTGGCAGTATAAGAATAATGCCATCTATTAATAGAGTAGCAGTCGCCAGCCATAATATGAAATTTTATGGAAGCACTATTTCCCAATTGGTTTTTGATTTAGATTATTTCAACTATACAAAAGACAATTCAAATCTAAAAATAAAAAACTCTATTACAAATCCGATAAATTTTATCGGGGTCAAGTACTCAATAGCAAAAAAAAATATATTTAATAACCTAAATTTAAAAATAAACTATAAAGAGAAAATATTATTATTAGGAAAATCAGGGTCAGGCAAAACCTCCTTTTTAAAAATTCTTGCTGGTCTCGTTCCTATAACTGATGGAGTAATCTTATCTGGTAAAAATAAAAATCAGGACTTTTTCAGGTTCAAAGAACCAATAAGTTTTTTATCACAAGAAAATTTCATAGTTGATAAGAAATCAATCTACTACAATATAACTTTAAAAAACAAACTATCTTCATCTAAAAAAGATATAAAAAATTTTGAAAAGGTTACAAAAATAGCCAATTTAAAGGATTTTATAGATAAATTACAGTTAAAAGAGGACACTATATTAAATGAGGGTGGATCGAATATATCTGGTGGTGAGAAGCAGAGAATTTGTATTGCAAGAAGTCTGTTTAATAACAACAAATTTATAATTATGGATGAACCATTTTCATCTATTGATAAACAAAATTCAGACGAAATCTTTAAAAAAATATTATTAGAATGCAAACATAAAACATTAATTTTATCTAATCATAAAAAGATCAATCAAAAATATTTTGATAAAGTTTTAATATTCGAAAAGGGTAAAAATATTAAAATATATGATTAATGAAAATGAATTTTTTGTTGTAAATATAATCCAATATATATTATTAATAATTTTTATTTTCTTTTTATATCTTAGAAAAAAATATTTATTAAGAGAAGAAAATTTTATCGAAAATCTTTTAATTTTTTTTATCATAGGTTCGGGATTTAAAATTTATGGTTTAAGTATATATGACGAAATCTTTTCAATTTTATTATGTTATATAATAATTTTTATTTTTAAAAATTTAAAAGAAAATAATTATAAAAATTTTTTAAAGCAAAATATTTTTGTAATTTTTATTTTATCCTATTTAACTTTTAAACTATTTGAAAATGTTGATAAAGATAACTTAATTTTTTTTTTTAGATTTTTAGTTATTTATTTATCTTTATTTTTATTTACTTTTTATTTTTGGAATAGAAAAATTAAATTTATAATAGACTACAAAACCATATTAAATTGTGGTATTTTTTATTTCTCTTTATATCTCATTTTAAGCTATTTAATTGATATATCGTTCATTAATCATAAGATAGATTTATCTTTGGTTTGGAATAATTTTAGAACTTATCAGTTAGACAAATTTGTTTTTCAGAATATTTTTTGGCAAGGTATTTCCTCATCTAATATTGCATTGATACCATTTGTACTTTTTTTTGTATTGAAAAAAAATTTGCTAAATATTAAAGAGGTCATATTTTTATCCTTAGTCTCTGTCACTGCTATATATTGGCATAGTATGCAATTAATTTTTATGGTTTTAATGCTCAATTTAATTTTAATCATAAAAAATTATAAAAATTTAAAATTTGTTTTTTTTAGTTATTTAATATCTTTTTTTGTTCTTTTGATAATATCTACAAGTTTAGTTAAACCCGAAAATAAAAATTTAAATTTAGTAGATAGAAATAAGGTAAATTTTAAACATTATTCAAACCAATTTGAAAATTTATTCCAAATCTTTGGAAATTTATTTTCTTATAATAAAAATAATAAAAGTGAGTTCAGAAATCTTCAATCTTATGCTGTAATCGATAGCACGGATGATGAATTTTATTTTATAAGATTTAATAAAAAAATAACCATCAAAAATATATCATTACAGGATAAAATTGTTCCAATTTTGCTGTCCTTAAAAAAATCAAGAAAATTTAATTCAGTTATATTTGGCGAAGGCTTTAGATCTTACAGAGACACTGTTCCCAGATTGTGGTCAAATAATCTTGATTATTTTCAGTATAAAAGTAAGGAGGACGAATTTGTAAAAAATTATGAGTTAAAAAAAGATTTAAAATCTGAAACTAATAAAATCTTGCCATTTTCTGAGTGTAATTTAAACGAGAATACAGGTTTATATAACTGCAATTCTTATTTAAACTATTCAGAGTACAAAAGCCCAACAACACTTATTGCATCTATATATGATTATGGATATTTTTTTGTTGTATTAATTATCTTATTTTGCGTATTTAATACTATAATTCACAAAAGCAAATTTACTAATCTCATAATTATTTATATTTATTTGTTTTTATTTGCTTTTACTTGTGATTTAACGGACTCGTTTATTTTTTATTTTTTTATAATATTTACGCCATATTTGATAAATAATGAAAAAACTTTTTTCAAACATCTATCATAAATTTTTTAAATATAGATATGATGAAAATTACCAAAATATTAATTATAAATTAATCTGCGATTTTGAAAAATTTGAATCTGAAAAATACAGACTAAAATTATTTGAAAATATCGACATCAAAAAAATTAAATCAGTATTGGATTATGGATGCGGATACGGAATGAATATGAAAGTTCTTAAAGATTTGAATAATAATATAAACTTAACTGGAATCGAGAGGTCAAAAAATAAAATAAGGATGTTAAATATTATAAATGACAACATATATAAAATGCCACTTAATCTTTATGATATTACTAAACTATCAAAAATTGAAAAAAAATACGATTTAGTATTTACAGATGCTGTTTTAATATATGTTAATCCTAATAACATATATGAACTATTAAAAAAACTAATCCATTCTTCTAAAAAAAACGTTTTATTACATGAATTAAATCACAATGATAACCAACATGATATTGATCATTTATATGTACATGATTACAAATATTTAATTAAAAAAATTAACCCAAGATTAAAAATAAAAATATTTAAATCTAAAAAACCAGGTTCTCCTTGGAGTTCTCATGGCTCAATCATATTGATTGATAAAGAAAATGTTAATTGAAGCCTTAAATAATACTTTTATTTTTAATGAATCAGCATTAGAGCTTATAAATTCATCAAAAGTATCCATCATTTCTACATATTTTTTATTGTTAATAAATTTTGTTTTTTTATTTTACGTAATATTTAAAATCATAAAATTATACAAAAAAAAAAAAATAAATATTTTTACATCAGTAATTATTCTTG
>MDTA01144857.1_pt1 | contig 12608 bp, 12 predicted proteins | sample 811151 | NCBI WGS metagenome assembly MDTA01 (sample SAMN05326648, study PRJNA326480) | marine metagenome | isolation source: seawater | place: Indian Ocean: South | collected 2010
AAATTCAATTTTAAGATCTTACGCAGAGGTTTATGCTCAAGATGATAACAAGGAAAAATTCATAGAAGATTTTGTTAAAATTTGGACAAAAATTATGAATGCTGATAGACAAAATTATAAAAAATTAAATTGAAATGACAGAATTAACATCAGGAATATTTAACGCCTCAAAAAAAATATACACATCAAATAGAGGATCGATATTAAGAACAATTGTTTATACAATTGGACACTTTGCCATTGCAATTACTGTATTAATGTTAGTTGCAGATGTGTCATTCTATATAGCTTTAACAGACGCAATCGTCGAACCTTTAGCAAACGCTGTTTGGTACTTTCTTTTAGATAAATTTTGGGCCTCAAGAATAAGTTCAAAGTCTTCCTCTTAATTTCTTTTTCTCTATCCAACCCGTGTATTGTCCAGTTTTAATTTTACACCATTCATCTTTGCATTTTTTAATCAAAAGCAATCTGCCTTTTTCTAATAACACCAAAGGCTCAGAGTATTTTGAAGGTTTTTTAAAAATTATTGAATTTTCCTCCTCATTTAAAGCTGCCTTTTTTTTAGACAATTGGGTAATATGTATCCATCCAGAATTATTTTCATGATCAATAATTTTTCTAAAATTGTAAGATTTATCTAAAATTAAAACAGGTAAAAATTTTTTTTTGTAAACAAGTTTTACAGGATGATCAAAAGATGGACCTTGTCTTAGATTAACTTTTTCGTTTCTCAAAGTTAGGTAAAATTCAGCATTTGCATAATTAATACTAATAAAAAAAAACAAAAAATAAAAAAATAGTACTTTACCCATGGAGATATTTATTTTTGCAATTTCGATCTTTTAAAAGTTTTATCTTTCGAAAGTTTGTATTGAGAGCATTAAATACCATTATCTTTCCACCTGTATTTTTTTCAATATCGAGTATTGATTTTATAACTTCATTTGCTTGAAGTGAGCCTGCTATTCCAGCAAGAGTTGTCATTATACCGCCAGACTCACAATTTAATTCTTTATTCGGCGCTTCAGGCATAAAACATCTAAAACAGGATGTTTTTTTCCTAAAGTCAAAAACAAAAAGTTGCCCGTCGAATTTATTTATTGCTGAAGATATTAATATTTTTTTATTTTTTATACAGTAGTCGTTAATCAAAAATCTAGATTTAAAATTATCAGTACCATCACAAATAATTTGATATTTTTTTGCAATATTTACTATATTTGTTTTATCTATTCTCTTCTTAAATACTTCAATATTTATTTTCTTATTTATTTTTTCTAAAATTTTTTTAGACACATAGGCTTTATATTTTCCAATATCTTTTTTAGTGAAAAGTATTTGTCTGCTTAAATTTGATAATTCAATTTTATCATCGTCAACAATCCCTATATTTCCAACTCCTGAATAGGCAAGATAGAGCATCAAAGGACATCCGAGACCACCAGCGCCAATAACAAGAATTTTTGCTTTAAAAATTTTTTTTTGACCGGTTATCCCGATCTTTTTAAGTATAAGTTGTCGGTAATATTTTTGGTAATCTTCACTTTTAATTGAGGCTTTTTTCATTTAACAAAAATGTATCTACGATTTTTTTTGCAATAAGTGAAGCTATAAATTTTTTTGAATTTTTTTGAATTTTTTGAGTTTTTCCATTTTTTTCTATAATTGTTACCTCATTTAGGTCGCTATTAAAACCTATATTTTTTTTTGAAATATCGTTTGCAATAATAATGTCACAAAATTTTTCTTTCATTTTTTTTACTGAATTTTTTATTAAGTCTTCAGTTTCAGCTGCAAAACCAACTAGTAGTTTGGGTTTATATCTATTATTCTTACCCAAATAACCCAATATATCTTGATTTTTTTCAATCTTTATTTCATTTATATTTGAATCTTTTTTTATTTTATTTTTTTTTATTAATGAAGGTTTAAAATCTGAAACTGCTGCAGCGCATACTGCAATATGTGTAGGTAAATTCTTTTTCACTTCTTCAAGCATTTCTTCTCCAGAAATAACATTTTTAATCTTTATATCATTACCGTATGTAATTTTCGTAGGCCCTGATATTAATGTTGTTTTAATTCCTAGTCTTGATAACTCTAATGCTATCTCATATCCTTGCTTTCCACTAGATTCATTGGAGATAAATCTCACGGGATCTAGATATTCTTTTGTTGGTCCGGTAGTAACAATTGCATTGATTTTTTTCTTTTTTAGCAGGTCTTTTTTTTTAAAATATCTATCCAAAAAAGACAAAATCTGTCTTGGACTAGACATTTTGCCTTTTCCATATTCTCCGCATGCCATTTCTCCATCCTCGGGTCCTATAAATTTATAGCCGTAATCAAGAAGACTATTTAAGTTTTTTTGTGTGGCTTTGTGTAGCCACATTCTTACATTCATAGCTGGTACTAAAAATATTTCTTTGTTTGAAGCTAAAATAATTGTAGAGGCAAGATCATCTGCCCCACCTTTGCTAAGTTTGGACATAAAGTTTGCGGTAGCAGGTAAAACTAAAATTAAATCAGCCCAACGAGATAATGCAATATGATCTATTTTTCCTTTATTTTTTTCATCAAACATTTCTTCAAAAACTCTATTTTTGGATAAAGATGAAATCGATAATGATGTCACAAATTTTTTCCCGCTTCGGGTTAAAACAACTTTTATAGAGCAAGCCTTTCTTTGAAGCAATCTTATCAAATCAAGGGATTTGTAAGCTGAAATTCCCCCACCAATAATAAGTAATATTTTTTTGTTTTCTAAATTCATATCTAATTAAAATACTATAAACAGACCTATTACAATACCTAAAAAAATTATAATCATATTGTTTCTTAAATTTTTCAATTTTAATTCCTCAATTTGAAAATTCTTTCCACTAACAGCATTTAGGTTTAATTTGCCCTCAGCTATCATCTGTAGGGCTGTGTTCGCATTATCCATAACATTTGGTAAATCCGGAATCCTTTCTAAAAGATCCTTGGATAATTCCAATGTTTTGTTAAAGGTTGACTCTGGTCCTTTTACGCTTTTTATCCAGCTTTCTAAAACCGGGCGAGACACCTCCCAAATGTTAGTATCTGGCTCTAATTTTCTAGCAACACCTTCAACAGTTACCATAGTTTTCTGCAATAATAAAAGTTGAGTTTGTGTCTGCATATTGAATTTTTCTGTTATCTCAAATAATTGACCCAACAAATTACCTCCGGAAATATTTTTAATCGATTGACCAAAAATAGGCTCACCAATAGATCTCAAAGCTTGGGCAAAATCATCTTTAGAAGTGTTTGGAGGAACAAGTCCCGCTAAAAAATGCATTTCAGCTACTTTAGTATAATTTCTCTCAATAAAGCCGAACAAAATTTCTGCTAAATATTCTCTGTTATTTTTATCTAATCTACCCATTATACCAAAATCTACAGGTATTATATTTCCCTCTTTGTCTACAAAGAGGTTACCTTGGTGCATATCTGCGTGAAAAAAACCATCTCTAACAGCTTGTTTTAAAAATAATTGAATTAAATTTTCTGAAATATTTTTAAGATTAACGTCTAAACTTTTTAGTTTATCTATATCTCTTATAGGAACAGCATTAATTCTATCAAGGGTTAATACTTTTTTCGATGTATAATTCCAATAAATTTTTGGAACCTTAATACCTTTGTCATTTATTGTATTTTCTCTAAGTTCACTTGCAGCTGCCGCTTCAAATCTTAAATCCATTTCTACATTGGTTATTTCTTTTAATAGACTGATAATCTCTACTAACTTTAATCTTTTTGTTTTTTTAAAAATATTTTCAATTAAATAAGCCAAAAACATTAATGCATCGAGTTCTTCATTAAAAATGACATGTATGTTTGGTCTCAAAATTTTTACAGCAAGTTCTTTTTCATTATTATCAATTTTTATTTTAGCAAAGTGAACTTGTGCAATAGAAGCTGCTGCAATCGGTTCGCTTAAAAATAAAATATTTTTAAAAGATTTGCTTCCTATCTCTTTTTCAAGAATACTTCTCGCGTTTTGTGTGCTGAAAGCTGGCAATCTATCTTGTAGTTTTTCTAATTTTTTAGCAATATCCTCCCCAATAATATCTGGTCGTGTAGCCAAAAACTGTCCAAGTTTAATAAAGGTTGTTCCCATATCTTCTAGAGATTGGCACAATCTTTCACCAGAAGTTTTTTTTAAATTCTCTACTTTTTTTGACGATCCAATAGAAAATATATAAAATATAAATTTTAAACTTTTTGGAATAGGCTTTATCTCATCTAAAGTTTCAATTGCTCCAGATATAGATAATTTTCTTAATATTTTGAATAAATTATAAACTTTTTTAAACATATTTAAATTTTCCAACCTGAATGAATTGCTGCAATACCTCCAGATAGATTTCTATATTTAACTTCAGTAAAACCATTCTTTTCAAAAATTTTTGCAAGCTCTTCTTGATTGTAAAATTTTTCTATACTATCAATAAGATATTGATATGGCTCTGATTTTCCTGTCACATACTTTCCGATATAAGGTATAGATTTCGAATAGGTTTTATAGAATTTTTTAAGAATTTCATTTTCAACTTTTGAAAATTCTAGGCACACTATTCTTCCACCAGTTTTAAGGACTCTTCTGGCTTCTTTTAATGATTTATCAATATTTGAAAAATTTCTTATTCCAAAGCTAACTGAATAAATATCATAAAATTCATCCTTTAATGGCAATTTTTCCGCACTAGCTGCAATCCAGTTAATTCTATTTAAATTCCTTAACTTTTTTTTACCTGTTTCAAACATTAATTTATTTGGCTCTACACAAGTTACTTTTCCTTGAAATTTAATTTTTTCTAAAAAAGATTTAGCAATATCGCCGGTACCAGATGCTACATCAATTAAATGACTCCCCTTTTCTGGATTCATCCAATCAATCATTTTTTTCTTCCAAATACGATGAACACCTAAGGACATAACGTCGTTCATAACGTCGTATTTATCAAAGACGTCGCTGAAAACTTTGTCGACTGAATCAATCTCAGATTGTTTGATATTTTTCATTTTCTTTTATCCTATAAACATATATACGTTCCCATAAATGCCAAACATTAAATCAGCCATTAGGAAGGTCAAAAGGGCCAAAAAGCAGTCTATAGTTAACAAATTAAGGAAGAGTAAGTATAAGCAGGCATTAAAAAAGATGCATAAATTCATAGAAAAAAAAGACACTCAAGGAGCGAAAAAATATTTTCCTGATTTTCAATCAGAATTAATGAAAGTGGCCAAGACTGGGGTTATTAAAAAGAAAAATATCTCAAGAAAAATCTCAAAAATTTCAAAAAAAATAAAAAATCTCACTAAGTAGTTGTAATCAATTCAAAGTTGTCATCAAAATTAAAAAAAAATTTTTTTTTTATACAAAAAATACTAAATCTAGAAAGTTGTTATTGCAGGTTGAAAGTTTTTTTATTTTCTCTTCTCACGATTATTATACAACCAAACATCATTTATTTTTTTTTTCTTCAAAATAAATATTGAATTACAAGAAATTACTTAATAAGAATATTTTTTATTTTTATAAAAAATCATGGAAAAAATTTCATTAAAAAATAACCCTAAACCTCTTCTAGAAGAAAAAATTTTAGACTGGAGTTCAGTTCAAACTTCTTTTGAAAAATCTTTTGGTACAGAAATTTTTTCAAGTTGGCTAAAAAACCTTAGATTAGTGAAAGAATATAACGATTACGTGATTTTAGGCGTAGAAACAAGATTTTTCAGAGATTGGATAACATCAAGATATGCTGATAAAATCTTAGGTGAACTTAAAAAACATAAATTAAGTTTAAATAGAATAGAATTTAAAATTGAACCAGAAAATAAAAGTGCCAAGAACTTATTTGCAGACTCAAAAGAAAACAAAATTACAGATATTAAAGATTCAATTTTAAATTATAATAGACTAAATCCAAATTTAACTTTTGAAAATTTTATTATTGGAAAAAGTAATAACATAGGTTTTTTATCAGCAAAAAAAATATGTACTCAATTGTCCAGATACAATCCTCTATTTATTTATGGAGGTGTAGGGCTGGGGAAGACACATCTTTTAAATGCTGTTGGTTTAGAATTGTCCGCGGAAAACAAAGTGATGTTCATTTCAGCTGAGAGATTTATGTATCAGTTTATTAAGTCTATCAAGAAAAATGAAATGGTTAATTTTAAAGATTTTTTTAGAAAAGCAAATGTTTTTATAATTGATGATATACAATTTATAAGGGGCAAAGAGGGACTTCAGGAAGAGTTTTTCCACACATTTAATACTTTATTTGACCAAAGCTCTCAAATCGTTATTTCTTCAGATAGAGCTCCAAACAAGTTAGACAGAGTTCAAGAAAGAATAAAGTCTAGGTTATCGGGAGGTCTAGTAGTTGACATAGGTGCACCTGATTATGAATTAAAATTAAAGATATTAAGAAAAAAAATATCTGATTACCAAAATTCTTTTAAAGAGAGTCCAGATTTACAGGAAGAAGTTATAGAGTATATAGCAAACAATAGTAATTCAAACATACGAGAGTTAATAGGAATATTTAATAGAGTAGTTGCTTTTGGGAAAATGAGCAAAAAGCCACTAAATATTAATGATTGTAAAATTATTTTAAAAGATGTTTACAACAGTAATAGAGTAATAAGTATTGATAAAATACAAACAGTAACATCAAATTTTTTTAGTATTAGTTTAGCAGATATGCTGTCACCAAGAAGGTCAAGGCCTTTAGCTAGACCGAGACAAATAGCTATGTATTTAGCTAAAAAATTTACTTCTAGATCTCTGCCAGAAATTGGTAGAAAATTTGCTAATAGAGATCATACCACTGTAATACATGCTGTTAAAACTATTGATAAATTATTGAATAACAACGACGAAATTAAAAAAAATGTTGAGGAATTAAAGTCATTAATTCTAAGCGATTAAAATGCAATTTCAAATTAAGCGTGATAAATTACTTAAATCGCTGTCGATTGCTCACAATATAGTTGAAAGAAAAAATACTATACCAATTTTGGCAAATGTTTTGTTAGAGACCAAGAATAATATTTTAAAGATTGTTGCCACAGATTTAGACCTAGTTTTTAGCGATGAAATCTCAGATTTAAAGATAGATCAGGAAGGAAGCACAACAACCTCAGCTACAGTTTTGTATGATCTTTTAAGAAAACTACCATCCAATTTAGATGTAATTTTTGATCTACAAAGTGAAAACAAACTAAAGATTTCTGCAAAAAATTCAAAATTTAATCTCCTATGTTTGCCTGTAGACAATTTCCCCAATTTTACGGATGATTTTAACGGAAAGCCTCTCAAATTAGAAAGAAAAAAATTTTTATCTTTATTAAACAAAACTAAAATTTCAATGTCGAATGATGATACCAGACATTATCTAAATGGAATTTTTATTCATACAACTGCTTCAAATAAAAGTTCATATCTTACAGGAGTTGCCACAGATACACACAGACTATCCTCTAGTAGTATACAAATCGAAAATGTTGAAAACTTTAAACCTTTTATTTTGCCGCACAAAACAGTTCTTCAATTATGTAACTTGTTACAGGAAACCAGTGACGATGCTTCTTTATATGTTGGAGATACTAAAATTCAATTTAGAATAGGAAACTGCAAAATTATATCAAAGGTTATTGATGGAAAGTTTCCAGATTATGATAAAGTTGTCCCAAAAAATAATAATAAAATTTTAAATGTTGATGTAAAAGACTTTATTGACTCTGTGGAAAGAGTTATTACCGTTTCAATTGATAGAAAAGAAGGTGTAAAACTAACTCTGGATAAGGATAATATCCAATTATTTGTTAACAGTTCTTCTTCTGGAGAAGGAAAAGAAACTTTAACAGCAAATTATAATTCTGAAATTTTTACAATAAGTTTTAATTCAAGATATCTTCTTGATATTGCTTCAGCAATTGAGGATAAAAAGTTAATTATGAATTTAAATGACGCCGCGTCCCCAGTCTTAATACAGGATAATTCAGATAAACAAAGTTATTATGTAATTATGCCGATGAAAATTTGAAATTTTTTCATTTTTATAAAATAAACTTTATTTATGTTCTATTATCCTTGTTAAACAATGCTAATTTACACAGACGTGTTGAGATGATTTTATCTCTTCAAGAAAAAATGATATAATTAATTTCTCTTAAAATGACAAATACACAAAAAAACACTTCAGGCGAAAACTATAAAGCGGATTCAATAAAAGTTTTAAAAGGCTTAGAAGCTGTTCGTAAAAGACCAGGTATGTACATTGGTGATACAGATGATGGATCTGGTTTACACCATATGGTTTTTGAAGTAGTAGATAATTCTATTGACGAGGCAATTGTAGGTTTTTGTAAAAATATAACTGTCATAATGCACAAGAATAATTCCATAACAGTAGAAGATGACGGAAGAGGTATTCCAGTAGATTTTCATAAGGGGGAAAAAAAATCAGCGGCAGAAGTTATTATGACACAATTACATGCTGGAGGAAAATTTGACCAAAAATCATATAAGGTATCGGGCGGTTTACACGGTGTTGGTGTTTCAGTTGTTAATGCTTTATCAGAAAAATTGGACTTAAATATATTCAGAGATGGTAAAGAATATTTTATTTCTTTTAAAAATGGTAAGGCCCTTAATTCTATTAAATTCTTAAAGAAAACTAAAAAATCTGGAACAAAAATAAATTTTATTCCCTCAAAAGATATTTTTTCAAATATTAAATTTAGTGCAGCTACATTACAAAAAAAAATGAGAGAGTTAGCCTTTCTAAATAGAGGCTTAAAAATTGAATTAATTGATGAAACACACTCAAAAACTAAGACTTATGAAAATAAATATGATGGTGGGGTAGAAGAATTTGTAAAATTTTTAGATCAAAAAAAATCTTTATTGATAAATAAAAACGAAAAAGCAGTTTTTAAAAAACCTATATACTTAAAAGGTCAAAAAAAAGATGTAATAGTAGAATGTTCGTTTCAGTGGAATGCAGGCTTTTCAGAAGAGGTCATGGCTTTCACAAATAATATTCACCAAAAAGACGGTGGAACCCACCTTCTTGGATTTAGAAGTGGACTTACGAGAATAATTAATAAATATGCTTCAGAGAAAAATCTTAATAAAAAAAATAAAGTTACTATAGGTGGAGAAGATATAAAAGAGGGTTTAACAGCTATTTTGTCAGTGAAAATGCCTGACCCAAAATTTTCTTCTCAAACAAAGGATAAATTAGTTTCCTCAGAAATTAGAAATATTGTTGAAACAATTGTTAATGAAAAAGTTACGATATGGTTTGATCAAAATCCTTCTGTTGTAAGGATAGTTTTAGATAAAGTTTTACAAGCTGCAATAGCAAGAGATCTAGCTAGAAAAGCTAGAGATAGTGTTAGAAGAAAAGGCTCCTTAGAATTATCAGGTCTTCCTGGAAAGTTAGCAGATTGCCAAATTTCATCAATGGAAGGAACTGAACTATTTATTGTAGAGGGAGACTCGGCAGGAGGTTCTGCCAAACAAGGTAGAAAAAGAGAGTTTCAGGCAGTTCTTCCATTAAGGGGAAAAATTTTAAACACATATGTAAATGAAAACAAAAAAAGAAATGGAGCAAACGGTAGCCTAGAAAATAAAACCTTATCTAAAATGATGTCCTCAAATGAAATAGTAACTCTGATAAATGCTTTAGGCACTGGATCTACAAATTTTAATATAGAAGACCTAAGGTATGAAAAAATTATTATTATGACCGATGCCGATGTAGATGGTTCTCACATCAGAACACTATTATTAACATTTTTTAACAACAAACCATTTTATGAACTAATTGAAAAAGGCCATTTATATTTGGCACAACCACCATTATTTAAAGTAACTAAAGGATCGAAGAGTATTTATATTAAAAATGAAAAAGACCTAGAAAAACATATTTTAAAATCGAGTGAAAATGGTGCAAAAAAAATGAAAAAATCCGAAATAGAAGATTTTATAAATAAAGAAAAACAAAAACTTAATATACAGAGATTTAAAGGTTTAGGAGAAATGAACCCCGAAGAACTATGGGAAACAACTTTAAATCCTGAAAATAGAACTTTGTTAAGAGTTGAATATTCTAAGGGTACAAAAGAAAAATCTAAAGAAGATCAAAATATTATCAAAATACTAATGGGGGATGAAGTGGCCCCAAGAAAAGATTTTATAACCGAAAAAGCTCTTGAAGTAGAGAATCTAGATATTTAAATAAATGAAATTTTCTGATCTCCTCAAATATGACGAGGACTTAAAGTTAGAGAAAAAAACTGTAATTATTTTAAGATGGATAGCTTTAATAGGGCAATTAATTACAATATATGTAGTCCATTTTGCTTTAAAATTTGATCTTCCTTTAGTTTTTTGCTCTTTAACAATTTTTTTTGGGGGAGTGACAAACATTTTTGTACAATTTGGAATTAATAAAAATCAACTAAACAATACTGAATCAACAATACTCTTATTTTATGATGTTATACAATTGGCAGTATTACTTTATTTAACAGGGGGTGTAACAAATCCTTTTGTAGTTTTCCTTATCGTGCCAGCTATAATATCTTCAACATTATTGAATTTATCTAGCACCTTTTTTCTTTCATTTATAACATTAATAGCCCTCTTATTACTTACCTTCAATTATTTACCTTTGCCAAATGATGGAAATCTTCATTTTCACGTTCCTGAATTTTATATCATATCGATTCCGACGTCTCTGATTATTGTACTCATTTTTTTAACTTATTTCGGTTTTCGTTTTGGACATGAAGCTAGAAAGAGGGGTAATGCTCTAAATAGATTAGAGCTTATTTTAGCAAAAGAACAAGAACTGGAGTCAATTGGTCATCAAGCAGCTGCAGCAGCACATTCATTAGGTACGCCGTTATCAACCATAACTGTAATTGCAAACGAACTTAAAAAAGAAAATATTCAAAATAAAGAATTGAGCAAAGATATTCAAACTATATTAGAACAAGCTAAAAAATGTGGAGAAATACTAAAAAAAATATCTCAAAGTAAATTAGAGGAAGATGATTATATTACCAATATATCTATGCAGGATTTGCTTAATGAGATAGTGAGGTCTTTTGAAACAATTACAGAAAAGAATATAAATTTAAATTTAATTAAGACAAATAAAAAAATTCCTATTAAAAGATCAGCAGAAATAACTTACGGAATTCGAAATTTTGTTGGTAATGCAGTTAAATTTTCTAGAAAGAAAATCGAAATAAATTTAGTTAGTGATAATAATCAAACTATAATTGAAATTTCAGATGATGGTCCTGGATTTCCAGATGATATATCTAAAATTCTAGGTGAACCTTATATAGCTTCAAAACAGAAAAAATTTAAATCTAAATCGGGCTTAGGTTTAGGAACCTTCATAGGGAAGACTTTATTAGAAAGGAAAAAAGCAGCAATTGAATTCTCTCAATCTAAACTTGGCGGAGCTTTGGTAGAAATAAGTTGGAAAAATTCCGATTTAGTATCTAGAAGTTAAAAATTTATAAGACAATATTTTATATGCTAATTTCGCAGCAAGAAAATTATAGCCAGGGAATCCTTTAATTGGTGCTAGTTCATTAATGTCTGCACCAACTATATTGGATACTTTAGAAGCTATCTTAATAATATTGATTGCTTCATCCCAGAAAAGTCCACCAGGTTCAGGAGTACCAGTTGCTGGCATTAAACTTAAATCGAAACTATCAATATCAAAAGTTATATAAACTTTTTTGTTTTTTATAATATTTTTAAAATAATTTAGGTCCCATTTTTTCTTATCTTTCCCCCAAAAAATCTCTATTCTTGTTTTATTTTTTTTTAGAAAACTCATCTCATTATTTGAGATATTTCTCACACCAAATGAAATAATATTAACGTTATTATAATCCAAACACCTTCTTATAGCTGAAGCATGAGAATATTTATTTCCATTATAACTTTGCCTTAGATCAGCGTGTGCATCAAAATGCAACAGGTATAATTTATCAGATTTTTTTACAAAAGGCCTAATACAACCAGGTGTAATTGAATGCTCACCACCAAGAACTAAAGGAAATATTTTTTTACTTATTAAACTCTCATTTATTTTTTCGATTTGCTTTAAAGCCTCTTCCATCTTACTTTTAATTTTAAAAGGTTTGATTGTTTTAATACCAATTTTTTTGTATGGATCACAATTCAAGTCCTCATCAAATAGTTCAACTTGGTGTGATGCTTTAATAATTTCTTTTGGCCCATTTTTTGTTCCACTACCGTAGCTAACAGTTTTTTCTAAACCAAAAGGTATGACAACAGCTCTTTCTTTAATCTTGAATTTATTATCAATCCCTAAAAAACCTTTTTTGTTAGATAGATAGTTCAATTTTTACCCAAATAGTTTTGAAAAATTTTTTCTTTCTCTGTTTTGCCAGAGTTTTCGGTGATATGCGTCACTTGCAATTAAGGGTAATACACTAGTGGCTTCAGCAAAAACCATCTGTTCTTTTGTTGTGTCGACCTTTCCCCATGAACTTGCTTCCTTAAG
>MDTA01000978.1_pt1 | contig 12603 bp, 5 predicted proteins | sample 811151 | NCBI WGS metagenome assembly MDTA01 (sample SAMN05326648, study PRJNA326480) | marine metagenome | isolation source: seawater | place: Indian Ocean: South | collected 2010
CCAGATAGTGCTGTATTTAATGTTTTACCTTGGTCTACCATTAAACGAACCATTTCTAATGTACTTGTTGGTAATGTTAATGTTCTAGTAGTAATAACAGGATTACCATTTTTATCAAATACGGGAACATTTTTCTTTTCATATAGTTCCATTTCGTGGGTACGTAGTTTACCAGCTACAAATTCATTAAATAATAAATGATAGACACTCTTTACATCTTTAGGTACTGATTTATCTTCATCAATATTTTTTCTAAATGTTTCAGCATCTATATCGCTTTTACCATACTTTTTAATTTTGTTTTTAACCTTATCTAACAAAGAACCTTTAGCAATATACATATCTTCTATAAATCTATTAAATGCTTTTAAGTGGTCTAATTCATTGTTTTTTAATGGTATTGCAACATTTTGAACACCAGTCCAACCAATGTTAGCAGATAATTCAGTCATTAATCCTTCAATAGTAATTAACAAGTCAGGATTTTTTTCTATAGCTTTTTCTAATTTTGCAAACTCTTTAAGCATTTCAGGAGTTGTTATTGTTGGTTTTAGAGGGTCGTAAATATCTTCTACCATTTCTAACGGTCTAGATTTTTTTAATGAAAATAAATCTAATTTATCTTGCTTATCATAATATTCACGTATAGCACGTTTAGCAATAGCCATAGCAGTAGGTCTACCATATTCTTTGTAAATACTATGTATTTGTTGTAAAAAGTCACCACTACCATATTCTATTACATTGTTTTTATATGCTTCTTTGTTAATTTCTTTTTGCATTTTTTCTGAAAATTCATTGAATATATCCTGGTCTTTAGTTTGCAACTCTATATCTTCTTTGAGTTCTTTATCAGCTTTTTCTATAAATTCTTTTTCAGCTTTACGTTCTTGCTCTTCTATTTCTTTATTACGTTTGTATTCTTTTTTACGTGATAGTTCTGACAATGCATTTACTAAATCTGTTTGTACAGCTTCTTCTACTACTTTCTTAGCTTCATTATTTCTCTTAGCTTCTTTTAATTTTTTTAATGTTTCAACTAAACTTAATTTTGCTTTATCTACTGGAACATCAAATACCTTAGTCATGTATTCATTTACACCTGATTTGTGCTTATCAGCTGCAGTAATAAAATCAGTTATTTCTTTTATCATTTGCTGCTTATGAGCCGATGGAATATGTTGACTGTTCCAAAGATTTGCACTTTCTGCATTTCTATTTTTTGTTCTTTGATACAAACGTACAATAGTACTAGTGTCTTTTCCTTTTAAAAACCCTGGTGTTATAATTTCTAAAAGTGCAATATCTAAACCTACGTCACTAATACCTTCAGATAATCTTTTTTCTATATCTTTTATAAACCAATCATAGGTAGAAAGTTTTTCTACAGGCGGTTCTTTTGGTTTTTTAGTTTTAGGGTCTATTTCTAACTTGCGTTCTGTTAAAATATCTTTTTTTGTCTTACCATATTGTTTTTTTAATTGAGAAACACCAGCTTCATCTACTTCAAGTTCATATTTTCTAACAAGACCTGGCTCTTTTTCCATTATTTTATCAAAATATTTTTGAGATTTTTCACCAGGAACAATTTCACTTAACATCATTTTATGTAAAAAATATTTTAACACTTCTTGCGTAGGTTTATCTAACGGAACTAATTGACCAGACTCTAAAGTAATATTTCTAAATTTTTTATGTTGTGATGCTAAAAATTTATCTACATACGGTTTACCTTCTTGCTGTTTTCTAATGCTAAAATAACGTGCTTGCAATATATGTTTACCAACAAATATATCACTTACCATTTGACCTATAAGTCTATGTATTTCTTTTTGTGGTACTCCTTGTTCTCCTAAACGTAATTCTAATTGTTTAGACATTTCAGATGCAGATACTAACATTTCTGCTCTACGTATATGATTTGCAATCAATATATCTTTATGCAATTTTTTTGATGCTAAAGAACTATACATTTCACTAGATTTACCATTAATTTCAGCATCTAATGTAATAGCTTTTAATATTAACCCAGCACGCTCCATTTCATTTAAATCTTTTCTTCTTGCTGCAACCATAAATGGGTCTGAGTCTTTATTTATAAATTGTTCTTTAACTAAATATTTAAACAATGGGGTATCTTGCATATTTAAGTATGCATTGCTAATATTTTTAAAGATGTTATTCAAATCATGGTATTTAAAAACATCTAATTCAAATTTTAGACTACCAACTTCGTCTTTCATAGCACGTAAATTATTAGCAATTTTACCTTGTGCAGAATCAGCTATAAAATATTGATTCATTTCAGCCATAGCATCTTCTATGACATCCATACGATGAGTACGTTCTGAACCATATAAAGTTTCATTTCTAGATTCTTGATTTTTATTACCGTTAAAAGACGCATCAGCAGCTGCTAAAACTTCTAAAGCTCTAAAATAATTATGTTGATAAGATAGCCCATCTATCCTATTAAATGGAATACGTTTTGTTTTTCTATCTCCTAAATAAGTATATTCTATTTCAAGATATTGATTTCCTAATTTATTAATTACAACATCTTCTTGTGTTGTTCTTTGAAGTTTGCCATTTATCATTTCTCTAAATTTAATTCTTTGAAATACTTGCTCTGGATTTAACTCTAATGCTTTTTTAATAGTTTCTATTCCAATTCTTTCAGGACCTTCTCTTTTTACAAAACCTTCTTGGTCTATTCTTTCACCAGTCTTTACCTTAAACGCTTTTTCTCTTTTCCATTCTATTACTTTTTTGTTTGGATTAAAAATAGGACCATAGTCAATTTCACCATTTTTATTTACTGGTAATATAGAATTTAAATAATCTGTTGGTGTTGCATCTGTTAATGGTTTTATAGGATTTCCTTTAGCATCTATAATTTGAAAATATCTAAAGAATGATTCACCAGACACTTGTTGTGATGGTTTCATTTCAATATAATCTAATGCGTCAAATGCATTATTTTGTTTAGTAGTACGTTCATCTCTAATAATATCCCATACTTCTTCTACAGACATTCCTTTTTTAGCTATTTCTGGATTAAATCTTAAGAAGTGAGTACCTTTTTTACCAATAATACTAATTTGTAAATCTTCTCCTAATTTGTTTTTTTCATAAATAGAGTCAAAAATTCTTCTAAATCTACCAGTTGCATTAACATCTAATCCAATATCTTTTTGTCCTTGTATTGCTTGATATCCTGCTCGATAACGTTGTGAAGGGTCCCATACATCATATACAGATTCTTCTGCATATTTAATACCAAACTTTTCATCATGTGCTGGATTTTTTAACGGTTTTAAATCACCGTCTTTATTTTGGTGCATTTCAGAAAACTCTGGTTTCATAAATTCTTTTTTAATAGCTAAATCAATACTTTGATACCCAGCTACCATATCACCATCATAGTCAGCACCACCTAAACGCTCTGCATTTCGTTTGTGTACTACAATACCTCTACCTGGTTTGTCTATAAATCCACCAAACTTTAATGTAGCAATACCAGCTTCATCTGCCTGTGGAGACCTGGTAATAACATACATCATATCTTCTTCTAATGTTTTCTTAAATTTGTCACGTGCTTTTTTCCATTTTTTGTATACATTAAATAACGTATCTACAACTATTTTGCCATCTCTATCTCTATATTCTATATCACGTGATTTATCTCCGTTATATAAATAAAATTCATCTCTACGAATACCTTCACCATTAATTTTTTTAACCATTGCTTCTATTTCTGGGTCATACCCTTTCAATCGCAATGATGTAAATCCTCTTTTAACAACTGGTCTACTAAATTTGTTAATTAAAATATTATTTAACGCTTCATTAAACATAGCTGCTTTATTACCAAAGACTAATCCATAAGGATTATAGTCTATTTGTTCTAACCATTGGTTTAAACTTTGTATATCTTGTGCTGATTCTCTACCAAAAATAGATTCCATTTCATTAATATTTTGAGATTTAAATAAATTCTTTAAAATATCTTTTGTCAATCTTGAGTGCGTATGTTGTGAAAGCATTTTATAAATAAATGGCATACTTAACCTATCAACATCAAGCTCTGCTTTTTCTATAAATCCATTATAAGCATCTTTTTCTACTAGCGATGTTAATTTTCGGATATAAGTTTCATCACCTTTTTGAACATTTTCAAATAAACCATTAAAAGCTTTTAAAGCTTTATCGCTCATACGATTACTAATCTTATTAATTAACCCCCAATGTATAGGTGCACTACCATCACGTTTAATCTCTACTTCATGTGGTATTATTCTTACATCTTCAGGTTTAATAGTAAATACTTCAGGATTTGTTTTTACGCTCCATTTACCAGTAGCTTCATTGTAAACAATTTCACCTACTTCATGTCTTGATTCAGATTTTCTACCAGACTCATACATCATTACATCCCAGTTATTTGCTTCCATAAGCTCATAAATAGCTTTAGTAGCTGAGTCTTCTGCACCTTTATTAATTAATAATCCTCTGTTTTTATCTACATTTTCTGGTACTAAAATCACATCTTTAATATATGCATCCCATTCTGTAGATGGTGTATCTGGATTAATACGACCAGTTTCTAACAACATACGTCTACGTAAGCGTTCTCTATAGTATTTAGTACCATCAGTTAAATCAAAATCCGTCTCTTTTCCGTTAACGTCTCTTATTTTTATTTTATGGTCTGTTAAAATAACGCCATTAAATCCGCCTTCTTCGTTCAAAATGTTTTGAAACACCCTACGGTTCCCCTTACCATCTAAAAACGTCGTATTGCCGTAATATTCGGCACTTAAAGGTACTCCATTGTACAGTGTTTTAATATATTTAGTTGCTTTTGCTACATTTTTAAACAATGGTTTATCTTGATACTTTTTCATAGCATTTTGTATATCTTCAACGCTACGTATATTTTCTGGTTTAACATATCCTGCTAACTCAGCTGCATAAATAAAGTTTGATAAACGCATTTTTTCATACATTTGTCTTGCTTCTGCTTCTGATGTAGGTTTTTGTGTTTTAGGGTCTGTAACATTAATTTTATTGTTTTTTAAATCTAATAATTCTTTAGGCGCTAGTTCAATTTCACCAGGTTTAGACAATATGTTGCTAATAGCTATAGTGTCTTCTGGTTTAATCCAATCTAACTTATATACATCTTGCGCATATGGAATAGTTATTATTTCACCATTAGAAGGATTAAATCCAGATATATATCTTGGTCCACCTTGCTCTGGTGCTTGCCTTGACAACATTAAGTTAATAGCATACAATGACTGTGCTTCACTTAAATTATTTAATTGATATACTTTTTGCTCTGCTGCTTTATTGCTGTATTCACCTTGTATTACAAATTCATGACTAATAATTCTTTCAAACTCACCACTTCCAGATGGGTCTTTCCATTTATTCTTCATTCTATTATTCATATAACTTTGTGTCGTGTCTATAGTTAATGAATTACCTAAATAATTTTCACTTTCTATTAAATCCCATGAAATATTCCATTTTTTATCTTTAGTATATCCTCCAGAAACTTTAACAATGTAAGATTTACGTTCAGACATTGCACGTTCTTTAAAATATACATTCTGCAATACAGTTCTAGGACTAATATCTCGTTTTTTGGTAATACCATCCTTATTAATATATTCTATAGTAAAATCATTTAATGGATTTTTTGGGTCACGTGTAGAGTTTATAGCTTCTGAAGGATTAGAGAATTCTTGTTTATTTCTTTTTGCATAATATGTAACAGCTTTCCAAAAACGTTCTTTACTGTCGTTAGCATCTAAACGTGCTATATTTCTTATAGCTTCTTTTGCTTTATGTCCTGAACCTAAAGATTCAAAAAGACTGTCTATTTCTTGTTCTATTTCTTTAGATTGATTATTTTCAAAAATATCATGAACTTGCTCTGTGTCTTTTTTATCTACTTTACCTTCAACTTCTAATGTTTCTTGATTTTTATGCTTTGCATCTACTGTTGCTTTAGGTTCTAATTGATTTGCACGTATTTCTAATGCATTTAATAAACGTGTAGTTCTTGTATCTAAAAATTCAACTTCCCTAAATGATAATTCAATAACATCTTTTAATTCTCTAATTTCTTTTACTGATAAATCATATAGTTTTTTATCACGATATGGGTCAAATTGTTTTTGATTAGGATTAAATTTTAATACATGATTTTCATTTGCATAATTAACAGTACCATATGGTGAATCTTTAGCGTCTAATACAGAAGTATTTCCAGTTTCTGGGTCACGTACAACAATTTTATTGTCTTTTCTACTTATTATTTCTACGTCAGTAGGTCTACCAAACATATCAAACACAGAAATATAATCAGCTACTTTTACATCTCGTAAATCAGTGTTTTCTATTTTACCCATAATTTCAGCTACATTTAAAGCTACTTCATCGGCAGTTTCTCTTCTCCATCTTTCTACTTCTGAATTAATAGCATCTTGTAAAAATTTTAATTCGCCACGTTTTGCTTTTTCTTCCGCATATCGTGGGTCTTGCATTATTTGCAACGTTCTTCTTGCTAAAGCTTGTGGTAGTGCTCCCTTATTAAGCATATCTACCATTCTATTACCGTTCCAACGTTCTAAATAATCTTTTGCAGCACTATCTAATTTTTCATATCCTTCTATTTTTCTGTAATCAAAATCTACAAATCCTCTATCTCTATATTCAAGTCTACCATTTCTAACCTCTGGTTTCATTGGATATTGATTAGCTGCTTGTTTCATTAATTCTGGATACCCTTTTGTCATTAACCAAACTCTTGCATCGTGTTCTCCTCTAGGTCTTGATGCTGCGCCAAAGAAAAATCCTAATAAATATTCATAAACTTGGTCTGGCAATGGAGCACGTTGCATTGTAGCCATACCTCCAGTAAACGCTGAACCTAATCCACCTTTAAGTAAGAAAGTAGCTAACGCTGCTTGTCCTTCAGTCATCATACCATATTCTGCAGATATTGAGCCGTGAAACTCAGGAGCTTGTTTTATAGAACCAGGTTTTTTATTTTTTAAAATAGTTTCAGTTTCATCTAAAAAATATAATGGGTCATCTAATTGTCTTGGGTCTTTTTTACCAGACCATGTATCTGACCTTGAAATTTTATCTTGCTTCGGACTTCTATTTTTTAATTTCCATTGTTCCATTCGCAAGCTTTCCATTGCTTCTGCTAAATCATCTGCTGTGTTTCGTATTTCTTTTTGAGCTTTTACTACCATGCCCTTATTACCACTACTTAATAATCTACCAAGATATACATAACGACCTAATCCACCAAAAAATGCACCAGCTAAAGCTCCATGCTGTGCTGCTTCTGCCCAACCTTCTGGACCTTCTTTACGTGCAGATACAGCAAGAGCTACACCTAAATGTGCTGATTCTCTTGCTACTGCTTTAAAGTTTTCATTACGTGCTAATCCTTTTGTAAGAAATGATGTTTGTATAAGCTTAGCATCCCCTAATCGTTTAGCAGCATTATCTATAACAAAATCTGCAACTTTTAAAGGAACAGAACGTAATCCTATTTGTCCTGTCATATGATTTTTTGAAGTTAATAATGGTACTTGTTCTGCACCTTTTTCTAACCAAGAGTTCCAAGTTTTAGCTGCTTTAGTAAGTCCTGCTTTTTGAGTAGCTCTTTTTACTGCAGATATAGGGACTGATGCACCAAACGATAATACACCTGCTACAATATCTGGTGCAAAACCTACTAAATGTCCTATTTTATTTGATAATCCTTCAACAGTATTTGTAGGGTCATCTGCCCAACCAAAGGTAGTAAAACCTTCAGCCATACCAGATGCAAATTGATTTAATACACCTGCTATCTTGCCTTCTTCAGAACTTATATCAGGTTTCCACTCTAGTCCTACTTCTTTAGTTTGTTTTTCAAATAAATCTACTTGGTCTAAACTAAACGTATCAGCATTGTTACTGTATTCACGATATACTCCGTTGAAATAATCTTGTGGTTTTATAATTCCAGCAGAGTAAAGACGATTAAGTCTTTCAAATTCTCTGTTCATTTATTAATATCCTTGGTATATATAGCCTTGCTTAGGACCGTATCCTTGCAAAGTTTTTAACGTATTGTTAATCCAGACAGCATCTAATTCATATTGGTCTTTTATCAATTTGGTTTTTGCAAATTTTCCTTCTTGATATTCTATCATTTCATCTGGTTTGTAATTACTTTCCAATTCATGACGAATATATTGACCAGCTTGTGTTTCTGTACTGTAGTTAGGTGCTAGTTCTTTTAGTTTTTTGATTAACATAGCATGAGATTCTGGCATTGCTACTCCTTGTTCTGCAGCAAACTGAACTTTATTGTTTAATTTTTTTAATTCATCTATACCAGCATGCATTTCTCCAAGAACTTCAGGTTTAAAATAACTATTTCTACTTTGAGCATATTGATTTTTATCAAACAAAGAAGGAGTGCTAGCCAAATAATCAGACATACCACTGATTTCAGATAATATCATTGAACCTGAAATAGTTCCTGTGTATTTACCTTGAGCTTTTAAATTTGCTACAACTCTAGGTACTGCTTTCTCCCAAGCTTTAGCTAATGCTGGCCAATTTTTTTGCAAGTCTTTCATTAATTTTGCATTTTTAGAAAGTCCTGTACCAGCTATTACATCATCAGCACTAAGTCTTTGTATTAATTTTAATCGAGCTCTATTTCCTCCCAAACGAAGTACTTGTCCTAATCCAGTTCTTAATATAGTTGGAGCAGCATATATAGCGGCTGCCGTAGTTACTGGATTGACTAATTTATCGTGAGAACCTTTTATATATCTATACGGATTCCAAATACTTCTAGTTACCTCACCTGGATTAGTTGCTTTTACCATTGGGCCATTAAACCATTTACCAAATCTGTAAAGTCCAAATCTGTGTTGAGCTTCCCCAGAAAACGAATAATCTTGCAATGTTAATTCTGGGTTTGCAGCTAAATCAGCATCGCTTTCTAGATATTTCGTAGCTGTTTCTAAAGCAATAGCTTCTCTATTCATTTGCATTTCCATTTGTCGCATTCTAATCATGTTTGTTAATTCGTTTGCTCTTTTTTCTGCTTCAGATGGCTCTAATAATTTATCTAAAGCCATTAAAAGTTGTGCAAAAGAACTCGTTCTTGCTGATACTACATCTTGTGCCATTGTTTCTCCTTATACGTATTTTAATTGGTCTACATTAGTCATATTATAATTTAAACCAATACCTTGTTGTGCATACATACTTTTTAATTGTAGCGCAGAAGCATCTAAACCTCTTAGCTCACCAGCTAATCTATTTTGTATTCCAACTACTTGTTGTCCTGTTTGCTCTGCTCTTAATTGCATTTGTTGATTATATGCAGTTAATAAATTTTCTGCCTGTAAATTACCAGTAGCATATTTTAAATTTGCTTGTCCTATTTGTTGTTTAGCTTGTCCTAAACGTGTTGCTCTAGCTGAAGCCATTTGACTCATAGCAATATCGCCTGTTTTTACTGCACTTTCAGCCATACCTTTATATTCTTTAACAATATCGCCACGCTCAGATTTTATTTGACTCATTTGTGATTGTGCTATAGGTGCTAATCTTTCACGCATTCTTTGTTGTTTTTTTCTTGCTGAAAAATAATTTATAACACCAAGTCCAGCCATTACCCATCCTACTGGTCCAGCTGCTGCTAATGCAGTACCCATTGAACCAAATATTCCAGCTCCAGCTGTTGCTCCTGCTGTTGATGCTGCTGTTGATGCTGCTGCTACATTACCTACTGACATTTTAATATCCTCCCTTATCTTGAATTTTTGGTACTAAAAGAGGTTCGCCATTTTTATTTTTCAAATTAACTAAACCATCATTTAGATTCCAATTTATACCTATTTCATGATTTAACATTCTATTTGCTGAATTAATTAACCCAAATACTGGATTTATAGAAGATAACAAAGCATTATTAGCTGCAGCTGTCATTGCTTTTTTAAAAGTGCTTGCAGTTTCAATTGGAGCTCCTAATTCTATTCGTTCACCATTAAGAATACCACGTTGCAATGGATTCATTCCAGCGTCAAAATACATACCATTTTTTTGATTTCTTAAAGCAATTTTTACTACATCAATAACTTGTGGGTCCTCTGAAAACATTAAAGGAACTATAGGATTAAGAGTACCAAACTCTTTATCATTTGCATCGTTCATATCTATATACTCTACAGGGTCAAAATTTAATTCAATTGCTAAATCTGCATATCTATTTTGCATAGCAATCTTATTTTGCATTTCAATAGTTTCTATATCCATTCCGTCATCTTGCAAAGGTACATCTGGTTTAGATTCAATTGAAATTGATTCTTCATCTTTTGGAACTATGCGTTCTAAATCTTTATCTATAGCATAACTTTTTTTAGTCTGTTGTAGCGGTTCTTTATCAAAATAATCAGGCATTGTTTATCTCCTTTAGCAATTCTATTGCTTTTATAAAATCTTTTACTCTTACTGGCGTTTGTTCTATCCAACTAGAAGGCTCTTTATCTGGTGGATTTTTATATAATACTTCTTGTATAGCGTCATCATATTCTCTATGGCATAATAATTTCCATGTTTTAGGAAATTTTCTAGACCAACTAGCACCTAATTGATAATTAACGGATACTAATGCTATAATTATATCATCGTTTTTAGTCCCTAGCACATTTGCTTGTTTTTTAGCAGCAGTTAAAGCTGTATCAACATCAGCCTCAAACCATTCATTTATCACGTCTTTTGGTACTAAAGACTTTACAGGATATTTTTCTTGTTCTTCTTTAGTTAAAAGATGTCCAATACCACAAGTCGGTTTACCTAATATATCTAAATATACGCTTTGTTTATATCCTTCACGTTCTTTTAAATGCTCAAACAACTTTTCAGTAAAAGGGTCTTTTTTCTTTTTAAAAAAACCTAACATTATTCTGACATCTCCATAGTTTGACCTGGATTATTATTACCTATAGGACTTAAAGTGTTAGGATTAAATCCTAATTCATAATCTTTTTCTCTTCTAAGTATTTCATTGTACTGTTGTACTGATTGAGCGACTTTAGTAGATTCAATATATTCTAAAGTAGTATCAATATACCCATTTAATCTGTTAATAAAATTAGCATTAAAACCAACAACGTTTCCAGCTGCGTCTCTTTCTACAACATTAGTGTTCATATATGTTCTATATTCAGCTGTATTATCAAAACCAAGCATATTAGCAGCTAATTTATTTGCACTTATCATCCAAGATTTTTCATTGTCAAGGCTTACTGGACCTGGTATTGAACCTTGTCCACCACTTCTAACAAAAGCAGCTTCTTGTTGTCTTCTATTGTAAAGCGTATGACCTTCAGGAACTTGCCCTGCTATTAAATCTGCTGCTTTATTAAAATCTCCATCTTTAATAGCTTTTTTAATTTTACCCCCAGTATCATTTAAATCAGAACCAGCATTATAAGCTAAAGATTCTAATCCCATTCTAACTCCTTTAGGTAAGCTATTATAATAGTCTTTTCCAAATTTAGTACGCAATTCTTTTCTAAACGTTTTTTCTATTTGAATTTCTAATTGTTTTTTAGCTTCTTCTTTAGATATTCTGCTCATTTTTCCTCTTCTAGTAACTGAAACACTATCTCCTTCTGCAGTTATAAAAGTGTCAGTGCCATAACCGTATCTCCAGGCATCTACATCCCAATAAGATTTTCCCCTATAATCTTCTACTTCTTCTAACCAATCAGTTACATTATTATAAGTTTTTCCAGAAAGACCTACAGTAGAATCTTTTTGTCCTGGAGGAGTATCCCAAACTCTATCAGTTTTTACAGCTTTAGTAAACTCATCTTCTGCTTGAGCACCCGCAAAAGTATAAGTAGGGTTATAAGGTTGTCCGTCAACATTTACGCTTTCTACTAGATTTCCATACTCTCCATCGTTTGGAACTACTGTTCCAGATACTGTACCTCTTACAGGCGAACCTACTTTGGGAACACTACCTATATCTACTTGTTCAAATTCAGAAGATTGTGCACCTGGAATTACTTCTGTACCTATCATATCATTACCTAAATCAATAGCAGGGTCAGAATCTTTAATTACAGGGTCGTCTTTTCTTTTAAAAAGACCGCCTAATAAACTTCCGTCAAATACTCCATCTCCACCAAACAACTTTTTTCTACCTGCTGGCGCAACATAGTCTCCTCCATAAATTTCTTTATATTGGTCTGGGTGATTTTCCCATAACCATTTTTTATTAGCTTCTAATTGACCTGTTGACATACCTTTCATTTTTTTACCTACCGCTAATCCAGTAGCTGCTATAGTACCAACTTCTGAAGCTATAACAAATGGGTCATTTTCTATTGATGCTTGCAATCTTCTATTTTGTTCTGCTATTTCTGCTCTTGCAGCTGCAGCCATAACTTGATGTAATCTCATGCTTTCTCCAATTCTGTTTTATACCAAGCATTATCTACTTTAATATATTGGTATACAGTTTCTCCTTCTTTAACAATTTTTCTATCACCTGAA
>MDTA01101256.1_pt1 | contig 12602 bp, 4 predicted proteins | sample 811151 | NCBI WGS metagenome assembly MDTA01 (sample SAMN05326648, study PRJNA326480) | marine metagenome | isolation source: seawater | place: Indian Ocean: South | collected 2010
CGCGAGGACGGTGGTTATTGCACTTCGCAGGAAGCCGACGTCGTCAATGTTGGCGGATCGTGCGGCGCCGCAGCAGCGGCCGGCATTCCATGATGGCACATTGTTGCTCTGACCGGCCAAATCCTCGGTACCCATTGGCCAGACGACAATGAAGCCTTCACGCGCGGCGATTTGGCGCCAGCGCGTGTAGTATGGTAGGAGCGTGGCGCAGGTATTGTAGCCGTGAACGTCGAAGAGGACAGGTATTGAGGAGGAGGAGGACGCGGCGGAGGATGGCACGTAGGTGTAAAAGCAACGATTAAGGCCGGCGTGGGTGAGGCAGGTTTGGGTGGCGCCGAGCCATGACAGGGCGGTGGCGGAGGCGCAGGCCATGATGCGATTATGTGTAGGTGGCCGTGAAGTCCGATCTGGTGGTGTAGGAGTATTGGAAGTGGCTGTGACCGTCCGATCCGGTGCTGGAGGAGCAACCGGATGGGAGGAGCGCTGGACGTGCCCGTCCAGTCGCGGAGAGCTTGCACGCTTGTTCCCAGCGCCGTGATGGGCGCCTCTGACACAAAAGCACCCAGCAGCAACCGAGCCGAACCCACAGAATATTTCCTCGTGTTCTGCAGATTTCGGCGATTTTCCCGAGCTGAGGCGCCTCCGTGGGCACCTTTTGTGTGCTCGCCTCTTCAAAACCGAATTTTAGTGGCAGATCGATCATCCACACCCGAATTCCTGGCAGGCCACACACGCTAATCCACCACTAAAAACCAATGGACAGCGCCACGAATATTCGATCCGTCGCCCGCGAGGCCGTCCGCCGCGCGTCCGCCGGCAAGTACGACGATTCCGAGCCTCTCCTCCCGCGCGGCGCCTTTGCCAAGTCCGACTCGGTGTATGGAGCCTCGCAGCGCTCGCTCTTCTCAGAGGACAGCCGCGACTCGTTCGACATTCAGCAGCTCTCGATGGCCGAGCGCGCGCGCCAGCTGCTCGCCGTGCAGATCATCGAGCGCCATTACCTGGAGCACGTCTCGGAGGTCTCGGCGGCGCAGCTCGGCGTCGAGACGGATTTTGGCGAGCTGAGCTTCGTCCAATCTCCTTCCGCTGCGGTCGCGCGTTACGTGCGCGTGCAGCCGACAGTGCAGCGCAGCCGGCTCGCGCGCCTCCTCGCCAAGCACTGGAAGCTCCGCCGGCCGGCGGCGCTCCTCTCCGTCCTCGGCGGCGCTTCTGGCCGCAGCGGCCAGCCGCAGCAGCTCAAGCTCACGCCGCGCCAGCGGCAGCTTTTTAGCCGCGGCCTCGCTGCCGCCGTCACGTCGACGCACGCGTGCATCGTGAGCGGAGGCGGCGTGATGGAGCTCGCGGGCTCGGCCGTCGACGCGGCCAACACATCCGAGCGCTCCATCCCTCTGTTAGGCTTTGTGGATTGGTCGTCGGTCGGCCACCGCCAGCAGCTCGCGGGCAACCGCGGCGAGCGCCTGCCGCGGCACTACTCGTTTGAGCCGACGCACTTTAATCTCGGATCATCGTCCGCGTCCGTATACGGCGGCGGCGGCCAGCCGCTCGATTCGCGCCACACGCACTACGTCATGGTTGGCAACGAGTGGGACGTAGAGGGCCTGATGATGCCCGATGGCACCTCGGCAGAGTCGGCGCTACGCGCCGACGTGGAGGAGTTCTACTCACGCGTCTACTCGGTGCCGGTCGTGCATGTCGTCGTGCAGGGCGGCTTGCCGTAGTTACGCGCGATCGAGCACGGCCTCATGCACGCAAAGAGCCCGGTGCTCCTGCTCGGCGATACGGGCGGCGCCGCGGGTGCGCTTGCAGTGTACTGCGAGGCGCGTGCAAAGGACGAGCGCAATGCGGGCGCGGCGCTCCGCATGTACGAGAATGGCGCATGGGTCCAACATGAGGCCAAGCTCAGGGAGATCTGCAAAATGGACGAGAGCCATACGACGCGCCTACTCATGCCGTGCAGACTCCTCGACGAGGACTCTGGCGGCCCGGCCTTTGACGTCGCGCTCCTCCACGCGATTCTACGTCGGCACCAGTACCTTGCCGCAGAGAACGAGGTCGCTATGACACCCTTCGCGCGGTCTCCAAAGGTGCCGCAGCCGCCGAAGCTCGAGGCGTCGCTCCGCCTTGCGGTGCAGTGGGAGCGCGTCGATCTACTTCAGGATTTAATCGGCTCGCGCTTGGCGACTCTGCCGCGTGCGGCGATTGAGGTCGAGCTCTCGAGGGCGCTGCAATTCGCGCTCGAGCAGCAGAAGGTTGACATTGTCGAGTCGTTGCTTCATCACAGAGCGCCGCTCCACCATGTCAACCTATGCGCGCTCTACGACCGCACGCAGACCATCATCGCCTCTCCGTCGCTCAATGGCTTACGCAGCATTCCGATGAATCTACGCACGATCTCCGTCAGCAAGCAGATAGAGCTATACAGCGATCATGTCGTGCCCTTCCTTGGGGAGCTACTCCCGCCGTACAAGGAGGCCTTCAACGTAAGGCAGAACGAGGCCATGCTCGGCAATTACATTAGCGACGGCAGCGCGACGGACCTCCGCTATGCCGCCGTCGGTGCTGCGGATGCTGGCGGTCTGAGCATGCAGCCGATTGACGTGTTCCTATGGGCCGTCTCGATTGGCGCATGGCCACTCGCGCGCGTCCTCTGGGCCAAGACACCAAATCCAGTCCACTCTGCCATCCTCGCCTCAATGGCGTGCCAGCGCATGGCGGATCGCGCTGACTTGGCAGATCTGGAGGACCTCCACGGAATGGCCCAAGAGTTTGAGGAGAGGGCATCCGGTGTGCTCGATCACATCCCTCACGGCAGCTCCGCAACAGGCGAGGCGGGCTATCGCTACCTAGCACGGCCAGACAAGACGTGGAAGCTCTCACTCATCGAGCTGGCCTACTCGGCGGAGCGGAAGACCTTCCTCTCGCACGCGCACTGCCGCAACTTGGTGCATGCGCTCAACCATCAGACGGAGCTCCTCGCGTTACCGCATCACTCTACCAACATGTCGATCCTCGCGCAGACGGTCCGCCTGCCCTTACTTCTTGTGCCGTGCTGCCGCATCTTCCCGGCTCTTACTAAGCTCTACGAGCGGCCGCTGCTCGAGGAGTGCGTCGACTTGCGCCGCGCCAACTGGCAGCGCCACAAGCGCCATCTCTCGCTGTTGGCCTTCCGTCGCGACGCGCCGCAGCCCCTGCGCATCTGGCAACGCGCGGCCGAGTTCCTTGCGGTGCCTCGCGTCAAGATGCTCTTACGCCATACCCTCTCCCTCGCGCACCTCCTCCTCTTCACCTCGCTCCTCCTCACGCGCGCAAACACCGATCCGTTCGCGCCGACCCGCAATAGAATCTTCAAGGGTAACGGAGAGAGCGGCTTCAACGCGCTCGAGTGGACGACGGCCCTTCTATACGAGGCGGCCTTCTTCTGGTGGACGATCAATCTCCTCGTCGATCTCGCCTCGCAGTACGCGAGGCAGCCGACGCGCCACTTACCAATCGGCACGTCAATTCACATGATCGTGCTCGTCACCCTACTCGTCGCGCTCACGATGAGCTGGGTCGACGTTCTCATGATGGGGGGCCGTGCGGCGAGCGACGCCGTCTTCCACATCGACCTCAACCCCTTTGACAATGCAGGAGGCGGGCGGCCGCATCACCCACCAGGGCCGCCGCCGCCTCCTCCGCCTTACAAGCGAGGACGAAGCTCGGGCGGTTTCAGCATCGGGCGAAGGCTTGTCGGCCGCGATGGCCCACATCACAACAATGGCATCTTTGACGACGAAATGGGCCTACCTGAGATCTCGATGCTGCTTTTAGGCCTATGCGCGATCCCTCTATGCGTCCACGCGCTTCATCTACTCAAGGAGCACCGCATCTTAGGCGTCCTCATGATCATCCTCTCGAAGATGATGTACGACGTCTCCCTCTTCCTCGTCATCTTCCTCGCGTGCTCGCTCGGCTTTGGCCTCGCATTTGTCGCCGTCATGTCGACGCAGCCCTCTTGGCAGCCGCTTGCCGCCGCCGCAGCAGCTAAGATGGCGGGGAATACGCACGCGTACGGCGGGTTTGCGGGTGTCGGCGGCAGTAAAATGGAGGAGGAGGGTACATGGGACGTCGTGTCTGCCGCTGGCATCCCCTTCTGGTCCGCCCTCGGCCAGCCGCCCCTTCTGGATGTCGAAGAGACCTCTCCGTGGGTCGGTACCATCATGCTTTGGATCTATGTATTCGCCGCGCAGCTCTTACTCATAAACTTGCTCATCGCGATGATGAGCAACACATACCAAAAGTACGCGGTCAACGCAGAGAAGGAGTTTTACTTCAACAAGGTCGCCTCGGCACTCGAGGCGAAGGCGTTCTTTGCGGTGCCGCCTCCCTTCTCCTTGCCGCTTCTCCTCTGCTCGCCGTCCGCATGGCGTCCGTCGACGCTACCGGCAACAGCCGAGCCGACATCGAATCAGGTTGTGAGGGCGAGCGTTGCCAAGTACGCGGCACACGAGCGTGACACTTCCGAGCGCGACACGTCGGCAAAGATTGACGGCTTCATGGGATCTCTACTTGGGCTCGCGGACACCCAAGCGGCAGATCACGAGGTCATCGGTCGGATCGAGAAGGTGCTGAATGGCACGGCCGTTGCGGTTCCAAAGCCAGTTGCTCCGCCGCCGCCTCCGTCCGGGGGCGGTGGCGGCGGTGATGGCAAGGGTGGTGGTGGAGGGCATGGCGGCCCGCCTCGTGGGCGCAACGTGCCGAGCCACGGCGCAAAGGCCGAGAGGCCGCCAAGCAAGTCGCCACCAAAGGAGGCGCCGGTCGCAAAGCATGCTGCCCCCGCTGTGGCTTCCAAGGGTCACGGAGCGCCGGCGGTGGCTTCGAAGGGTCACGGAGCGCCTGCGGTCGCTTCCAAAGGCCACGGTAAGACCTCGCCGCCGGTGAAGGAGCGCCCTCCGCCCAAGGCACCCGCGGTAGCTTCCAAGGGGCACGGTCCGCCAAAGGAGCCGCCCAAGGAGCCTGAACCGCCAAAGGAGCCAGTGATCAGCCCTGAGGAGAAGGCGAAGCGTGCGCTGCGTGAGGCGCTCGGCAAGCGCTTGGTTGAGATGGGAGATCTGTTCCGGGAGTGGGACGTTAACGGCAACGGCCTCATCGACAAGATGGAGTTTCGCGACGCGGTGAAGGCGTTGGGTTATGATCAGCCGAATAACATTGTTGATGCGGTGTTTGCGGAGTACGATACGGACGGCAGTGGAGAGATGGCTTACATCGAATACTTGCGCTACTCGTTGCGTGATGCATTGATGCGATCGGTCCACCGTGTCATGACGCTCTTCAAGCAATGGGATCATGACGGCTCAGGAAGCGTCGATAAGACCGAATTCCGCAAGGCCATCAAGGAATTGGGCTTCGACGCGCCTGTCGAGGCGCTCGATGAGATCTTCAACGAGATGGACGCTGACCAAGGAGGCTGTGTCGACTTCAAGGAGCTCAACAAGGTGTTGAGGCAAGGCGCGTCGATCATCCTCAAGAAGTCGCTTCAGAAGGGAGCGGCGGGCAAGATCTCGGTGCAGTGCAGCGGCTCTATGGGTGGCGCGCGCAATGACGGAGCGATTGCTGATGGCGGCGCGTGCCGCTCGGGTTGCGGCAGCCGTGGCGTTGGCGTCGCCGGTCGGCCGAGGTCGCCACGCGGCGGCCACGCCGACAACAACAAGTCGCCGGAACGGGTCACCGCCGCCAAGTCGCCGCCGCGTGAGCCGGCGAAGAAGCAGGAGGCGAAAGCCGCTCCCAAGGTGATCGCGCCGACTCCACCACCTTCCGCTTCTGCGCCGAAGAAGGATTTAACTGGCCGCGACGCTCTCCTGGCGAAGACAACGCCAAAGCCGACGCCGACGCCTTCCAAACCGCCTCCGGAGCCAAAGCAAGCCCCGCCAAAGCCGCCGCCGCCGGCAGCCACCTCCCTCCTCGCTCAGGCCGGCTTGACTGCTGGCTCAGCCATGCCTATGCCGCCGCCGACAGTCGGCGGATCGCCAATGGCGCTGCGCCCGCCCTCTCCACCTCCGAAGCTGCCGCCGCCGGAGCTTGACTCGCCCGATCCCTTCCATGTCGATCCCTCGGCGGAGACGGTCGTGATGGAGGAGGGTATTGGTCGTGGCGGCGCGCTCCAGGGCGCCGCGGGCGTGCCTGTACCGCAGCTCAAGCCGGCGATCACCGCGCAGATTTTGCTGCGTCAAGCGCTCGTCGCAAAGTGGGATCAGGCCTTAGCGCTTCTGACAAGCTGGGACGAGGGCGGCACGCGCCACGTGACCAAGCCCGAGTTCCGCCGTGCGGTCAACTCGCTTGGCATTGTCGGCGCCAGAACGGAGGTTGACGATCTGTTCGATAGCTTCGACACGACGAACACTGCGTTAGTCGACTACCGCGCTCTCGGCGCGACGCTCATCAAATTCACTCCAAAGCCCGCGCCGCCGCCGCCGAGCAAAGCGATGCAGGAGAAGCTAAAGGATGCGTTGGGCACACGTCTCAACGAGATGGTCGATCTCTTCAAGAAGTGGGATATTGACGGCAATGGTTTAATCGACAAGGCCGAATTTCGCAAGGCAGTTGCCGCGTTAGGCGTTCAGTACGACGACGAGATTGTTGACGCGGTGTTTGAAGGCTATGATGCGGACGGCAGCGGCGAGATGGAGTACAAGGAGTATGTTCGCTACTCGCTGCGTGACGCGCTCGCACGCTCGGCCGGCCGCGTGATGTCCCTCTTCCGCCAATGGGACACTGACAACTCAGGCTCGGTCGATCGGAAGGAATTCCGCAAGGCCATCACACAGCTCGGCTTCGACGCGCCGCGTGATACTCTTGACGCTGTCTTCTCCGAGATGGACAAGGACGGCTCTGGATCTGTTGACTTTAAGGAGCTCAACGCTCAGCTACGTGTGGGCGCGCTAATCAAGCTGAAGAAGGAGCTACAGAAGGGTGCTGCAGGGAAGATCTCGGTCCAGTGCAGTGGGGCGCATTCAAAGGATGGTAAGATCGCAGAGGGAGGAGCGTGCAAGTCGGGCGCTGGCTCGAGGGGCGCGAAACCCGTTCACGGCGCGAAGAACCTCAGCGCGTCAGAGAAGAAGGAGAGGGATGAGAAGGGCCTCACGGTGGGAGGCCTCTCGCCGCGCTCCTCGGCTGCGGTGGCCGACGTGCACTCACGGCCCGCCTCCCTCTCCGAGCACACGCGCAACGAGGTGCGCGATCTGCGCGAGGCGCTCGACGTCCAGCGTGCGATTAGCCTCTTCTCGATGATGGATGCCGACGGCTCGGGCCTTGTCGATCGGTCCGAGTTCCGCAAGGCCGTCTACGCTTTGGGCCTCAATGCCACCGATGCAGCGTGCGACGCGCTCTTCGACATCTTCGATCGCGACAAGTCGGGTGCCATCTCGTACTATGAACTCGAGGAGCTTGCGGGTGAGGCGGCGGCCGCGGACGGGATGGCGCCTATAGCTCTATACGCCTACGGTGAGCCGAAGCGCAAGGCGTCGCCCGGCCCGCCTGCCCGCCCTCCTGCCGTGTCGGTCGGCACGCCATCGCCGCGCAGCAGCGTCGGCGTGCCCTCGGCCGCTGCGCCATCGGCCGCCGCTCCGGCGGCGGCGCGACCGGGTGAGAGCCGCGTCCAGGCGGCCAAGCGCGAGTTCTCCGAGCGCCAGCGTCAGCAGCAGAAGCCAAAGGGCGGCACTAAGCCGCTAAAGGGCGGGAGCGCCGACGTGTTTGATCTTGTGGAGGGTGGGGACGCGGAGACGCCGGCCAGCAAGAAGCCGAGTATCCTCAAGCCGCGGGCCGCGTCGAGCCACCCGTCGCATTCGGTCACGTTCGGCCCTGGAGAGGACTCGGATGCTGAGATGCAGCCGGAGAGCGGGCGGCGCTCGCCGGCGGCATTCTGATGTGCATGATGATTCAGTGAGTGTGTTGTCTTTGTGTGCGGAGAGTGGACGAGAGAGAGTGGACGATGTAGACGCGTGAATTTACTCAAATCAAATCTCTGACAATCCCTGCCTGACTACCCTAAGCTAGACAAAATTGAATCATCCATGCCTCGTCACCATGCTGTAACCTGTATCGCTCGCTTGCTGTCGACCTCGACGCGGCCGCGTAAAAACAATCATCATCTAAACATTGTGAGGCCCCGGCTTCATGCCTGGCGGCCGCATCAATCCGCTGCTGCCCTCCTCGCTCAGCACGAGGGTATCCTTGCTCGGTGACGAGAAGAGCCCTGGTCCCGCCGCGAGGTACTTGCTGCTGCTGCTCGGCCGCATCTGTCGCGCCGCCGGCTGCTTACCCATCTGCGTCTGCGAGAGCGTCGGAAGCGCGGCGATGGTAGAGCTCGACGTCATACCGCCGCCGCTGCTGCTCGCCGGCCCCGCATCAGGGTTGAATCGCAAGCCGGCGGCCGCTGCGGCCGAGTGGCTCGGATTCGGGACGCTGGTCTTCCGATACGACGGCAATACCGCCATGCTCGTGCTTCCTGAGAGGGAGACCATACCGGCCATGCCTCCTCCCGCCGCTTGCGGTGGCGATTGGCCGATCATCATGCCTCCCGGCGTGCTGACACGCGGCAGCTGAGGCAGCGTACCGTATGAGGGCGCACCAGTAAGGCGGCCCTCGCTGCCTCCAACCGCATTCTGATACGAGTTGAACTTTGCGAGGGAGGCGGAGCCAGGAGGGAAGCGCCGCGCGGCAGAGCCCGGATTGAGATCGGGCGGCAACGAGCGCCGCGAAGGCGCGGCGCCGTCGACGCCGTCAATCTCTGAGAGCGTCAGAACTGCCTTTGCTGCGGCCGCAGCCGATCTTCGCCGCTCGACATCCTCGCTCGTCGATCCGAGCATGCCCAAGACGCGAGGCGGTGTGCGATCACGGCTGGGCGTCCTGGGCTGACCATGTATACCTTGCGCGGCCATGGACATGAGGGCAGAGCTAAGGACACCGCCCTGGTCCGACTGGACGCTATTGAGCGAAGCGTTCGAAGTGAGCGAGCCGAGTGAGCCGACACCGTGCGATCCTCCAGTCGCGTAGCTCGATAGCGCGAGCGGCGGGCGCATGCGGGCGGCGCCGCCTCCCGGAGGCGGCAGGCGGCCTTGCTGGGCAGCGGCTTGTGCGGCAGCGGCGGCGGCCTTGCTCGACGTTGGCGCCTTCGACGGGAAGAGCGGTATGCGCGAGGTGATCGCCGCCGCATTTGGCAGCGTCGTCCCCTTTGGCAGGAGGCCGGAGACAAAGCTCTGGCCACGTGCGCCCAGGACAGACGTATTCCGGCTGAAGCGGCCCATTCGCTTTGACGGCTCCTTCTCCTTTGGCTTTGCAGACTCTGGCCGCTTTGACGGCGAGCGCGACGCCGCCCTACCCGACATCTTGGAGTACTTCTTCTTGCGCGCGTCGTACTTGGTGACCAGCTGCTCCGCCTCTCTTCGCTTCTTCTCGAGATTGTAAAGGGCCATACGACGATCGACCATCCTAATAATCGCCTTGTAATGCGCATAGCGCGTGGTGTTGATGATGAGCAGGATCGTCTTGTGGTGACAAATGCCGCGCTTGTGGCAGACGTAGGCACGGAAGTGCGACTGCACGAACAGCGCCGCCCATCGGAGCTTCCGCTTCCGCCGCCGGCGCACCCATCGCGCGACGAGGCTCACCGCCTTTGCCAAGGCCATCAGCATGCGGAAGGCACGGCGCGTGCGCTTCTGGCGCATCAGGCCCTGTATAACCAACGCCGCCTCCTCGCGCTGCCTGCGCTCCTCGCTAAGGGACGCCTCGCGCTTCGCGAGCTCCTCTAGCACTTCCTCGGAGAGCTCAATCTCGGGCTCGACCTCTGCACCCATAAAGGACGCGAGCAGGCCCTTCTTCTTCATCGCCTCCGCGCCCTCTGCCGTGTCGCGCGAATTGCTGACAAACTCCTTGTGGACGGCCTCGACCGCATTGAATAGCGCTCCCGCCGCGAACTTGCGCAGGTGCGGGTTGGGCGAGACGGTGACGAGCCGCTCGAGCTCCTCAGTTAGCTCGTAGGAGCGCAACAGTTTGGCGAAGGCGATCTCCTTGCAGAGATTCTGCAGGCAGGCGACGGCGTAGGTCTGGGCGACCTGGTCGCCGCTGTACACGAAGTCTTTTATCCGCTCGAATATTTGCGCGTTGAGAACCTGCTTCTTCGTCAGGTTCGAGAGCGGGTCGAAGGCGTCCGAGCAGAGATTCGAGAGGACCATCAGACCGATGCGCTGTATGGGCGCCTGCCCCTCGTACAGCAGCTGGAGGATGAAGGCGAGGCCCTTGGTGAAGCGGAGGTGTGAGCCCAGCTTCGACGCCTCGTAGCCGAAGGCATTGTTGACGTATTTCGCAAGCTCCATGCACGCGGCGAGCTTCTCCTCCTCATCTGCTCCTCGCCGCACGCCGTAGACAAACTTGCTTATACAATCCTCGGCCGCCTTCTGCGCCGCCTCCTCCTCCTCGGCTACGCCCACCCGTTTCTTCCCGAATAATGACATCGCGTCGTCGATCGACTGCCGCTTGTCAGCCTCGGACACGGGCCTGAGTGGCGTGGCTGGCACGATCGCTGTGCTGCTGCTACCGGCGGCATCGCCAGTACTGCTGCTGCCGGCGGCGGCACCCCTACCGCCGCCGCTGCCTTCGGCCGCGCCGGCCGGCGCGTCCGAGACGCTGACCTTCGCTCGTCGCTTGGACGAGCGAAGCATCGGACGGCGTGCAGTCGGCCAGATGAGGTGAAACGCCCTGCCGCGATCGCGGTTAGGAGGACGCGTTTTTCCGTTTCATCCCGTGTAACGATCTTCTTCATCTCGCGGCGTGCAAGGCATATTTTCTTCTCAACAAGGAGGCTACCCACTCACCACGTCATCGTACCCCGCCTGCCTGTTGAGCTCCATGCATTGTCGCACGTGCTCGTCGCGCACCATCTCGTCCTCGTCATAGCGGAAGGCGCTGATGTTGGCGAGCTCGATGCCAAAGCCGCCCGCCGTCTTGTCGGCAAGCAGCAGCCCAACGTGCGAGATGCGGTCGAGGTGCATCGGCGGCGGATGCTGCTCAACTCCTTGCACGTAGCCGCGCCATGTCAGCCTGAAGGCGCCCCACGGCAGTCGAACGTCGATCAGCGGCGGCACATCCGGCGGGGGCGCCACCTTCTTCGACGCGAGGAGATCCTCGACGTATTGGTTATTCCATTCTAGGCCACGCGCTTCAGCACCCTCGCGGCGATCCATCAACGCCATCACTTCGCCAGTGCCATCACTTCGTTCTGTGAGCATCGTCACCACGCTGTTCGTCTTTTGCATCATCTCCTCCAATTCCTCTATCGTCGCCAACGCCCTCTCGGACGCTTCCACCGGCTTGGCGTGCGCCACAAATGGCTGCAGCATCGTTTGATACAAATCCTCAGTGCGGTGGTCGCCGAGCACATTAGCGGCGCGCACCGTGACGACGTATTGACGCGCATCCTGCGGCCGGCACGTCAGGCACAGCCCGTGATAGTCGTGCAAATCGGGCCATTCCGCGTTCTCCACGGAAAGCATCATCGCCGCAAAGCCCACCTTTGACGCGACCGCCTTCTGATCAGATTTCTCGAATTGCTGCTGAATGAGCCGATCGGCATCAAGCGAGGTGTGACCGGCCCACATCGCGCTAGGCCTTAATAATCGCGGAGCGTCGTCGACGTGGATGCCGGCGTGAAATGGCGTGAGCGAGCACTCGGAGAAGCCGCCGATCGGCGAATCGGTCTGCAATTGCCACTTGTAGATCGTGTCTTTTGCAAAGCCAAGGAGTGGCAGCCGGCTCGGCGGCAGCTCGAATGCAGATTCTATTGCTTTTTCGCCCCAGCCGTGGGCGAGTTTCGATGCGGCGGAGCGTATGCGCGTAAATAGACTCATTGACAATGCGTACACGAGGCGCTCGGCGCACGAAAGTGCTCAGGACGACACCATTGGACGGACCGGTTGCGGCGCTTGAAATTACTTGATTCAAAGTGAGTCCGTTTTAGCTAAACGTCTTCACTGTTTTAGCTAAACGTCTTCACTACGTCCTCAATCCCTTGGCGGCACAGTGGGCATCGGCCCGAGCTCTCTCTCACCGTCGTCGCGCACGTTGCGCAAAGAACAGCGTGGCGGCATGGCATGAGGACCGTCGATCTCTCCGCACGCAGGCACACCGCGCACAGCCGCGCCTCCCGCTCCTCGCGTAAGGCGTTCGCAATTGACTCGACCACCGTATTCGCAAGCACCGCCTTGTCCTTGTCCTTGTCGCCACCCTCCAGCTCCACCGCCTCCACGCGCGTGCCGTCCAACTGCACACCGATCTGCATGAGCTGCTCGGTCCGCCCAACAAGCCGATTGCGCGTGCTCGCCAAGCTCTCCTCCATGTGCGCCTGCCATCTCGCATTCGCCTCTCGTTCCGCCGCCGCCTTCGCCTCCGCAGCTGTGCGCGCAGCGCGCGCGTGCGAGAGCTCCTCTCTCAGCGCAATCACCTCACTCTCCATCTCACTCCTCTCTTTCCTCGCCTCCTCCGCAGCCGCCTCCAACCTCCTACGCTCCCTTCCGATCTCATCCGCCGCCTGCGCCTCCGCTCTCGCCCGATTGATCTCATTCACGCTGTCA
>MDTA01220009.1_pt1 | contig 12601 bp, 12 predicted proteins | sample 811151 | NCBI WGS metagenome assembly MDTA01 (sample SAMN05326648, study PRJNA326480) | marine metagenome | isolation source: seawater | place: Indian Ocean: South | collected 2010
CTCTTTTAATGATTTACTTTTGATTTCAGCTGGAATATTTTCGATTTTCATAAACTAAATAATAATTACATTATGAAAAACTTCTATTCAAATATATATTCATTCAACCCGAAGAGCCTTAAAAAAACAGTAAAATCTTTAAAACAAGGTAATTTAGTAGGATTGCCTACTGAGACAGTTTATGGTTTAGCCGGAAATGCTTATTCAGCAAAAGCAGTAAAAAAGATTTTCAAATTAAAAAAAAGACCAAAAATTAACCCATTAATTGTTCACTATGGTAGTTTAAACGATGCAAAAAAAGACGTCATTTTAGATAAGGACTTCTATAAACTTTATAAAAAATTTTGCCCAGGCCCATTAACTTTTATTTTAAAAAAAAATATTAAATCAAAAATTCACTCTTTAGTAACAGCTAATCTTAATACTGTAGCAATTAGATTTCCAAGAAATAAAATTGTTAAAATGATTCTTAAATTTTTGAATTTTCCTTTAGCTATGCCAAGTGCAAATATTTCATCAGGTGTTAGTCCTGTAAGCGCCTACGATGTATTTGAGGATTTTAGAAAAAATTTAAAAATTATAATAAATGGAGGTAAATCAAGAATTGGAATTGAGTCAACAGTTATTGATTTGACTGGAAAACCTAAAGTGCTCAGACCTGGAATAATAAGCTCTAATGAAATTAAGAAACTTTTAAAAATATCTTTATCAAATAGAAATTCTAAAATTAAATCCCCGGGAATGATGAAAAAACATTACTCACCCGGGATACCAATAGTTTTTAAAGGTAAGCCCTCAAAACTTAATCATGCATACATTGTATTTGGAAGAAAATACAAAAACCATAAAAATTATTTCAATTTAAGTAAAAAAGCCGACTTGAAAGAAGCTGCAACTAATTTATATAAAATATTGAGAAAAATAAAAAAAAAAGGATATAAAAAAATTTTTATAGCAAAAATACCTAATCGCGGTCCTGGATTCGCTATTAATGATCGGTTATTAAGAGCATCAAAATAATGTTTATTGAAATTAAAAATTTGAGTAAAATTTATAATAAATATCTAGCGGTAGATAAAATCAACTTTCATCTAGATAAAAATAAAACCATCGGTTTATTGGGTCCTAATGGCTGTGGAAAAACAACAACTATAGGAATGATGTTAGGGCTTGTTACTCCGTCGAGCGGAGAAATTTTAATAGAAAATAAAAATTTAAACACTTTTAAAAGAGATGACATATTGAAAAGATTTAATTTTGCTTCTCCATATGTCGAATTACCAAAAAAATTGACTGTAAGACAAAATCTAGAAATATATGGAAGATTATATGGAATAAAAGATCTAAAAAAAAGAATACATGAAATTTCAAATGACTTAGAGATTAAGGAATTTTTTGAAAGAAAAACAGGTGAGCTTTCATCTGGTCAAAAAAATAGAGTTTCTCTTGCTAAGTCTTTAATTAATAAACCAGAAATCCTTCTTCTAGATGAACCAACAGCAAGTTTAGATCCAGATATTGGTGATTTTATAAGGAGTTATATTCAAGAGTATAAGTCAAAAAACAAGGTAACGGTATTACTAGCTTCTCACAATATGAACGAGGTCGAAAGACTTTGTGATAGCATAATCATGATGAGAAAAGGTAAAATTATAGACAAAGGCACGTGCGAAAATTTAATTGAAAAACATGGAAGAAATAATTTAGAAGAAACTTTTTTAAAATTAGCAAGGAGTAAAGATGAACTTTAACAAAATATACGCATTAGGTTTAAGGCATCTTTATTTAGTAATTAATTCGTTTCCAAGAGTTTTAGATTTAATATATTGGCCAACTGTTCAAATTTTTTTATGGGGATTTATATCCAAATTTTTTACTCTTAACTCTGAATATTACAACAATACCGTTGGTGTAATACTTACCGCGGCAATTTTATATGATTTTTTGTTTAGGGCTAGTATAAGTTTCAACATGATGTTTCTCGAAGAAATTTGGAGTAGAAATTTTACAAATTTATTTATAGCCCCTATTAAATTAAGTGAAATTATAGCCTCTCTAACTTTAACTGCTATTATAAGAACGTTAATTGGATTGGTCCCAGCAGTAATTATAGCAATACCTTTATTTGGTGTTTCTGTATTAAGTCTTGGATTGCCATTAGTATTTTTGTTAATTGGATTGTATCTTTTTGGCATAACTTTGGGTTTATTAGTCACTTCAGGCTTATTGAGGTATGGGCCTTCATTTGAAAATATTGCTTGGGCAAGTTTATTTTTCTTAGCGCCTTTGGGGTGTATTTATTATCCAATAGATATTCTGCCAGTTTCACTTCAAATTATTGCAAAGGGTCTTCCTTTAGTTCACATTTTTGAAGAAATGAGAAATATTTTAATAAATAGTTCTGTAAATTACGTAAATATTTTCAAATCTATTTCCATATCGGTAGTATATTTTATTTTTGGTGTTATAGTTTTTTACTTTTCATATTTTGGAGCTAAAAAAAGAGGAACCTTGATGAATATGGGTGAATAAATAATTTATGAACAAAAATTTTGAGAAAATAAAAGAGTTAGAATCTCCTCCGAAAATAGTAAAGAATATTTTTAGTGCGAAAGAAATTAAAGATTTTTTAAAACTTTACGAAGATCTGCCAATAACAGTGCACAACAAAAAACAAAATGTCATAAAAAAAAGATGGCTGCAAGGATTTAATGTAAACCTAGAAAATATTTTCAAGAAAAGACTAGAAGATGAAATTGGTCCATTTAAGATGGATAATTTAAAAGATGAAAATGGAAATGATATTCTTGGACTGATACAGGAAAGTTATTCGCCGATAGGACTTCATGTTGATGCTGGTTTTGATGCAAAAAATCAAATTTACAAACAAACACTTATACCTCTATCGTCAGTTGGAAGCACCGTTATTTTTAAAAATAGATATTACGAAGGGTCTACAAGTTTTACTAAAGACCCAGAAGAATTAAGAAAAACAGATTTAAAATATGGTCAAAATAAAAGATCCAATAGACATTTGAAAATGTTTGGGGGAGAGTCTTTTGATAAAAAAATTCATGCAAAATATCTAAAACATGAACAATTAGATAATTTAAAAGGTTTGGAAGTTGAAATTATTTATGAATGGGAAGTTGGTTCAATGTTAATTTTTGATAGAAGTCATTTACACTGTTCGTCTTCAATTATCAGTGGAAAGAAAATTGGAATTGCAACATTTACAAAAAAATAATTAGTTATGGCAATTTACGATTGTTTTCAATATTTTAATGAAGATCATATTATTGATTTGCGTCTCAATATTTTGAATAAATATGTTGATTTTTTTGTAGTTTCAGAATCAACAAGAAATCATCAAGGTCAGAAAAAGGTATTAAATTTTAAATTAAGCAATTTTCAAAAATTTAAAAAAAAAATTATCTATCTTGTTGCAGATCCAAAGGAGGGATTAAAAGAAAATCACAAATTTGGTCACTCTGAAATAGAGCAACATCAAAGAAATTTTATTTCGGAAGGTTTAAAAAAATCAAGTGATAATGATTTAATATTAATTTCAGACTCAGATGAAATTCCCAATTTGACAAAATTAGCAGATATTAAAAAAAAATATTTTGCATTTTCACAAAAATCTTTTTGTTACAAATTGAATTTATCAAATCCAAATGAAGATAATTGGATTGGTACTAGGGGTTGCAAAAAAAAAGATTTAATTACGCCTCAAAAATTGAGATTTATGAAATTTAAAGATTATAAATTTTGGAGATTTGATAAATTTAATTTACAAATAATAAAAGATGGAGGTTGGCACTTTTCGTATTTACTAAAACCAGAAAAAATTTCTGAAAAGATAAGGTCTTTTTCTCATTCGGAAGATAATATTAAAGAAAATACAGAAATAAAAAATATAAATAAAAAGCTTGATTCACTTACTCATCCAACAAAAAATTATAAACTTGAAAAAATAATTATTGATGAAACTTTTCCTGAATACATTTTAGAAAACAGGTTAAGATATATTGAGTGGATTGAAAATTAGTCATTTTTTTCTTCTTATGTACTTTTTCTCAAAGTTTTTTATTTTTTCGTAAAAAGAAAATTTCCTCAAAAATCCTTTTATAATGTCTTTTCCTTCACTAACTTCATGCAAATGACCATATCTATTTTTGAAATATGTTCTGTTTTTTTTGTTGCTTCCCATAATTTCATTTTTAGGTCTACCGTCAGAAAAGTAGTAAAGTGCTATAGATTTTCTTGATATCTCACTAGGGCAAATTATAGGATCTGGATGACCATGATTGCTAAAGTCTGTAGTAGAAAAGATTACCATTCTATTAAATAAAGGAGAAATTTTCTGTTCACAATTTTTCATATCTTTATCCCAGAGCTCTAAAAATCCATTATATTCTTTTTTCCAATTCTTATTTAAATAAATCAAGACATTCACTCTTCTGTCTAAATTGTTTTTTGGGTGTTTGCTGAAATCAGTATGAACTTTTAATAGCCCACCAGATTTGATCTCGTGAAGCCCTCCTCCATTAAGATCATTGTCGGATATTAGTTTTTCGTCGATTGATGTAAGCCTTTGTAAAAAATTTACAAAAACCTCAGAATTTAAAAAATTGAAAAATAATTTTATTCTTTCTGGAAAATTTTTGTAATCGTTGTATGCAAATTTAATCTCATTTTGATTTTTGTAATTCTGAGATTGCTTTATATTTGATAAATCAGGAAAAGCCTCTAGAATAGTATTTAAAAAAATTTCTGAAAAGAAATTATCAATATGAATATGTGGGAAAGGTCTAGCCGTAGTATAAGAATTTTTTAAAGAATTAGCCAACTGTTCCAAATTAGCACTTTTTTTAGATAAAATTTGTTTATATTCCATATTTTTTTCTTTGGTGCGCCCGGAAGGATTTGAACCCTCAACCTCCTGATCCGAAGTCAGGCGCTCTATCCAGTTGAGCTACAAGCGCTTTTGATTATAATCTAAATTAAAATATGAATAACTCAATAAAATTCTTAATTGATAATAATAGTATAGGTGAAAGATTAGATGTTTATTTAGCAAGAAAAATTAGTACTCATACCCGATCATATATAAAACAATTAATTAAAAAGAACCGTGTAAAAGTAAACAAAATTATAATCCAATCACCTGCAGCTAAATTAAAGGAAAAAGATTTAATAACAATAGATATTATTGAAGCGCAAAATCTTAAAATCTCACCTTGGAAAACGCATTTAGACGTGATTTATGAGGACAAAGACATTATAATAATCAATAAGCCAAAGGGAATGGTAGTTCATCCAGGGGCAGGAAATACCAACAAAACTTTAGTAAATGCATTAAAATCAAGATTTGAAAATAACTTATCTGATTTAAATGGGGAATTAAGACCAGGAATTATTCACAGGATAGATAAAGAAACAAGTGGAGTTTTAGTAGTAGCAAAAAATAATATTGCTCATTCAAAAATTGCATTACAATTTAGTGAGCATTCAATTAAAAGGAAATATCTTTGCTTAGCATGGGGGGTGCTACGCCCTTTGAATGGAAGAATAGTCACGCTCATTTCAAGAAATAAAAAAAACAGACAACTAATGTCGGTAAGTGAAATCAAAGGTAAAAAAGCTATTACAAATTACAAAACTATAAAAGTTTTTAATTCTAAAGATCTACCGAAAATTAGCCTGATTGAATGTTTTTTAGAAACTGGCAGAACACATCAAATTAGAGTCCATCTAAAATATAAAAAAACTTCAATTTTAGGAGATAAGCAATATGGAAAAAAAAATATTAAATTTAAAAATATAAATACGGAATTTTTGGATGCAATCAATCTTCTTAACGGACAGGCGTTACATGCAAAAACTTTAGAATTTTTACATCCTTCAACAAATAAATGGATTAGTTTTAACTCTGACCTACCACCTGATTTCAAAAAAATGTTAAATATACTAAATAAATTGAGTAGTTGAAAAATAGAATTAATATTATAAATATTAATTATGAGTAAAAAAAATCAAATGGCTAATTTTCCCTCTCCAGCTACTGGAGGTTTATCCGTTTACTTAGCTCAAATTAAAAAATTTCCTATGCTGGACGCTGAAGAAGAGTATATGTTAGCTAAGAATTGGAGAGAAAATGGAAATTTACAATCTGCCCATAAACTAGTAACAAGCCATTTGAGACTAGTAGCTAAAATCGCTATGGGTTATAGGGGATACGGATTGCCCGTTAATGAATTAATTTCTGAGGGAAACCTTGGCTTAATGCAAGCTGTAAAAAAATTTGATCCAGATAAAGGGTTTAGACTAGCTACATATGCAATGTGGTGGATCAAAGCTGCTATTCAGGAGTATGTACTTCGTTCATGGAGTTTAGTAAAAATGGGAACCACAACAGCGCAAAAAAAACTTTTTTTTAATTTAAAAAAACTGAAAAATCAAATAGCTCCAGGTCAAGAAGGTGACTTGAAAGACGATCAAGTAAAAGAAATCTCAAAGAGACTGGATGTAGATTCTAATGAAGTTGTTAACATGAATAGAAGGTTGATGGGTCAAGAAAAGTCCTTGAATGATCCTATTAAGATTGGAGAAGTAGATGAGTGGCAAGATTGGTTAGTAGACGAGTCATTAGATCAAGAGCTCGCGATTTCTCAAAAGCAAGAATATGAGGATAAAAAAGATTTGCTGAATAGTGCAATGAAAATACTTAATGAAAGAGAAAAAGAAATTATCAAATTAAGAAGACTCACTGACAACCCAAAAACACTCGAAGAATTAAGTAAGAAATATAAAATAAGTAGAGAAAGAATTAGACAAATTGAAACAAAAGCATTTGAAAAGTTGCAAAAATCAATGATCAACGCTAGTAAATCTAAAAATTTGCTTCCTGCTAATTAATATTTAAAAGGGTCTTCTATTAAAATTGTATCTTCTCTTTCTGGACTAGTTGATATGCTAGAAATTTTAGCTCCTATGAAGTCCTCTAACTCATAAATATATTTTTTTGCATTTTCTGGAAGATCTTTCATACTTCTAATTCCCTGAGTTTTCGATTTCCACCCAGGAAAAGTTTTATAAATTGGTTTTATATTAAATTGATCTTCTGATGCAGCTGGCAAATAATCAATCTTCTCTCCATTCAATTCATACTGCACACACATTTTAATTTCATCTAAATCATCTAATACATCAAGTTTTGTTAATGCGACTCCATTGATTCCTGAGATTTGAATAGTTTGGCGAACTAAAACAGCATCGAACCATCCGCATCTTCTTTTTCTTGACGTAACCGTCCCAAATTCTTTTCCTTTTTTACCTAAGCTCGCACCAATCTTATCTTTTAATTCTGTAGGGAATGGTCCACTTCCAACTCTTGTAGTGTAAGCTTTTGTTATTCCCAAAACATAACCTATTTTACCAGGTGCATAACCTGTGCCTGTAGCAGCAGTCGCAGGAACCGTATTTGACGAGGTTACAAAAGGATATGTACCATGATCCACATCTAAAAGAATGCCTTGAGCTCCCTCAAATAATATTTTTTTTCTTTCTTCTTTAAATTGTTTCAATTTTAACCACACTGGCTGTGCAAATTTCAATACATCTGGAGCAATTTTAAGTAATTTTTTTTTTAAATCTTCTTTTTTAAATATCTTTTTTTTTAAACCTTTTCGAATAGCATTATGATGAGTTAAAACATTTTCTAATCTACTATCAAGATTACTCTCAGATCTAAGATCCATAACTCTTATAGATCGTCTTCCAACTTTATCCTCGTAACAAGGACCTATGCCCCTTCTTGTTGTTCCTATTTTTCCTTTACCTGCTGCGTTTTCTCTAATCTCATCCATTTCTTGGTGAAATGGAAGAATTAACGATGCAGACTCTGAGATCATAAAGTTTTTTGATGTTACCTCTATCCCTTGTTTCTTAATCTCTTTTATCTCCTCTAAAAGCGCCCAAGGATCAATCACCACTCCATTTCCGAGAATAGATATTTTACCGGATCTAACGATTCCAGACGGCAGCAATCTTAGTTTAAATACTTTTTTATCAATTACTAAAGTATGGCCGGCATTATGTCCTCCCTGAAAACGAACTACCACATCAGCCTCACTTGACAACCAATCTACAATTTTTCCCTTACCCTCGTCTCCCCATTGAGAACCTACAACTACAACATTTTTCATATAAATTTTTTGTTTATTTTAAATGAGTTCAAGTGATTTATTGGACCATGTCCTTTTCCATATAAAAGATTTGATTTTATAGCTTGGTTTACATATTTAATTCCTAACTCACAACATTTCTTTAAAGGTTTTCCACATGATAAAAATGTTGCAATTGCGCTAGATAACGTACAACCAGTTCCATGAGTATTAATAGTTCTTATTTTTTTATTTTTGAAAACTTTAATTTCCTTTTCATTCAAAAAAATATCGAAAACATAATTTGATTTACTATGGCCTCCTTTTAATAAAACGTTTCTAGCTCCGAAACTTAATAAAATTTTTGACGCAGAAATCATATCTTGATGATTTTTAATTTTAATTTTAGTTAATATTTCAGCCTCAGGAATATTAGGAGTTAAAAGATAGGCTTTGCTTATCAATTTTTTTTTTAATGAATTAATAGCTGATTTATCGATAAGGTTTGTTCCACCTTTAGCAACCATTACTGGATCCAGAATAATTTTTTTTGCTTTAATCTTTTTTAATGCGTCAGATACAGCAATTATTGTTCTAGACGAACCAAGCATTCCAATTTTAATAGCATCTGGTTTTATATCGGCACTAGTAAATAATATTTGGTCTTTAATAACATTTGGTTTTAAAGAAACTACAGTTTTAACTCCAGTAGTATTTTGGGCTGTAACCGCAGTTAAAGCAGTCATGGCGTAACTACCCAGTGCAGTTACAGTTTTTATATCTGCTTGTATTCCTGCACCTCCAGAAGAATCGGATCCTGCAACTATTAAAACTTTGGATTTAGGTTTCAATTTATTTAATCGATCTTTTTATGATGTTTATGCATTTAGATATAAGTCTTCTTTCATGAGACTCTGCCATAATTCTAATCTTAGGTTCTGTGCCAGACTTTCTCACTAAAATTCTTCCTTGTTTCCCCATAAGCACTGCAGCTTTTTGAATTGCAACTTTACATTTTTTTTCGTTAATTATTTCTTTGTTTTTTACTTTGATATTTTTTAAAATTTGAGGGACAGGCTTAAACACATTTAACAATTGACTAGCTTTTTTTTTCTTTCTTAAAGAAAATAACACCTCTAATGCTACAAGCAACCCATCGCCTGTCGTTGCGAATTTTCCAAGAATTATATGACCGGATTGTTCTCCGCCTAAATTAAAATTTAATTTCTTCATTTTTTCTTTTACATATCTGTCTCCAACTTCAGATCTAAAAAATTTTATATTTTGATCTTTTAAAAATTTTTCAAGCCCATAATTTGACATTAAAGTACCAATTACTCCACCTCTTAAAATTTTTTTTTTCTTCCATCTTTTAGCGAGCATTGCAATGATCTGATCTCCATCTATAATCTTGCCATTCTCGTCACACATAATTATTCTGTCTGCATCGCCATCGAATGAAATTCCGACATGTGCTTTAAATTTTTTAACCGCATTACATATTTTTAAAGGATAGGTTGAACCACACTTTACGTTAATATTTGTTCCATTGGGATTAACGCTCATAGATATAACTTTTGCACCTAAATGTTTTAATAATTTTGGAGCCGCTTTATAACCAGCTCCATTGGCGCAATCTAGAACAATTTTTAATCCTTTTAGCTTAAAATTTTTTGGAAAATTATTTTTAAGTATTTGTATGTATCTTTCATTGCCATCTTCTAATCTTTTTACTCGGCCTAGTAAGTTTGGAACAGTCAATTGTTTATTATTTTTTGCATCGATTAGTTTTTCAATTCTTTTTTCTATTTGGTCTGATAGTTTCATCCCATCTGGTCCAAACAATTTTAAACCATTATCGTGATACTGGTTATGTGATGCAGTAATCATAATGCCCATGTTTGCCTTCATAGATTTCGTTAACATAGCAAGTCCATTGGTAGGTAAAGGTCCTAGTGTAAAAACATGCATGCCCCCTGATGCTAGTCCTGAAACAAGAGCAGGCTCTAAAGTGTAACCAGATAATCTTGTGTCTTTAGCAATAATTGCGATCTGTTTATTTTTTTTTTGATTTTTAAAATACGCGCTAGATGCTAAGCCAAATTTAAAAAATTTTTCTCCAGTAATATTCCCTTGATTAACAGTTCCGCGAATTCCATCGGTGCCAAAATATTTGTTTCTCATTGATTAAGTAATAATTTTTTAAAAACTAACAAACTTTGTTTAACCTCATTAACATTATGTACTCTAAAAATTTGTACACCTTGTGACATTAAGTACAAAACAGAGGCAATAGTTCCACCAGTTCTATCGTTACTATCGTGTTCACCACTTATCTGACTAATAAATCTTTTTCTAGAAGTACCAATTAATATTGGATATCCTAGACTATGAAACAGAGAAATTTTAGAAATTAAAGTCAAATTATGTTTCAAAGTTTTACCAAATCCAATTCCAGGATCTAAAATAATTTTCTTTCCCATATATCTTTTTTTAATACTTGTTTTAAAAAAATCATAAACATCTAATAAAACATTGTTATATTTTGGATTTAACTGCATGGTATTTGGTGTACCTTTCATATGATGAATAACTTTGGGAACTTTGTATTTTTTTAATTTTGTTAATGATTTATTGTCATAATTAAAACCTGATACATCGTTTATCAAGTCAACCCCATAATTTAAGCTCTTAATCATAACATCTGATTTTCTTGTATCAATAGATAAGGATACAAATTTATATTTTTTTTTGAAAGATCTTAATGTTGGTTCTAATCTTTTCCATTCTAAATTTGAATTAACGGTTTTTGAGCCAGGACGAGTGGACTCTCCTCCAATATCTATGATTTTAGCTCCAGATTTAATCATTTTTGAAATTTGTTTCAAAGCTTTACTTCTTTTGTTAAAGAGGCCTCCATCTGAAAAACTATCTGGAGTTAGATTTAATATTCCCATAATTTGAGGGGATGAAAAATCTACATTTTTTAGGAAATTTTTTCTTTTTGACGTGATCTTAATCAGATCACTGTTGACAGCTTTTTTTTCTGCTTTTTTTAAAGATTTAATGTTCTTTAATTGTATAAATTTGGAAAATATTTTTTTCTCTTTTCTTGTAATAATTTCAACATTATCAAAACAAATTTGATTATGTCCACACAACGGCAGTGCTTTTTTATTTCTAATTAATGATTGAGCTTGCTTCCCATAATAAAAATTACACGCTCGAGTGTAATATTTTATCATATTTCTTAGATTGCTGGTTTAGGTTTAAGCCCTAATGATCCTAATGCAGAAGAAGATTTTCCATCTTCGTTTTCTTCCTCTTTAAAAGATCTAGATGGTTTTATATCTTTTAAAACTAGATCTCGTATTTCATCACCAGATAAAGTTTCATAAACAAGCAAAGCTTTAGCTATTTTATGTAAATCGTCAATTTTTTCAGTTAGAACTTTTCTAGCTCTTTCATACCCTTTATCTACAATTTTTTTAACTTCTTCATCTATTTTTTTAGCTGTTTCTTCAGACATGTTTTGTTGCTTAGTAACAGATCTTCCTAAAAATACTTCCTCTTCATTTTCACCATATGCTATAGTTCCTAATTCAGTGCTCATACCATATTTAGTTACCATATTTTTTGCCATTTTAGTTACCATATCAATATCTGACGAAGCTCCAGATGTTACTTTGTCATGTCCAAAAATTATCTCCTCTGCTATTCGTCCCCCCATTGCAACAGCGATATCTGCATGCATTTTTTCTCTAGAAACTGAAAGCTGGTCTCTCTCTGGCAATCTCATAACCATTCCTAAGGCTCTTCCCCTTGGAATAATTGTAGCTTTATGAATTGGGTCTGAGGCTTTCTCATTGAGAGCTACTATTGCATGACCACCTTCATGATAAGCAGTTAACTTCTTCTCATCTTCTGACATTACCATTGATCTTCTTTCAGCTCCCATCATTACTTTGTCTTTTGCTTCTTCGATATCTGACATGGTCACCACTCTCTTATTTTTTCTCGCTGCTAACAATGCTGACTCGTTAATCAAGTTTGCTAAATCAGCTCCCGAAAAACCTGGAGTTCCTCTGGCAATTGTTCTTAATTTAACATCGGGACCAGTGTTAACTTTTTTTACATGAACTTTTAAAATTGCTTCCCTTCCTATGATGTCTGGATTTCCAACCACAACTTGCCTGTCAAATCTTCCTGGTCTTAATAATGCCGGATCTAAAACATCTGGTCTATTTGTTGCAGCAATTAAAATTATCCCTTCATTTGTATCAAATCCATCCATTTCTACTAAAAGTTGGTTCAGAGTTTGCTCTCTTTCGTCGTTTCCTCCACCAAGACCAGCTCCTCTGCTTCTGCCAACTGCATCTATTTCATCAATAAAAATAATACATGGAGAATGTTTTTTTCCTTGTTCAAACATA
>MDTA01030980.1_pt1 | contig 12600 bp, 11 predicted proteins | sample 811151 | NCBI WGS metagenome assembly MDTA01 (sample SAMN05326648, study PRJNA326480) | marine metagenome | isolation source: seawater | place: Indian Ocean: South | collected 2010
CATTTTATTAGTAACGGCTATTTCAATTTTTATTTTCGGCAAGAAATCAATAGTGTATTCTGCTCCTCTATATAACTCTGTATGGCCTTTTTGCCTTCCAAAGCCTTTTACTTCTGTCATTGTCATCCCAGAAATACCAATTTCATCAAGTGCAGTCCTTACCTCTTCAACTTTAAAAGGTTTTATTATTGCTGTTACTAGTTTCATTTTTTATAAAATCATTTATATATTTATATTGTATTTCTGAAGAGCCCCTATTTTTTGCCACTACTTTACTAGCATTATCTATCATATTGATTCTATATTCATCATTATTAAGTAATTCTTTGAATGCATTCGAGAGTTCTTTGTAAGACTGAAGTTGTATACAAGCATTTTGATCATTAAATATGCTTACTATATCTTCGAAATTTTTCATGTAAGGACCTAAAATAATAGCGCATTTATTATTAGCAGGCTCTATGAGATTATGTCCTCCATATTTTTTAAATAAGCTGCCGCCTATAAACGCTATTTCAGCAAGTTCATATAATATATTCAACTTTCCAGTCGCATTGAAAATAATTACATCAGCATTAATAGTATCAATATCTAAGTGTGGTGTAATTTTTGCAAATAATTTTCTTTTTTTTAAAATTTTCATCACAGAATCTGCTCTTTCAGGATGCCTAGGTACTATTATGAGTTTTAAATTTTGAAAATCTTTTAATAACTTACAATAAGAATCAATTACAATTTCTTCCTCTCCTTCATGAGTACTTGCGGCAAGAAGATACTTATTACCATTAATGATTTTGCTTGATGAAATGGTGTTTTTTAAAATTGCATCAAATTTAATTGATCCAACTTGTTTGATGTTTTCCTTTGAAACACCGATTTGAATAAATCTCTCAACATGATGCTTGCTTTGAGCTAAAACAATAGAAATTCTCTCAATAATATTTTTTGCAAATGGTTTTAATAACAAATATCTTCTTAATGAAGACTCTGACAACCTTGCATTTGATAAAATTATAGGAATCTTTCTTTTAGATGCGATCGAAATCATCGAAGGCCATATTTCTGTTTCAAATAATATGAGACATGTTGGATTAAACTTTTTGAAGAAGAGATTAACAAATACATAAAAATCCCAAGGAGCATATGCAATAATCACTCTATCTCCATAAAGATCCTTTGCATGTCGTAAACCTGTCGGAGTAGATACAGTAAGAATTATTTCATGATTTTCAATAAACTTTTTTAATAGCTGCTCTGAACCAATTACTTCACCTAAACTAACTGCGTGAAACCAAATAAGATTTCTTTTTGAAGATTCTTCATATAATCCAAATCTATTAGATAAATTAGATAAATAATCTCTATCTTTGAAGCCCTTAATGGTAATTCTTGTTACCATAACAGGTAATAGAATTAATAAAACTAAGTTATATATTAATAACATCATAAAATTTTGAATAATCTAATAATGTAATGATACATCTTAATATCAAATGAATAGTGCTTTATTAATAATTCTTGTCACATTATGGAGGCTAATTGTTTTTATGCCTTTAAAATTTCAAAATTTAATTTCAAAATTTTTCGGTCATTTAATTAATTTTATTCCGATTAAAAGGAACAGAATTAGTAAAATAAATATTGATTTATGTTTCAAAGATTTGAATCAAAAAGAAAGACTGAGTATTTATAAAAAAAATATAAAAGCATTTGCAAGAGTTATTTTCGATACAGGAATTGCATGGTTTTGGTCAGATAATAAAATAAAAAAGAATATTCCTTATAAAATTAAAGGCCTTAAAAATTTATTAAGTAATCAAAATTCTGGAATTGGTATTTTGTTATTCTTTAAACATTCTCTTCATCTTGAACTAGATTCAAGAATACTAGCAATGCATGCTGAGATTTATGGGATTGAAAGAGAACATAACTCAAAAAAGTTCGAGAATATTCAAAAAATGGGCAGACTAAAGAGCATGAAAGGAATAACAGACAGAGAAAATACTTTTACATTTATGAGATGGTTAAAAAAAGGTAAGACTGTTTTATATGCCCCAGATCAAGATTATGGTATCAAAAAGTCTATTGAAGTAAATTTTTTTGGAGTTCCAGCTGCTACAGTAAAAGCGCCCCTAAAAATAATTGAAAAAACAGGATGTAAAACTTTTTTTATAGACTCTTATTATGAGCAGGATACACTCATACTAGATCTTGAAGAAATTAATATTGATCAGTCATCAATCGAAAATTTTTGTGAGAAATTAAATTTATTCATAGAAAATAAAATAAGAATTCATCCACATGAATATCTTTGGCAACACAGAAGATTTAAATCAACACTTGGAAAAAATAAGCTCTATAAATGAATTTGAGTGAAATAAAGAAAATAAAAGGATTTATGCCAAATCATGAGGGCATGGCTCTCTGTAAATGGGCAGAAAAGTTTTCAAAATTAGGTCATGTTTTAGAAATTGGGACATATTGTGGAAAATCTTCAATATATTTATCTTTTGGAGCAAAGAAAAATAATAAGTATATTTTTACAATAGATCATCATAAAGGCTCTGAGGAGCATCAAATAAATCAAGAATATTTTGACGATGAGATATATGACAAGCTAAATGAGAGAGTGGATACATTTCCTTTATTAATTGAAAACATAAATAAATTAAAAATAAATAATATAGTCCCTATAATAGGATCATCCACAGAAGTCTCCACATGTTGGAAATCTAAAATAAGCATGCTGTTCATTGATGGCGGACATTCTTTTGAATCAGCTAACAGTGATTATGAGTGTTGGGAATCGAAAATTATCAATGGTGGTTGTCTAGTAATACATGACATTTTTGAAAATCCTAATGAGGGTGGTCAAGCACCGTACGAGATTTATCAAAAAGCTCTAAAAAATAATTACACCATTTTTGAGAAGGTTGATACAACAATTTGCTTAATAAAAGGATAGTTGATTCTCTAAAAATAAATTTGATGCATTTGAGAAATTAAGAACGGTGTCTGCCGCAATAATCAAGGCAGCTGCAGTCCAAGTTGGCTTTTCATTTGGCCAGAATATATTTTCTTCGAACTGCCATCCCATATAAGGTATTTTATTTTCATCAGTAATGTTAATAAGATCTATGAGCAATTTTCTAGCTTTATCTTGATAACCAGAAATCATTAACGAAATTATAAATTCAGATGTTTCTGCAACTGTTACCCATGGCTCTTCAACAACACATTTAATTCCAATTTTTTTGACATAAAAGTCTTTAAAAATTTTATCTAGATAAGGTTTCATTTCATTTTGATCCAGACTTCCTGACAAAATTGGATAATAAGAGTCCATAGAAAATCTTTTTCTATCTTTTATAAGATCAAATTTTCCAACTGGATTTTTAATGGCTTCTGATAATTGCTCATAGGATTTAATCCAACTTTTTAAATCTTTATCTTTTTTTAATATTTTTGAAATTGCTAATCCACATTCAATACTTTTAAGTATTGAAGAGGATCCTGTTATTAAAAAGTCTTCTTCTATCTCTCCATACTTATCTATTGACCAAGGTATTGTTCCATTTTTGATTTGAAGATTTAACGAAAAATTTATAGCAGATTCTATTGATGGCCATAGTTCTTTTAAAAAATCTTTGTCAAGAAAAATTTTATAAAAATGTAATGCTGCTACAGAAATATATGGTCCAAAGTGAGTTGGTTTATTTTTTTCAATAGCAACTCCGTTTTTATATTTTGCAAACCAACTTCCATCAGAGTTTTGATTTTTTATTAGCCATAAAAAAGCTAGCTTAGAAGCTGCATGCTCCTTTGAGAAACTTAAACCCATAATTGACTCAATATGATCCCATGGATCATGAAAACCATCGTCATCAGATGGAATGGCTCCACATTCATGCTGTCTATTTTTAATGTACTTACCAAGATTTTCGAATAACCCAATTTCCAAGTCATCTGAGGAGAAAATTCTTTTTGGATAATGCATTTTAAATCTTTTCAAAATACATAGAAAAACTTTTACCCATGATTGGATTCATTAATTTATCAATACTATTAATAATGAAAGGTTTTTTTAAAATATGTCTTTCAAGCAATTTTTTGTAAGCTTTTACTAGTAAATTTTTCTCTTGAGTTTTCCAAAAAAAACACCTTAACCACCAATAAGGACTATGAATTGAATGAAATTTCTCAGAAGACAAGAATTTGAATCCACAATTCTCTATTTCACTCACAAGTTTCTTTTGATTAAAAATTCTTAAATGTCCTCCAGGTTGATTTTGATATTCCTTTGATAAATACCAGCAAATTTTTTCTGGCCATGAGGCAGGAACGCTTGCAAAAAACTTCCCCCCGGGCTTTAACACTCTGTTTATCTCAAGAACAGCATCATTATATTTATACAAATGTTCAAGAACCTCGGAACATACAATTAAATCAAAAGTATTATCTAGAAATGGTAAGGAATATGCAGATCCTTTCATAAATTCAGCGCCAGCCTCAGATATTGATTGAAAGAAAGCATATCCCTCCTGAGCTTTTTTTAGAGAATCTTCATCCATATCAAGACCAACACATCTTATCTGTGGATAATTCTGCATCACACCAAATACATGTCTTCCCTCTCCACATCCTACGTCAAGCATTAAACCCTCTTTATGAAGACTATATTTATTAAAGTTAAAAGTTAGCATTATTAAATTCTTTCACAGTTTTTAGAATAATTTTTTCATACTCTTTTGTTATCTTGATCCAATTAAAATTTTGAATTACATGTTGTCTTCCATCAAAAGCAATTTCTTTATATTTAGGATAATCTAAAAGTATCTCTTTAACACTATTAGATATCATTTCCTCATTTTTTGATTCAATTAATTTTGCATATTTTGAAGTAAGTTCTGGAATTGATGAAACATTTGTGGCTATTAAAGGAATTGCACAACTCATTGCTTCAATAACAGGATAGCCGAAACCTTCGTATAATGAACTTACAATTGCTACAGAACTCGATGCATAAAGCTCTTTGATCTGAAATTTAGATAGGTTAGATTTAAATATCACATTATTTTCAAGTTTTAGTTCCTTGATCAGTCTTTCAGTATGCCCTTTTTTTTTAATATTTCCGATAACAATTAGATGAATGTTTGGAAAATCTTTTTTTAGAATCTTTAGAGCTTTTAATGAGTAATCTAATCCTTTTATCGGAACATCAGCGCTAGCAGTAGTAATAAGTCTGTTCTCATTCCGTAAGAAGTTTTTTATTGGTGAAAATTCTATTGTATCTAAACCGTTGTTGATTACACTTACATTATCTTCGTTACAGTTAAATTCTTTGATGATTCCTTTTTTTGAGCTATTAGATGGAGTAATAATTCTATTAATTTTAGGTGCAACTCTCTTTTGCATTTTTAAGAATGAGTACCACCTGTATCTTGAAATTCTGTATTTAATTTTCTGTGATGATTCTAATTCATGCCTATAGTCTATTGTTATAGGATGATGGATAATTTCTATAAATGGAAGTCTTTTTTGTATATCAAGCATAGCATAGCTAATGGATTGATTATCTATAACTAAATCGTAATCCTTATTAATTTCAAGATATTTTTTTGCTCTTATGCCAAAAGTTTTAGGTTCAGGAAAACCACCAAAAAGAACTGAAAAAAATTCATAATAATCATAAATATCTTTATTTTTTTTATATAAGAGTTTTTTAAGTCTGTCTTTAAATGAAAATGTTTCAAATAAATCTAATCCAGGCAGTTTGATTAGATTTACTTCTTTGTGTAAATCAGGATATGGAGGACCTGATATAACATCAACCTTGTGACCTATTAAATTTAATGCGTATGATATATCTCTCACATAAACACCCTGTCCACCTCCAAAACGAGCACTTCGATAACTTAAAATTGCTATATTTAATTTTTGCAAAAGGCTTTAGTTAATATATGTTAGCCAGCTGTAGTATTTTGGATCTTCACCGGATATTATTTGCTGAAATGTATCTTGAAGTATTTTGGTAACTTTTCCTCTATCACCATTGTTAATTGGCTTTTTATCAATTTCAGAAATTGGTGTTATCTCGACTGCAGTACCTGTGAAAAAAGCTTCATCAGCATTTAAGCAATCCTCATAAGTTATATCTTTTTCAAATATTTGAAAATGTAAATCTTTTGCGATTTGAATCACTGATTGACGAGTAATACCGTTTAAACAATTCTCAGTTGTTGGTGTAAAAATTGATTGATCTTTAACAATAAATATATTTTCGCCACTTCCCTCAGATATAAAGTCATTTTTATCCAGCATAATTGCCTCATCAGCACCGTTGTCCAAGGCCTCATGAAGAGCCATGGTGTTGCTAAAATATGTTCCTATTATTTTATTACCTGAATGCAAAGGATTTTCATATTGTCTATGAGTAGACTTCATAACAGATATACCAGTTTTCTTTGCATCAGGATCCATGTATGACGGCCACTCCCATGCAGCAATTGCTACATTTACACTCAAATCCTTCGCTCTCAAGCCAAGACCTTCATTGCCTAAATAGACAATTGGCCTAATATATCCTTCTTTTAAATCATTCCTATTTAAAGCATCACACTGTGCTTGGTTTATTTCTGATTCAGAAAAAGGAATCTCAATACCTATTTTAGATGCAGCATCAAAAAGTCTTTTAGTATGATCAACGAGTCTAAAAATAGCTGCTCCATCTTTTGTTTGATAAGCTCTGACTCCTTCAAAGACTCCAGTACCATAATGAAGGGTATGAGATAATATATGTATATTCGAATCGTCCCATGCTTCAAACGAACCATTTTTCCATATATATTTGTTTTCAGTATTTATAAACATGTTTCAAGATATAATTGTGAAAGGTTATTATTGCAAAATCACTGCTATAACTAAAGAAAAATGAATGAAATCACAAAATCAATTTTTAGAGAATATGACATAAGAGGTATTTATCCAAGTGAAATAAATGAATCTTCGATTACTTTAATTGCAAAAGCAATATCAATTATGTGTGATCAAGAAAATGTTACAGAGCTTTGCGTTGGAAGAGATGGAAGAAACTCAGGCGAGTCATTATTAGATGCTCTTGAAAAATCTCTTTCAAATTTTGGTATAAATATTCAAAATATAGGCCTTGTAACTACTCCTTTATTATATTTTGCCGCTAAAAAAAATAAATTTAAAAGCGGAGTGATGATAACTGGTAGTCATAATCCAAAAAATTATAATGGTATAAAATTAGTAATAAATGATAAGCCTGTTTCTGGCATTGAAATATATAAACTTATTAATGAAAACAAAAATAAATCTGATAATGCCGGAATAATATCTAAAATTGATATTAAAGATTCATACATTAAAGAAGTCGTCGATAATATAAAAATAAGAGGCAACAAAAAACTAAAAGTAGTAATTGATTGCGGAAATGGTGCGGCAGGATGCATTGCTCCAAAGTTATTTAAAGAGTTAGGATGCGAAGTTATTGAACTTTATACGGAAATAAATGGCAATTTCCCTAATCATCATCCTGACCCAAGTAAATTAGAGAATCTTTCAGAACTTATTAATAAAGTTAAGTCTACAAAAGCTGATTTAGGTTTAGCTTTTGATGGTGATGGTGATAGAGTTGGTTTAATTTCGGATACAGGAGAGGTTATTTTCCCTGATAAGATCATGATGATACTTAGCGAGGAAATTCTTAAAAATGAAAAGGGATCAATAATATTTGATGTTAAATGTTCAAATGCATTACCAAATTTAATCAAGAGTCTTAATGGAAAACCAATTATGTCACCAACAGGTCATTTTCATATTAAAAATGGAATAAGGAAACATAATCCACTTTTGGCTGGTGAAATGAGTGGCCATATATTTTTCAATGATAGATGGTATGGATTTGATGATGGTCATTATTCAGGAGCAAGAATAATTGAACTTATATCAAACAAAAATAAGAGTATTTCTTCAATCACTGATAAGCTACCTAAATTTTTCTCTACACCAGAATTAAGCATCACTGTAACTGATGAAAGCAAATTTAAAATTATTGAAGAATTTTGTGATAAATGTATGTTAGATGGGGAAAAGATTGAGATTGATGGATTAAGAATCAATTTCAAGAATGGCTGGGGTTTGATAAGAGCTTCAAATACAACTCCTAAATTAGTCTTAAGGTTTGAGGGAAATTCCAAAGGTGATCTTGAGGCTATTCAAAAAGATTTTATGGATGAACTTTCTCGCATTTGTCCTAATATTGATATAAATTTAGATTAACCAATGAAAAAAGATAGAAAAAATATAATCTTACAATCGCTTGCAAGCCTTTTAGAAGAAAGAAATTTATCAAAAATAACAACTGCTGCACTCGCTGAAAAATCTCAAATTACTGAAGCAGCATTATATAGACACTTCCCAAGCAAAAGGTCGATTTATGCTGAGCTGTTTTCTTTTTGTGATGACACTGTCTTTGCAAAATGTAATGAGTTGAAGAAAGAGAAAATTTCTTCAAAAGATAAAATTAAAAGTGCTTTTATATTTTTTATGATCTTCATAGAAAAAAATAAAGGATTTGCAAGATTGCTATCGAGAGAAGCTCTTTCTTCAAATGAACAAAATGTGAGTGATAATGTTAATCAATTTTACGAAAGATTTGAATTAGTGCTGAGGCAAATCTTAAAAGAAGACGAAAAAAATTTGATAGCTCAGCCTGGTATATCTGCTCAATTAATAATTACTGTACTTGAAGGAAACATTGGGAGATATATAAGATCAAAATTTAAAGATTCTCCCTCAAATTATATTGAAAATATCTGGAATCTTTTGTCTTTAAATATTTTTAAAAGTTAATTTATATTTTCATCTAAAAACAACTCGAAATAAAAATTATCCTCAGTGTCTGAATCAATTTCTCCAGTTGACTTATTGACTCTGACAAAAGAAATATTCTCAGGTATTGAATTTTTGTAGATTTCAAGATTTTTTAACTTAAAGTCCATATAATTCAGCCAGATTGGTAATGCTATAGTTGAGCCATATTCATTTTCACCCAATGATGAAAAATCATCAGTACCAACCCATACAGTTGTTACAAGATCTTCGTGAAATCCAGAAAACCACGTGCTTACTGAATTATTTGTGGTGCCTGTTTTGCCGGCAATATCGTCTCTATTTAGAAAACTTGATTTTCTTCCGGCAACTCCGTTCTTCATGAATCCATTTAAAATATCCTTCACTAAGTATGAAATTCTTCTATCTATTACTCTTTGGGAATTATCAATTGGTTCAATTAGATAATATGGTCTATTTATATTTATCTTTAGGGTATCAAGCCAAGGAAAAGCACTAATATCATCGTCAATTTCAGAATTGAAATTCTTTTGTAAAAAAATATTTTTACCCTCTCTATCTACAATTTTATCAATAAAGTGAATATTTGAAATATATCCATCATTAGCGATCACGCTATAAGCTCTTACCATTTCAATTGGTGAAAAGTTCCCTGACCCTAAAGCTAAGGATAAGTCTTTTGGAAGTCTCGATTTTTCAAAGCCAAATTTTTCTAAATAATCATGAGATTGTTCAATTCCAAGTTCACGCAAAAGTTTGATTGAAACAATATTGACAGATTTTACTAAAGCGTCTCTTAAGGATATTGGGCCATAAAATTCGCCTGTATAATTTTCTGGCTTCCATGCGCTCTCAAGATTCTCATCTTCAAATATAATTGGTGCATCGTTTATTAGAGTTGATAAATTATATCCATTTGCAAGACTTGAAGAATAAATGAATGGTTTAAAACTTGATCCAGATTGAGGAAATGATGACCTAACTCTGTCAAAATTGCTTTCATCAAAATTTTTACCTCCAACGTAAGAAATCACTTCTCCAGTTTTTGGATTTATCGAAATCATAGAGGCCTCGACTTCAGGAATTTGATCTATTGATAAATAATCGTCGTTATTTTTCAAATATATAAAATCTCCAAAATTAAGAAAATCATTAAATCCATTTGGCACCTTGCCAAGCTCATTTATAGATACCTTTTCTCTTGCCCATTTATACTCATCGTTCCAATAAGCATTTTTAAGCTCAAAATTTTCATCAATTATTAAAATCTCTTTCTCTGAAATGCTCACTACAAGAGCTTTAAGATATGATTTATAAAATGGATACGAATCAAAAATATCTCTTAATTTATTTGAAATATGATTCTCATCAAGGTTGATATTACTTGGGTTTGAGTTTTCAAATAAAAAATTTACGTCCGAGTTTTGCAAATGAATAATTTGTTGATCTGAAAAAATATTTTTATAGTTATCAGATTTTCTCCAACCATGTCTTTTGTCATATAAAAGTAAATCTTTCAGAAGGCTTTCATATGCAACTCTTTGCGACTTTGAGTCAATAGTTGTATATACAGACCATCCCTCTTTGTATGCATTAAGGCCATATCTATTTATTACTTCTTGTCTTACTAATTCTGCTAAATGTTTTGCTTCTATATCGTATAAGTTTATATTATTAGCAATTTTAATTTCGTTTGAAATTGCACTCTTATATTCTTCATCAGAAATGTAATTAAGGATCAACATTCTAGATAAAATCCAGTTTCTTCTTTGAAGAGTTCGCCTTGGATTCTTAACGGGATTTATTCTGGAAGGAAGTTGAGCAATTGCAGCAATTGTAGCAGATTCATCGATACTCAAGTTTTCTAAACTTTTATTGAAATATGTATTAGCAGCCGCCTCAATTCCATATGACCTGTTCCCTAAAAAAACTCTGTTTACATAGAGCTCAAAGATTTCCTCTTTGCTAATGTTACTTTCAAGTTCTAGAGCTAGAAATATTTCTTTAATTTTTCTATGAATTGTCTGTTCGGGGGTTAATAGGTAACCTCTTACAACTTGCATAGTTATAGTTCCACCGCCACCTTCACACCCAGATGGCCTCATACATCTTATAATTGAACGAATAAGACCTGCATAACTAATCCCCTGGTGATTAAAAAAATTGTCATCCTCTGCAGCTAAAAAAGAACCTTTTATGTAGTATGGGATTTCATCAAAACTTTTAGCTCTTCTTTTTATCTCACCAAATTCTCCAATCAGGACTCCATCTTTTGTTAAAACCTTTAAAGGCATTTGTAGCTCTGATTCGTCTACATATTTAATTTCTGGCAAATTAGGCTTAATTATTAAATAAGATAGTATTATTAAGATAATTGATAGAGCAGATACAAAAATACTTGTTAAAAATAATGCTTTTATAAATTTTGGCATAAGTTATTTTAAATCTTAAAAATTTGATAATAAATCTTTTGTAATTTAAAAAGTGTAATTTTTGCTTTAAATGTTAAAATTTCGCTAAATTTTTTATAACTATGAATATTTTTATTGTTGGTCCAATGGGTTCTGGTAAGTCTACTGTAGGTAAAATAATATCAGATGAATTATTTTTGGATTTTTTTGATACTGATGATGAGATTGAAATGAGAACTGGAGCTTCAATAGACTGGATTTTTGATCTAGAGGGAGAATCAGGTTTTCGAAAAAGGGAATCAGAGATGCTAACTGAAATGGTGAAAAAAAATTCGATAGTTCTTTCAACTGGTGGAGGTATTATCTTAGATTCTTTAAATAGAGAACTATTATCATCAAGAGGAACAGTTTTTTATTTATCGACACCAATACCTGTTCAAGTTGAAAGGACAGCTAAAGATAAAGATAGGCCACTCTTAAAAAACGGTGATCCTGCAAAAATATTATCTAAACTACATAATGAAAGAGAAGAATTATATAAATCTGTTTCAGATCATATTATTGAAACAGAAAGTAAATCGAGTCAAGAAGTTGCATCAGAAATAATTAAGTTAGCTAAAAATTAAGAATGTCTATAATTTCAGCAGGTAAAGGTAAGTCAAAATATAATATTCACATTGCAGAAAAAGACTTATCCAAAAATCTTATAAATAAGTATCTCAATAAGAACAGTAAGATCTTAATTGTTACTGATACCGGTATACCAAAAAAATATTTAAAAGATCTTAAGTCTAAAATCAATAATAGGAGTAAACATATCATTACTTTGCCTAAAGGTGAAAAATCAAAATCTTATGATTCTTTTAAAAAAATTATTTACAAGCTCTCTAAATTAAAATTTGATCGAACTGATTATTTAATTGCATTTGGTGGAGGTGTTGTTGGAGACATAACAGGATTTGTAGCATCAACTTATTTAAGAGGAATTTGCTACATTCAGATACCCACCACTCTATTGGCACAAGTTGATTCATCTGTTGGAGGAAAAACTGCAATAAATATTCCACAAGGTAAAAATCTCGTAGGTGCATTTTATAATCCTAAATGTGTATTAATTTCTACACACTACTTAAAAACTTTATCTGATGATGAGTACAAATCAGGTCTTGGTGAAGTCATAAAATATTCATTCATTGGAAATAAAGCATTAAAAAAACTAATAGAAGATAAATCAAAGCAAATTATTGAACGAAAGGAATCAACTTTAAAAATTGTTATTGAGCAATCAATAAAAACAAAGGCAAAAATTGTA
>MDTA01102019.1_pt1 | contig 12599 bp, 10 predicted proteins | sample 811151 | NCBI WGS metagenome assembly MDTA01 (sample SAMN05326648, study PRJNA326480) | marine metagenome | isolation source: seawater | place: Indian Ocean: South | collected 2010
AGTCTTACAGATAGTTTACTTAAAGAGATTATTAGGGACTCCTATAAATCATTTTCTAATTCAGAAATTACTCCGGTAAGACAGGTTACAGATAGTGAATTCCTTCTAGAGTTATTTCATGGACCAACTTATGCCTTTAAAGATGTCGCAATGCAATTTATATCAAGACTTTTTGATTATTATCTCGATCAAGATAATGAAAAAATAAATATTTTAGGTGCAACCTCTGGGGACACAGGTGCTGCAGCAATTCATGGATTTCAAGGAATAGACTCTGCAAATGTCTTTATTTTACACCCATATAATCTAATCTCTCCTACTCAACGTAAATTCATGACAACTATTAAGTCTAAAAATATTATAAATATTGCTGTAAAAGGAAACTTTGATGACTGCCAGAAGATCATTAAGGATATTTTTTCTAATAAATCATATAAGAGAAGTAAAAATTTAGGGGCTATCAATTCCATTAATTGGGCACGAATAATGTGCCAAATTACCTATTATTTTTATTGCGCTACACGCATTAGTAACTCTGAAAATATTGTTTTTTCAGTACCGACTGGTAACTTTGGAGATATATTTGCTGGTTATATTTCAAATATGATGGGCCTAAAGTTCAAAAAACTGATTATTGCTACGAATGAGAATAATATTTTACACAGAACATTAAAAACAGGTGAACATAAGCTTGCAGATGTTGTCAGTACTACTTCTCCAAGTATTGATATACAAGTATCAAGTAATTTCGAACGGTTACTATATGATGCTTGTAAAGATTCTGATCATATAAACAGCCTAATGAATGAACTCAATAAAAATAAGTCATTTAAGCTATCAGAATCAATACTTAGGAAAATTAGAAAATTATTTTTATCAGGTAGTGCAAATCAAGATAAAGTGGCTTGTATTATTAAAGAATATCAAGAAAAGTATAATATTACCCTTGACCCACACACTGCTGTTGGAGTCATATGCGGGAAAGATCTTGTAAATGATAATGAAAAACTTGTTACATTATCTACTGCACATCCAGCAAAATTTAAAGAATCAGTATCAGAAATTATTTCAAACGATTCTTTTGTAACAGATAGAGTACGCGAGCTTGAGTCTATGGAGGAAAAAATGATAATTGTAGAAAATAATTCTAATGACGTAAAATCTATTATAGATGAGGTTGTTCAGTGAGACTTATAATAATTTTATTTGTATTGATAATTTTATTGAGTTTTATTCGTAGAAAAATAAGTTCTGACTTTGAATTACTCAATTACTTACTAACAATAGTATATTATTTTTTAATCTTCTTATTTATATATATTTTAGGTATGCATTTCTTTGGAAACAGCATATAAATTATTTATCTAAATACTTTTCTGCATCAAGTGCTGCCATACATCCTGCGCCAGCAGAGGTTATGGCCTGTCTGTATATAGAATCTGAAACATCACCAGCTGCAAAGACACCATCTATAGAGCATTGTGTTGCATTTCCATTACTGCCGCCATTGATTTTAAGATATCCTGTATCATCCATTTCTAATGAACCTTTGAATATTGATGTATTAGGTTGATGACCTATTGCAATAAATACTCCACTACAACTTACTTCTTGTATTTTATCTGTTTTAACATTTTTCAATTTAACTCCCTCAACTTTATCATTATCACCTAAAACCTCTTCAAGAGTATGATCCCATATTATATCCACTTTGCCATCTTTTTCTTTTTGCATAATTCTTTCAATAAGTATTGCTTCGGCTCTTAAGCTATCTCTTCTATGAACTAACTTAACTTTCGAGGCAATATTAGATAGGTATAAGGCTTCTTCGACTGCAGTATTTCCACCACCAACAACTATTATTTCTTGATCTCTATAAAAAAATCCGTCACATGTTGCGCAAGCCGAAACACCTTTACCTAAATATTTTTTTTCAGATTCAAGTCCTAAATATTTTGCTGATGCGCCAGTAGCAATTATTAAGCTGTCACATGTATAAGTAGCATCATCGCCATTTAGAACAAATGGTTTATTTTTTAAATCTACTGATTTAATTTGATCCATAATTATTTCTGTATTAAATTTTTTTACATGCTCTTTCATTCTTTCCATCAAATCAGGGCCTTGAAGATCATTTGCATCTCCTGGCCAGTTTTCAACATCGGTAGTTGTTGTAAGTTGACCTCCTATTTCTAATCCAGTCAAAAGGACAGGCTTTAAATTAGCACGAGACGCATATAATGCCGCTGTATAGCCAGCTGGGCCAGAGCCTAATACCAGTAATTTACAGTGTTTTTTATTCATTTTTTAATAGGTAATTCAATTTAAGCGTATTATACACCAATTATTTCAATAAATTATATATGTATAAATTTTAGTGAAAAATTTGTATAATTTGAGAATGATATGAGGTTTTTTTGGCCCAAATAAAGCAAAATAGAAAGCTTACTAAGACTAAGTTTGATTATTTACCAAAAGAAATAATTAATTTCTTGATTCTAACCCTTACACTCCTTTTTACACTCTCTTTAGTTTCTTATGATTCCTCTGATCCTAATTTTTTTAAAACAGGATTAAATGATGTCGTAAAAAACTACATAGGCATATCTGGAGCATATATATCTCATATATCATTTATGGTTTTTGGCAGTCAGTCTTATTTCTTAGCTATTTTTTTTATATACCTCACAATTAGAAAGTATTTTAACTTTTACATATATTCCTCGAGGCTTAATTTTAAAAGTATTTTAATTGTCACAATCATGATAATAAGTTTATCAGTTCTTTTAGAGTATTCCGAAGGATCAACTGGCGGTCTTGTTGGTATGTATTCATACTACTATTTATCTAATTACATCGGATCTTTTGGTTCGATTGTTTCTTCATTGCTTTTCTTTATGTATACGTTTGTGATTTATTTTAATATTCCGATTTCTAATATCATTAATAAATCAATAAAAATTACATCATATGTCTATCTGAAATTGAAGTATCAAATTCTTTCACTTTACCAACAAACAAATCTGCAAATTGAAAAATCTAAACAAAAAAAACTTAACATAAATAAAGGATCTAATGAAAAAATAAATAATGCTAGCATTGAAATAGTAGAGCCTAAGAAAACTGAGAGTAAAAGAGCTTTCAAAGAAAAACAACAAAACCTTTTTTCAGATAAATCTAGAAATCAATTGCCTTTAATAGAATTTCTGGAAAAGCATGATTCTGAGATTACAAACCATGATGAAGCATCTTTAAAGTTAATGTCTGAGATGCTTGAACAAAATTTAAGTCACTATGGTATTAGTGCAGAGGTAAAAGCTGTTAAACCTGGTCCAATTGTTACACTTTTTGAAATTGAGCCAGCAGTTGGTACAAAAGCATCTTCTATTAATAACATTAGTAAAGATTTGGCTAGAACTATGACTGTTCCAAGTCTTAGGGTTGTTGAGTCTGTACCCGGTACAGCTCATATAGGGATTGAGATTCCTAACGATGATCGCGAAACAGTATCGCTTAAAGATATCATATGCTCAAAAGAATATGAAAATTCAAAAGCTGCTTTAACAATGGCACTTGGAAAAGATATTCAAGGTAAACCTATATGTACAGATTTACACAAGTTACCTCATTTGCTTGTAGCTGGGACAACAGGATCTGGTAAATCAGTAGCTGTTCACTCTATGATAATTAGTCTTTTATATAAATATAGTATTGATCATCTGAGATTTCTAATGATTGATCCGAAAATGTTAGAATTGAGCACGTATGAGAGCATACCACATCTTCTCCATCCTGTTGTAACGGATATGAATGAGGCTAAAAGCGTATTGCATTGGTGTGTCCAAGAGATGGAAAGACGCTATAGATATATGATGGATTTAAATGTAAGGAATATTCAATCTTATAATAAGCTTGTAAAAGAGAATAATAACAAGGGTATTAAGAGCGCCTATAGCCCTACTGAGGGCAATAATGAGAGATACCATGAGAATTTGCCATATATTGTTGTGGTTGTAGATGAATTTGCAGATATGATGCAAACCGTAGGAAAAAAAGTCGAGGATCTCATCACTAGGCTTGCTCAAAAGGCACGTGCAGCTGGAATTCACTTAATACTTTCAACACAAAGACCCTCTGTAAATGTAATTACTGGCTTAATCAAAGCTAATATTCCTACACGAATTGGGCTCAAAGTTTCATCCCAGATTGATTCTAGGACAATTTTGGATTCTATGGGTGCTGAGCAATTATTGGGATTGGGAGATATGTTGTTTAGAGGCACTGGAACTAATGTATTACAAAGGATACATGGGGCATATGTGAGCGATGATGAGGTCGCAACAATAACCAATTATTTAAGAGATCAAAAAATTAATGATGATATCAATTCAATTCTTCTTGAAGACACAGACGAAATAGAAAATGAGATTAACGAAACATCTGACGAATTATATGTTCAAGCTGTTAATATTGTCAAAGAAACAAAAAAAACTTCAATATCCTTTTTGCAAAGAAAACTAAAAATCGGATATAATCGTGCTGCCAATCTTATTGAGGCTATGGAAGCTCAAGGTATACTATCTGAGCCTCAAAGTAATGGTAACAGAGAAATTCTATAAAACTTATATATGCTTGATACTAAATATATACTTGATAACAAGAATGATGTCATACAAAAGCTCAATAATCGGGGTTTTGAAATAGACATCGCTAAGATTGAAGAAGACGCAAAGAAGAGAAAAGATTTAATCCAAGATAAAGAAAATCTTGCTCAAAAGAAAAATGAAGTATCTAATTCATTTAAAAATGCAGAAAATATTAGCGAAAAAGAAAAGCTGACTAATTTATCTAAGGATTTGGATAATCAAATTCATAAACTTAAGGATAAATTAGAAGAGCATGAAAATAAGTTTCAATCATACTTATTAACCATACCAAACATCCCGCACGATTCTTGCCCTATAGGTTCATCTGAAAAAGATAACATTCAAATACGAACTATTGGAGAGACTAATGGTTTGAATATTAATAAAAAAGAACATGCAGATATTTTAGAAAATATTAAAATGGCAAGTTTTGAAAATGCTATAACAATTGCCCAGTCTCGCTTTGTTGTCTTAAAGAACAAAGTCGCAACTCTTCATAGGGCTTTAGTAAATTATATGCTCGATACTCATACATCTATAAATAATTATACAGAATGTAATGTTCCGTATATATGTAACAGCAATAGCCTATTGGGTACTGGCCAACTTCCTAAGTTTGAGGAAGACTTATTTAGATTATCTGATTCAGAGCTCTACTTAATACCAACTGGAGAAGTTCCTTTAACAAATATATATAGAAATAAAATTATTTCTGAATCAGACTTACCTATATTGATGACTGCTAATACACCTTGTTTTAGGTCTGAGGTAGGGTCCCATGGTTTGGATACAAAGGGAATGATCAGGCAACATCAATTCGAAAAAGTTGAGCTTGTTCAAATAGTCCATCCCAATGTTTCTGATGATGCTCTTGAATCTATTACCTCTCATGCTTGCATGATACTTGATTCGCTAGAACTTCCATATCAGGTTGTTGAACTGTGTACTGGGGACCTAGGTTTCTCCTCTCAAAAAACTTATGATATTGAGGTTTGGTTCCCTAGTCAGCAAAGGTACAGAGAAATATCCTCCTGTAGTAATTTTGGTTCATTTCAATCAAGAAGACTAAATATAAAATATAAAAATAAGAATCAAAAAGATTTCGTTCATACCTTAAATGGATCTGGTCTAGCTATTGGAAGAACATTAGCTGCTTTGGTTGAAAATAATTTTAATGGTAAATTTATCGCTGTGCCAAGTGTTCTTCACAAATATACAGATTTTAAGACCATTGAATTGTAATACATCTTCTTTTTCATCTATAATAGCCACTTATGGAGACGTGCCAGAGTGGTTGAATGGGCCGGTCTTGAAAACCGTTAACGCAGAAATGCGTTCGTGGGTTCGAATCCCACCGTCTCCTTTTAAATATTTTGGAATCTAAAAAATACTATAGTTGGATACTTTATGATTGGGCTAACTCAGCTTATGCAACTATAGTACTTGCAGGCTTCTTTCCTATAATTTTTGCAGAATATTTTGCATCATCCATCCCAACCTCTGAAAGAACACTATATCTTGGAATATCTAATTCATCAGCAAGTCTAATACTTATATTTTTAGCGCCATTATTTGGATTAATGGCTGATAAATTTTCAAATAAAAAATTATTCTTACTTATATTTGCAAGCTTAAGCATTATCTCTACATTAATATTATCATCTATTTCTAAGGATAGCTTTGTATTAGCATCAATATTTTTTTCTATTTCACTTCTAGGATTTATGATGTCTAATGTATTTTATGATTCAATGTTATTAAATTTTGAATCTCATAAATATGATAAAATATCATCAATAGGCTATGCACTAGGATATTTAGGTGGCGGGCTTGCTTTTGTATTTACATTATTATTTCTTTATTTTAATTCAGAATCATCAGTTGAAATAATCTCATCGAATAAAATTGCATTCATATTTGCAGCTGCATGGTGGATATTATTTATGACCCCCCTTTATCTATATTGGAATGAAAAACCTATAGATAATATTCAAACTACAAATATTTTAGATACTTTTAGAGAAATCAAAGTTAATAAACCCATATTTCTTTTTCTAATTTCATATTGGATATATATTGATGGAGTCGATACTATAATTAGGATGGCGATTAACTATGGCCTAATTCTAGGATTCACAAGTACTGATCTATTAATCGCACTACTTGTTACACAATTTGTAGCCTTTCCAGGCACTTTGATTATTAATAAAATTTCTGAATTATCATCTCCTGTTATAGCGATTTCAGGCTGCCTTATAACTTATATGATTATTACTATTCTTTCGTATTTTTTGAGTAATATTTTTGAATTTTACTTGATCGCATCGCTCATTGGTTTCGTACAGGGCGGTATTCAGGCTTTAAGTAGATCATATTTCGCGAGACTTATACCAAATAGTAAACATTCTGAATATTTTGGAATTTATAATATGCTAGGAAAATTTGCGGCTCTTCTAGGCCCTATTGTGGTTGGTTTGATAACTTTTGCTACAGATAATGCTAGAATCGGCATATTAAGCATAGGTGTATTCTTTATAGTAGGTTTTTATTTCTTCATACTAGCTTCGAGATATGAAAAAATTTAATAAAATTATATGAATAATCGTACATGTATAATTAAAAGAATACAAAGCTATGTATAATAAACTTCCACAGTTAAACATGATTTCAGAATCAGAGCATTAGTAATTGGGTAGGTTGGCAGAGTGGTCGAATGCGCCACCTTGGAAAGGTGGTAAACAAGCAATTGTTTCATGGGTTCAAATCCCATACCTACCTTAATTAAATTTTTAATTTACACAGAAACTTCTGATTAAATTTTTATTGGCATGATAATATAGATATTTATATATGAGCTCATCTAATAAACACCTTACAGAGAAAGAAGAACTTATGGTATCTAGTGCCATAGGCTTTCTAGTTCCTTATGTTCATTCAATTGTGAACCTCTTATCAGAGATTGAGATACCTATAAATGATTTTAAGTATAAACTCAATGAACTATACTTGAACATAGATAGTGAGGATAACGGTAAGATTGAAGCCTCAGCTACTCATAATTCATTTAACATCAATATTTTATATACTGGAACACGAAGCTTTGTTCTTACAATTAAGGGTGTTGATAAATTTGACGGATTTTCATTCATGGAGACAAATAAAGGCATGAACATTCATGATGACCTTTGCGAAGATAATGTAACTATATCAGCTTATACGTCATCATTATTTATTAAAGAGTATAAAAGTCCATACTTAGTAAGTGATATTTACAAAGATTTTTTAAAAAAGGGATCAAGCTTTATATGAAAATATGTGTTATCGGTATGGGTTATGTAGGCATCTCCAATGCTATTTTATTAGCACAAAAACATCATGTGATTTGTATAGATATAGATGGTAAAAAACTAAACTTAATTCAAAATAAAATTTCACCAATAAAAGATAGTCTTGTTTCATCTTACTTGAAAAAAAAGAAACTTAATATAGAGGTTAGTAACGTAATAGATAGTAGATTATCGAGTTGTAAATTTATAATTATATCTACTCCTACGAACTTTGATGCTAGTAAAAAATCTTTTGATATATCCAGTATTAATAAAATAATAGAAAAAGTAGATAAGCTTAAAATAAAAGCATCAATTGTAATTAAATCTACTATTCCTATAGGTTATGTGAGTAAACTAAATAACAAATATAAAAATCTTAATATATACTTTTCCCCAGAATTTCTCCGAGAGGGACACTCACTACATGATAATTTATATCCATCTCGAATAATAATCGGGGATAAAGATAAAAATTCAATGATGTTTGCTAAAACCATGAAGCAATGTGCCAAAGGAAAAAATATAAAAACAATATTTATGAAGAGTATAGAGGCCGAATCTGTCAAACTATTCGCTAATAGCTATCTTGCCACTAGGATCTCATTCTTTAATGAGCTCGATAATTTCTCAATTAGTAATAAGTTGAATTCTAAAATACTTATAGATGGAGTATGTTCAGACCCTAGAATATCTCATGGATATAACAACCCATCATTTGGATTTGGTGGTTATTGTTTGCCAAAAGATTCATCTCAGCTTAAACATTCTTTCAAGAATATTCCAAATCCCTTAATAGCTTCTATTGGAAATTCTAATTATTCAAGAAAAAAAATTATCACCGAAGATATATTAAGCCTTAAAACAAAAAGAATTGGAGTATATAGAATCATTATGAAGAAAAATTCTGATAACTTTAGAGAATCTAGCATTATAGATATTATTAAAATGCTTAAGCGAAAAAATAAAGAGATTTATATATACGAGCCACTTATAAAAAATAAAAATTCTCTAATGGGATGTAAAATAATTAATGATTTATTAGATTTTAAAAATAAATCTGACTTAATAATTTCAAATAGAATGTCGATAAAACTTAAAGATGTCTTACATAAAGTTTATACTAGGGATGTTTTTGGAGAAAACTAATGTCTGTAAAAATTGTATTCAGAAGAGGGGATGAGGAACTAATTACCACTATGAGCGTGGGTAGAACAATGCTGGATGCAGCCAAAAAACTTAAAATTCCTGAAATACCTGCTATATGCCAAGGGTCATGCAATTGTGGTACATGTCATGTCTTAATTGACCCGGAGTGGGTTGATAAGATTGAGCCTATAGATCCTGGCTCCATGGAGTCTTTTATGTTGGAAAGATCTGAGCATTACGACGAGAGAAGAAGCAGGTTATGTTGTCAAATGGATATATATGATGTCTATGAAGGCCTTACTGTTCATCTTGTTGATAATAGGAAAGATAAATAATGTTAAATCAGAATTACAATGAGAGGGTTGTCATGAATACTTCATACACTGAGCCTATTTCATCGCCTTGTTCTGGTGTAGAAAGGTTATTATTAGAGAGAAGTGAAGACTCTGAATATGCTATATCAACAACACTAGTAACATTTCATGAAGATGCAAAGTTTGATGAGCATCAGCATGATGGCGGTGAAGAATTATTTGTTTTAGAAGGAACATTTTCTGATGAATTTGGAGATTATCCGACCGGTACATATATAAGAAATCCGAGAAAATCCAAACATAGTCCGTATAGTGTTAATGGCTGTAAACTTTTTGTTAAACTTCGCCAATTTCAAACAAATGATAACAAACAAATATTATTAGATACAAAAAGCATGGAATGGATGCCTGGACTTGTAAGAGGGCTCCATGTTTTACCCTTACATAGTTTCAAACATGAGAATACTGCCCTTGTAAGGTGGGAACCTAATACAAAATTCTTATTTCATCAACATTGGGGTGGAGAGGAAATATTCGTAATAGATGGCACATTCTATGATGAGTATGGTAAATATCCAAAACATTCATGGCTACGAAACCCACACCAGAGTAAACATACTCCATATACATTGGATGATGGTGCTTTGATTTTTGTAAAAACCGGTCATCTCTTGAGAAAAGACAATGAGTGATAAAATATTAGCTCTGAAGTATAGACCGAAATTCTTCAAAAACATAATAGGACAAGATTTCTGTATACAAGCTATTACAAATTCTATTTCACTTAACAAATTACATAATGCATATTTATTATCTGGAACAAGAGGCGTTGGTAAGACAACTATAGCAAGAGTCTTTGCTAAGTCTCTACTTTGTCAGACAGGTATAACAAATACTCCATGTGGCAAATGTAGTTCATGTATTGATATAGATAATAACAGTAGTCTCGATTTAATTGAGATTGACGCTGCATCTAGAACAAAAGTAGAGGATACACGAACCCTCATGGAGAATGTTCAATATGCTCCTACTTCATCAAGATTTAAAATATATTTAATCGATGAAGTCCACATGTTATCTACAAAAAGTTTTAATGCACTATTAAAAACTATAGAGGAACCGCCATCACATGTGAAGTTTCTTCTTGCAACAACTGAACCTGAAAAACTTCCAGAGACTGTTGTTTCTAGATGTCTCCATTTTAAACTAAAACCAATAAGTAATACTGATTTGATATCACATATAGAGAGTGTTCTTAAAGATGAGAATATAGAATATGATAAAAATGTCCCCTTTATTATTGCGCAAGCTGCAAAAGGGAGTGCCCGTGATTCTATGAGCTTACTAGAACAATGTATATCCTTTGCTAATGGAAAACTTAGTAATGATAATGTATCTGACATGCTTGGTTTAGTAGATAATGAAGTTGTTGATAAAATTATTGAGTATCTATTAACTAATGATATTTCAAATTTATTTCAATTTATAAATAATTCTAATGTAACAGATTATTATCAATTACTTGATATGCTTATAGACAGAATATTTCATATTTCACTATCAAGATCAGGCTGCGACAATAATTTGATACTTCCTGATGAAATTAGTATCAAAAGTGTGAGCCAAGAAGATTTACAAGTCTGGTATTCAATCTTAATAAATGCAAAAGAAAATATACATAAAGCACCATCACAGATTGGTCATATTATGATGACATTATTGAGAATAAATATATTTACGGAATATATATCAGATCAAAAATCTACGTCAAAAGAAATAGATTCATCCGAAAGAAACAGCAATACAAACAAAAAGATCAATAATAATGGTTCAGACTATAATGAGGATAAATTTATCCCATTAGAAACATGGCAGAATCATATAAATAGCATGAACCTTAACGGGCTAATTATGGATCTCGCGCTTAACTCTATTTTAGTATTAAATAAGGAACCCAAATTATACGTAGATTTTTCTAAAAGTAATACTTATCCCAAAAAGTGTATAGAACAATTTCTGGAACTAATAAAAACACATGGACTATCAAGTGATATAAAAGCTATAGAGTATATGAAAAACATACCAACTATTAATAATCAGAATCTTGAAAATATAGTTAAATCTAAGAATGATATGTACGAATCTGTTAAAGATAATCAAATACTAAAAGACATAGAATCAGTGTTTGATGCTAAAATAGATAAAGATAGTATAGATAAAATTAAGTAGTAGGGAGGTAATATGGGAGTTTTTGATAAGATGAAAGAAGCAAAAGATATGTATAGTAATGTCAAAAAAGCTCAAAACGAAATTAATAAGATTAAAGTAGAGGGAATTTCGGGAGCTGGAGCAGTAAAAATAGTAGTTAAGGGTAATCATCAGATAGTTAAAATTGTGATTGAGGACGATGTGTTCAAGGGAAATAAGAAGATATTAGAAGACTATATTGTAGCAGCATGCAACGACGCAATGAACAAGGTAGAAAAGGAGACTAAAGAAAAGATGGGAAGTATAATGAACCTGCCTGGAGGAATGAAACTTCCTTTCTAAAATGATAAGATCCAAATATTTAGATAACCTAATTGACTCTTTAACTATACTTCCAGGTGTTGGGAGGAAAAGTGCGGAAAGAATGGCTTATCAACTTCTAAACATTAACCCACAAAAATCAATACATTTATCAGAGCAATTAAAAAATATAGAAAATAAAATATCACGATGTCTTTTGTGCGGAATATTTCTCGATCAAGAGGAGGTAAATTTACAAACTGATAATTCATGTCACATCTGCGAAAGATTAAATCGAGATCTCTCAAAAATCTGCGTAACAGAATCTACCAGTGATGTATACATGATTAATGATAGTACCTCTTATAATGGTTATTTTTTTGTCCTTAAGGGTAATCTTTCTCCTATTGATGGAAGAGGGCCTGCTGAAATAGGCCTTGATAGACTTCAAAATCGTCTCAATACATGTGATGTTAAAGAACTAATTCTTGCAACAAGTACAACTATTGAGGGAGAGGCCACTGCGCATTATATTCGCGATATGGCGAATAAACTAAAAATTAAAATAACTAGATTAGCGTTTGGTTTACCACTAAATGGAGAAATTAGTTACCTTGATAACGAGACAATATCTCATGCATTTAACGAAAGAAAGG
>MDTA01179333.1_pt1 | contig 12598 bp, 13 predicted proteins | sample 811151 | NCBI WGS metagenome assembly MDTA01 (sample SAMN05326648, study PRJNA326480) | marine metagenome | isolation source: seawater | place: Indian Ocean: South | collected 2010
AAAAAATATCATTTTATCCATCCATATGATGATATTGATGTAATAGCAGGACAAGGAACAATTGCAATGGAAATCCTTGATCAGATGCGTGATAACCCAGATTATGTATTTATTCCTGTTGGTGGAGGTGGTTTATTGGCAGGTATGGCGGTCTATTTAAAGACGATTAACCCTAAAATTAAGATTATTGCTGTAGAAGCCGAGGATTCAGCATGTTTTAATTTAGCTTATAAAAAAGGGTCACCCGTGTCGCTAAAGCATGTCGGTATTTTTGCAGACGGCGTAGCGGTTAAAAGAATAGGAACTAAAACATTCAAGCTCACAAGAGATTTAGTAGACCATTCTATAACTGTAAGTACGGATGAAATTTGTTCTGGTATAAAAGATTTATACGACGAAACTAGAGTTATTGCAGAACCGGCTGGAGCTTTATCTATCGCTGGAGCTAAGAAATATATTTCAAGTCACAATATATCTGATAAAAATATCCTTACAATTTTATGTGGAGCAAACATGAATTTTGACAGGCTAAGACACGTATCTGAGCGAGCAGATACTGGTGAGAGTAGCGAGGTATTGTTGGGCGTGACCATAGATGAAAAACCAGGTAGTTTTAAAAAGTTTTGTTCTATAATTGGTAAAAGATCTATAACTGAATTTAATTACCGTTACTCCGATAGTACATCAGCTCAGGTATTTGTCGGCGTTAGGACAACCAGTGGCATCAAAGAAAGAAAAGAACTAATCAACAGGTTGAAGAAATCAAATTATAGGGTTCATGATCTGACGGATAATGAGATGGCAAAACTGCATATCCGGTATATGGTTGGTGGTACAAATAAAGATGTAAAAAATGAAAAAATTTTTAGATTTATGTTTCCAGAGAAACCGGGTGAATTATTAAACTTTCTCAATAAGATTGGCTCAAGATGGAATATAAGTTTATTTCATTATAGAAACCACGGAGCTGATTTTGGAAGAGTGCTTATTGGTTTACAAGTTGAAGATACTAAACTAAATAATCTAAAAAAACATTTTGATACACTCAAATACCAATTTTATGAAGAAACTGACAACATGTCATATCGACAGTTTCTCAAATAAAAAAGGCCCTGTATAAGGGCCTTTTCCATTCTACGTGCTAAGAATTGCTATCTTCTTGATCTACGTCGCTTAGCAGTCTTTTTCTTAGCTACTTTACGCTTAGTCTTTCTTTTAGCTGTTTTTTTCTTAGCGACTTTACGCTTAGCAGTCTTTTTCTTAGCTACTTTACGCTTAGTCTTTCTTTTAGCTGTTTTTTTCTTAGCTACTTTACGCTTAGCTACTTTACGTTTAGCTACTTTTTTACGAGTAGTTGTAACTTTTCTCTTAGCTACTTTACGCTTAGCAACTTTTGTTTTTCTTTTCGCTTTCGCTTTCTTTTTAACCATACATTCCTCCGCGGTCTTGGTGGTTATATTCAGTCTATTAAATTATTTATTAAAAACAAGCATTAATTTAAAAAATATTAAAAAAAAAATTATCTTTTTTTATTATTTTGTTAACTTTAAAATGAATTCCCATTCATTTTTTTTTAATTTTGTTATAGATAATCTATTTCCACGCTGTACTACTCGCATTTCTGACAATTCTTTATATGATTTGAGCTGTTTTAATGTAACAATATTTTTGAATTTCTTTTTATATTTTACATCTACCATAAGCCAGGTTGGAGATTCTTTTTTGCTTTTCGGATCATAGTATTTAGCATTTTTATCAAATGCTGTATAGTCTGGATATGCCTCTTTGCATATAGTCATCATGCCATATATACCTGGTACATCACAATTTGAATGATAAAAAAATGCTGAGTCACCTTTACTCATTTCATCTCTAATCATATTACGCACTTGATAGTTCCTTATACCATCCCATGGCTCAGTTATATCTCTTTTTAGATCGTCAATGCTATAGTCGTCAGGCTCATTTTTCATCAACCAATAATTCATTTGAGTGATTGTTCCAATTGATTATTAATTTCATCAAGCTTATCCTCTAGTGACTCTAACTCGTCTATACGCATACTGTTTTTAATATCTGATCCCGCAATATTTAATAGGACTAACACTAGAAAATAATCATGACCAATGTTTTTTGCTTGTGATTTAACCTTTTCTGCTTCTTCATTGATTCTATCTCTGGATTTGAGTAAGATTTTTTCTTCGTCTTCTGAGCACATGACAGAAACATCTTGTCCTAAAATATTTATATCTACTTTTTTCTTATCCATGAGTACCAATATTATTTATTCTCTCTAATATAGCCTTAAGTTTATTTTTAGCGTCCTCATTTTTCTTAATCAGTTCCGATTTTTCTGTTACCAGTTGACTTTGCTGAGATTTCAGTAGTTGGTTCTCTAATTTAGTTGAATCAATCCTTTTTTTAATCAAGTCCAAATTGCTTTTTAAAATATTCAATTTTTCATATATATCTGACATACTACATAATATAGTTTTAGAACCTACATTAATCAATAAAATTATTAATTTACAGCATATTTCTATGGAAAATTCTATTAATAAACTATTAGAACAAATAATTGAAGAGGGTAACTGCCCTTTTACTAAAGATGAAGTTCATGGCTTTTTTTGTGGAATAGTGTTGTCAGGTATAGACAGAGAATCTATTTTTGGTCATATTAATAGGTTTCTTGATATAGGTGAAGATAGTAAAGAAGCTATAAGTAGTCTTGTTGGTCTAGTAAGTGATGATTTAAAAAAAAATTCATTTTCATTACTAAATCAAGATAGTGATGATTTGAACAGTATTATTAATAAATTTTCTGAATGGACTTATTATTTCCTTATAGCAGTACAACTGAATAGTGCAAATAAAATAAATGATCCAAAACGACTGGAAATAATGGATGTTTTTGATGAGATAAGTCAGTTAAATGAAAAATATATACTCGATAAAAACCACGAAAATTCTCTAGAATCACTAAATGATATAAATAAATTTATTGCAAAATCAATTGTATATTTATCTAATAGTAATAATGACACAACAAATTCATCAAAAAATCAGACATAAATTAGGATCAGTTTTAAGCAACAATTCTTTATTGATACTTTTTTCTGGGCAAGAACATATAAGAAATAACGATGTTTTCTATAAATATCGACAGTCTAGCAATTTTTTCTATTTGACAGGTATTAACGATAGTAATTTAGTTCTACTTATTGAAAAAATTAACAATAAAATTAACAGCACCTTGATTTGTCCTAGACCAAATGAAATTGATAAAATATGGACCGGTCAGCTACCTACGTCCTCAACATACAAAAAGACATTTAATATTGACTCAGTGATTTATGATGATCAAATAGAATCTTTGCAGCTCTCAGACTACAAAAATTTATACTCTGAGTTTAATGATAATTCACGACTGAATAAATTCCTGGGAGAAATAAAGAACCACCAACTTAATAGATATTTGCGAGAAGGAAAGAACTTCTCAAACAGAATTGATATCTCTGAAATACTTTTTGAAATGAGGAGAATAAAAAACAAATTTGAAATTAAACAGATTAAAACAGCAGCTAAGATTTCATCAAAAGCACACATCGATCTTATTAAAAACTGTAAACCTGGGATATCAGAATATGAATTAGAGGCAAACTTTATCAATATTTGTATGAAAAATAAATGTGAACAAGCATATCCAGCAATAGTAGCCTCTGGTAAGAATAGCCGAATACTTCATTATACAAAAAATGACTGTATCTTAAAAGACGGCGATTTGCTTTTGGTTGATGCAGCAGCTGAATATAATAACTATGCGTCGGACATTACAAGGACTATTCCTGTCTCAGGAAAATATAGTTCAGCTCAAAGAAAAGTTTATGATGTTGTATTACATGCACAAAAAGAAGCTATAAAATTTTGTAAAGTAGGCAAGACAATGCTGGATGTTCATAATACAGCAGTGAAGTTTATATCTATAGGCTTAATAAAACTGGGATTATTAAATGGAACATTACAAAAAAATATAAAGCAAAATTTGTATAAAAGATTTTATATGCATAATACAGGGCATTGGTTGGGTTTAGATGTGCATGACCCGTCGCCTTACTTGGAAGATAAGAAACCTGTAAAGTTTGAGCCAGGAATGATTTTTACAGTTGAACCTGGTATATATATTGATGGTTCAAAAGATATTCCCAAAGAATACAGAAATATAGGTATTCGCATTGAGGATGATATATTAATTACCCAAAAAGGCCCTGAAATACTCACGAGCATTGTTCCAAAATCGGTCTCAGAAATAGAAGGACTAATGAATAATGTCAAATGATTATGATTATGTTGTTATAGGAGGCGGGCTCGTTGGTTGTCTTACGAGTATATCTCTTGCAAGTAATAATGCCAAAGTTTGTCTCATAGAAAAAAGTAGCTTTAATATGATTAGTGCTGATACATACTCACCTCTTTCTCTAACACTGAACACTAAACTATTCTTGAAAAGCCAAAATCTATGGGATGAGGATTATATGAAAAGTAACAATATAAAAAAACTAACAATTAAGGTTTGGAATAGTTTTAATAAGCTACAGATAACGAATAAAGATATTAATAATGATTTTCTTGGGAGCATAGTAGACAAAATATCTTTTCTAAATTACCTTAGAAATGCTTGTTCTAAAAATAAAAATATTACCATCATAGACAATGCAGAACCTAAACTAAAAGTTTCAAATAAATATCATGCAGTCATTTTGGATGGTAAAGATTTTGGCTCAAAGAAAATTTTTGTTACAGATGGTGTAAATTCTGAATCTGCAAAAGCACTAAAAATAAGATCTAAGGCCATAAAGTATAATCAAACCTCATATATTATGAATTGTAGCGGATCCTGTTACTCAAATGAGGCCTATCAAATATTCACAGAATATGGTGTTTTTGCCATTCTCCCAGTTAAATCTAATGAAGCGTGCATAGTAGCAACTATTAAAGATAAATATAAAAGCGAGTTCAACTTAGATTCTGATAATCCTGAACTAAGTCTTTTAAAAAAACAACTTACTCCTTTTGTTAATGATTTTAAAAGTTTCAAAGTAATCTTCAGTCATCCTTTGAATACCTCAAGGTTAGATGATTGGATTAAAGATAACGTGGTATTTTTGGGAAACTCGTCTCAGCTCCTTCATCCTTTTGGTGCTCAAGGATTCAATTTTGCAGTTTATTGTCTAGATCAAATCAACAAGAATCTTGATTGTTTTATAAATAAATCAAATTCTTATAAAGAGATAGTGGATAATATAAATTTGCAGAGAGAGAGTCTGTTTAATGCAATAGATCTTTCGGAAAGCATATTAATGAATGAAAATATTTTAACTAAATTACCAGTTAAACTATTTTTCAAACTATCGAATCAATCATCAATAATCAAAGAGTACTTTACTAAAAGAATACTGAATCTACATGGCTAGAATTGAAATAAACTTGTTATCTAATTCTTTAATTATTCAAATTGCTGCAGTTTGTTTATACAAAGAATTTGATTATAAATTAAAATTAATAGATAAACCACTAAAGTCATCTGGAAGGCTTTTTTCTATAAACTACTCTAGTCAGAAATTATTAGACAGAATTGGCATATGGGAAAATCTTAACATTAACCATATAATTCCCTATGATCAAATCAATGTCTTTTCTCGTTCCAATGCTTTAATATCATTTAAAGCTAATGATATAAATATAAAAAATCTTGGATTTATAGTACAAGAAGATAACTTAGTTAAATGTGTTGCTGATGCTATAAGTTCAATAAAGCCTTCACCTACAAAAAATATTTCATCTAACACGCTAGAGATTATAGGTAATTTAGATGAGTGCGAAGAGACCAAAAACAAAATAGAATTTGATGAAAAAGATTATCATCAAACTGCCGTAAATATTCAAATTAGACACTCAAAGAATAATAATCTCATTCCAACTCAAGTATTTTATGAGCATGAGATTTTAGGATTTCTACCCATGTCAAATAATGAATATAACTTAATTTGGAGCATGCCCAATGACCTTAATTCTAAAAAGTTAGATTCCGACGACTATATAAGCTTATTATCCAAAAGAGCTGATTTTCTATTAGGCGAAATAGACGAGCTAACTATAGGAAAATCCTTCCCTTTGTATGCTAGACATGCCAAAGAATATTCTTATGCAAACAAGATATTGATAGGTGACTGCGCACATAAATTTCATCCATTAGCTGGATTAGGGCTGAACATGGGTATTGAAGATATAATTTGTTTGATCAATATACTTGATAATTATTCTGATATAAGGACTCTTCAACGGGAATATGCAATAAATAGGATCCATAGAAATAATAGTCTTCAGAAGACTTTAGATGTAATTATGAATTTTTACTCATCACAAGTTCTCTCTGAGAAATTCAAGTATGCTCTTTTAAATTTCTTTAACAGTTCATTTTTTATGAAATCGGCTATTACAAAAGAGGCAACTGGAATTTATCACTCTATTAACAAGTAGATAGCAATTATAATTAATATAGAAGAGAAAATCTTTTTAACTATTAAAGGGTCAATCAATCCTAAAAGTTTTACTCCAGAAAATGAACCCAATATACTTGCTGGAACAATTATCGCTAAAGAAAGGTAATTAATTTTGTTGATTAGAATATTTATATCAATAAGATACATGAAAAACATGGATGCAAGGGATATGATTAAGCCAAATACAGAAGCTGTCGCAATAGAAACTTTTATATTATCAGTGATAAAATGTAGATATGGTACTGACAATGTTCCCCCACCTATTCCCATTAGAGAGCTTATAATTCCATTTGTGAAGAAATATGAGTTACCTGCTTTGTTAATAAATTTCATATTTCTTCTAATAATCTCTGAATCGCTTAATAATATTAATGCTAATATGATCAAAATAATGCTATAAACCATCTCTAGGATTTCAGTTGCAGTATATTCCAATAAATAAATACCAAAAAAACATCCCAAAGTAATATAAATTACAAATCGCCTTAATAAACTATTCTCTACTAATCCATTTTTATAGTGTAAATAAGACGATGTTGACCCGGCAAATATTATACAAATCAGGGATGTATATATAGCGGATTGAATTTCATAGCCGGAGAATATTCCTAAAGATTTATGCATTAGCATTAGTCCGGGAACAAAAATTATCCCACCACCTAAGCCTAACATACCTGCTGTTATGCCACCTAGAAAGCCAATAAGAGAATATAAATATATTATTTCCATACTAATTATGTCCAAAGTTAGTACATTCTAGTTTAAAATTTCATTAAATATGGCATAATAAATCGAATTATTTTGGTAACTTCAATCAATTAACTGTTTTTTAGGAATAATCATATGTCAGGATATCACTTTTTATTTGTACCAGGCCCATCAAATGTGCCAGCCGCTGTTCAACAGGCTATTCATTGCCCAATGGAGGATCACAGGAATCCAACAATACCTGATCTAATACAGCCGATTACTCAAGATTTAAAAAAAATACTTAGAACTGAAAGTGGAAAAGTAGTGTTTTTTCCATCTTCAGGTACAGGCTGTTGGGAAGCAGCGCTTCAAAGCACCTTGAATGTGGGAGACAAAGTTTTGGGTGCCAGCTTTGGCCAATTCAGCATGCTTTGGTTAGATATGTGTAAAAGACTACAATTCGAACCAATTATTATGGAAGAGGAATGGGGAACAGGTGCCAACCCTGAGAGTTACCATAAGCACCTATCAAATGATAAGAATCATGAGATTAAGTGCGTATTAGTCTGTCAAAATGAGACGGCAACAGGCGTTAGGAGTGATGTAGCAGCTATAAGAAAAATTTTAGATGATCTCAATCATCCAGCACTTCTATTTGTAGACGGAGTAAGTTCAGTCGCAAGTTATGAGTTTGAGATGGACAAATGGGGTGTCGATGCTATTGTAAGTGGCTCACAAAAAGGTTTTATGCTCCCTGCTGGACTAGGAATATTAGGTATGAGTCAAAAAGCATTGGAAGCTATGAAAGAATCTAAATATCCAACATGTTATTTTGATGTTGCCGATATGATAGAAAAGCTTGAAGGAGGTTACCTTCCATACACTCCACCTGTGAATTTATTGCGGGGTTTTAGAGTTGCCATTGATATGATTTTTGAGGAAGGCTTAGAAAATATCTGGAAAAGACATCACCGCCTTGCAGAGGGCACTCGTAGAGCTATAACGGAAGGTTGGGGACTAAACTTGTGTGCTAAAGAAGAAAAGTGGTTTTCAGATACTGTTTCAGCAATTGTAGTACCTGAGGGAATAGATGGTTCTAAAGTAATAAGCACTGCCTTTCATAAATACAATCTCGCATTAGGAGCAGGTTTATCTAAAGTTGCTGGTAAAGTTTTTAGAATCGGACATCTTGGTGATCTTAATGAGTGTATGCTGTTTGGTGCAATTTCAGGTGCAGAAATGGCTATGCTAGATAATGGTATTAAAGTTGAGCCAGGTAGCGGTGCAGCAGCAGCATCTAAATATTGGTCATCTAACTAGGAGAAATTAATGAGTAAACCAAAAGCTATAGTTACTCGACGTTGGCCTGAAGCAAACGAAGAGAGACTTAAAGAGCACTTTGACGTAACTTTTAATGAAACTGATATTCCATTTTCCACGGATCAACTCAAAGATGCTTTAAAAAGTTGTGACATATTTATGCCAACTGTTACTGATAAAGTTACTCGCGATGTTCTAAGTGTTGAAGGAAGAACTGCAAATATGATTGCGAACTTTGGAGTTGGGTTTAATCATATTGATATCGAGGCAGCTAAAGAGATTGGTATTACAGTCTCTAATACGCCATCTGTTCTCACAGACTGCACTGCAGACATTGCAATGTCTTTATTACTCATGGTAGCTAGACGAGTTGGAGAAGGCGAGAGAGAGCTCAGATCAGATAACTGGACAGGCTGGAGACCGACCCATCTTCTAGGAACAAAAGTAACAGGTAAAAAGCTTGGGGTTATTGGTTTTGGACGTATTGGCCAAGCTGTTGCTCAAAGAGCCAGATTTGGTTTTAACATGGATATTTTATATTGTGACCCATATGACATTCCTCAAGATGTCGTTAGTAAATTCAATGCTACCAGGTTAGATACAATAGAGGATATCTGTAAAGAGTCTGACTTTGTTTCTGTAAACTGTCCAGCAACTAAGGAAACATTTCATTTAATGAATAAAGAGAGGTTTCAATTAATGAAACCTAGTGCTTTTGTCATAAATACAGCTCGCGGTGACATTATTGACGAAAAAGCATTGGTTGATGCTCTTCTAAACAAAGAAATTGCTGGTGCTGGACTTGATGTTTTCGAAACAGAACCTAATTTACCATCTGAATTAAAAACTCTTGAAAATGTAGTATCTTTCCCACACCTAGGAAGTGCAACTATTGAAACAAGAATCGCTATGGGAAATACTGCAATAGATAATGCTCTCGCATTTCTTGGTGGTAAGGAATTACCGAATAAAGTTGTTTGAGAAATCTTTAAATGTCTTTGAGAGAAATTGCGCATTCTATTTTTATAGAGGCATTAGATAAACAAAGACCTTCAAATATAGTTTTTGATTCTTCTTCTAAATATGCTGAATTATTTTCTAAAGCTAAGAAAATATTTCCCGTAGCATTTGGTAAAGCATCACCTTTAATGATGGATGGTCTACTTAATTTCTTATCAAAAGGTTATTCAGAAAAAATACAAAAAAAACCATTAGTAATTTGCAATCCTCAAGAAGTCAATACCGAAAATGAATTTGATAGAATAGTTTCATCACATCCAACCCCTGATGAAAATAGTGTACTTGCATCGAAGACTGTATTAGATTACGTTAACAAATCTGGGCAAGATGATTTAGTCGTTTTTCTTATCAGTGGAGGGGGTTCATCATTATTATCCTATCCAATAGAGGGAGTTACATTATCCGATAAAATCCAGCTAACTAACCTTCTACTGTCAACAGGTTGCAATATTAATGAAATTAATACTATAAGAAAACATATATCAAAAATAAAAGGAGGAAAGCTAAATCAAGCAGCACTTCCAAGCAAATCATTATCAATGATAATTTCTGATGTTATAAACGATGATATAAGCTGCATAGCTAGTGGGCCGACCGTAGCTGATTTGAGTACATTTTCCGATGCAGTGGATATTATGAATAAATATAAAATATTTGAAAAAGCTCCCGATTCAATAGTCAAACATTTAAAATTAGGATGTGATGGGCTTGTAGATGAGACACCTAAAGAGTTTGATAACAATACTTGTGAGATTATAAGTAGTAATAAAGTATTTAAAAACTCTCTTGCAGAAATAGCAAAAATGAATAATTTTAATGTTATTAAATTAGATGAGCCATATACAGCATATTCGATAGATGATGCAAAAAAATTATATAAATATGCAAAAAACTTAGGCAAAAAAAATACAGCAATTATATCCGGCGGAGAAACATTAGTCGATCTTAAAGGATCTGGAGTTGGAGGAAGAAACCAAGAGTTTGCATTATCTTTTTTAAAATCATATGTCGATGATCCTTGTGAAAATGATATTTGTTTATACTCAGCTGGTACAGACGGTATTGATGGCCCTACAGATGCTGCGGGTGCAATAGTTGATAAGCATACATTTAATATGTTAGATAAAACCCGCACGAATATTGATCAATATCTAGATGATAATGACTCATATAACTTTTTTAATATAAATGAATCTCTCATTAAAATTGGTGCTACAGGTACCAATGTTGCGGATATTCAAATAGTTCTTATTTCATAAATTTTTTAAAAAACTGTCAAAAGTTTTATAGACTTTTTTAAAATCTTTTTCTGAGTGTGCTTGGGATATAAAGCCGGCTTCAAAAGCAGATGGTGCAAAAAAAATGCCATTATCTAACATGTATTTAAAGAACATATTGAACATTTTTAGGTCGGACTTTTTTACGTCATCAATATCTTTAGGTTTGTTTTTTGAAAAATATATTCCAAACATACCTCCAGTTGAGTCACAATTAAAATCGAATTTATGATTATCGGCAATTTCTTTTAAATTTTTTACGAAATTATTAGTTTTTTTATCAAGGTTTTTAAAAAAATTATTTTTTGAAATAATTTTTAAAGTCTCAAGCCCACAATGCATAGCAAGTGGGTTTCCTGATAGGGTTCCAGCTTGATATATTGGACCTTCTGGCGCAAGCATATTCATTATTTTAGCTTTACCACCGAATGCGCCAACAGGGAGGCCTCCGCCGATGACTTTCCCAAATGTTGTTAGATCTGGTTTGATGTTATATATAGACTGTGCTCCACCCAATCTCACTCTAAAACCAGTCATTACCTCGTCAAAAATTAAAACCGAATTATATTCATCACATTTCTTCCTTAATAACTTTAGAAACTTTTTACTTGATTGGATGAAATTCATGTTTCCTGCAATAGGCTCAATAATTACAGATGCTATCTTGTTTTTATATTTTCTAAAACAATCTAATAATGCTTTTTCATTATTATATGGGATAGATATAGTATCTTTTGATGATGCTTTTGTAACTCCACTAGAGCTAGGTTTTCCAAATGTTGTGGCTCCTGAGCCCGCCTCTACTAGAAAAGAATCTGCATGTCCGTGGTAGCATCCATTAAACTTAATAACTATATCTCTCCCCGTATACCCTCTAGCTAACCTAATGGCACTCATTGTCGCTTCTGTACCAGAATTTACCATTCTAATTTTTTCTATTGAAGGGATATGATTAATGATGAACTCAGCTATGTCTGTTTCTGCTTTATTTGGAGCTCCATACGTAAGTCCTTTTTTTGATACAGAAAATAATTTCTTGAGTATTCTTTTATCACTATGGCCAAGTATCATTGCGCCCCAAGACCCAATAAAATCTATATATTTATTCCCATCGATATCAATAAGATATGACCCCTTAGATTTATCCACGATAAATGGAGTAGAATCAACTGCATTAAAAGATCTTACAGGAGAGTTAACCCCTCCAGGTATTAACTTCTTTGTTTTTCTAAAAACTATTTTTGATTTATTTTTTATCATTTATAGATTTAATTAAATACATCATTATGTCAGTAATATTATCCATATCTTCTCCAAATATGCCATTACTAATGGCTACCATGTCAGGATTAAACTTTATTACATCACTTATTGTGTGCTTGTCTATGCCACCGATTATACAAACTGGTATTAATTTATTTTTCATATAAAACATTATAGTTTTTTCATTTAACATGGAAACATTTCTTTTTGTAGAAGTATGAAACATTGCGCCTATGGATAAATAACTAAGGTTATTGCTATAGTTTAATCTCTCCATATCATACACATCAGATCCACATGAAAATCCAATTATTTTTTCTTTCCCTAGTTTTTTTCTAGCCTCTTTTAAAGTAATGTCTGATTTTCCAATGTGTAGGCCTGCTCCATCATATTTTTTTACTAAATCTAAATCATTGTTTATAATTAATTGTACGTTTGCTTTTAAGCAATAAGCATATATCTCATTAA
>MDTA01046347.1_pt1 | contig 12597 bp, 13 predicted proteins | sample 811151 | NCBI WGS metagenome assembly MDTA01 (sample SAMN05326648, study PRJNA326480) | marine metagenome | isolation source: seawater | place: Indian Ocean: South | collected 2010
ACTATATGGATTGATAGAGAATTTGGAGAATCAAAATTTAATATGAGAAAATATTTACCGAGCTATCTTTACTGGGTATACAGATTAATTATTAGGAAAAAATGAAGAAAAAAGTTTTAGTAACTGGTTCAGAGGGATTTATAGGGGGCTATATTGTTAAAGAATTGCTTGATCTTAATTATGAAGTTATTGGGATAGACAATCTTTCTAAATATGGAAGAATTGAAAGAAAACATAGTAAAAATGAAAATTATAAATTTACAGAGGGTGATGTAAAGGACGCTAATCTTTTATTTAAACTGATGGCAGGTTGTGATTATGTAATTGCAGGAGCAGCAATGATTGGTGGAATTTCATACTTTCATGAATTTGAATATGATTTACTATCTGAAAATGAAAAGATAATTTCTACAACAACTGATACGGCAATTAAATCTTTAAAAGAAGGTAACTTAAAAAGAATAATTTATTTAAGTTCCTCAATGGTTTTTGAAAGTAGTAATAAATTTCCAACAAGTGAAGAAGACCTCTTAAGCATTCCTCCACCCATAAGTTCTTATGGTTTTCAAAAGTTAGCAGTTGAGTATTTTGCTAAATCAGCTTTTTCACAATACGGTCTAGAATATGCAATTGCTCGACCATTTAATTGTGTAGGAATAGGAGAAATAAAAACTTATACTGATAAACCTTTATCAAAAAATTCAGCAAATCTTGCATTAAGTCACGTTGTTCCTGACTTAATATTAAAAACTTTAGAAATGAAAGATGGTATTGAAATACTTGGAAAAGGGAATCAAATACGTCACTATACGTATGGTGAAGATTTAGCAAAAGGAATTTGTTTATTACTTGATCATCCAAATGCTAAAAACCAAGATTTCAATTTGTCCACTGATAATTCAACAACGGTATTAGAGCTTGCCGAATTAATTTGGAAAAAAATTAGACCTAATGATGAATTTAAATATGTATCTGTAGATCCATTTAAATATGACGTACAAAAGAGGATCCCCGATGTACAAAAAGCAAAAAAAATGTTAGGTTTTGAAGCAACAACAAATCTTTCAGATATGTTAGATATAGTTATTCCCTGGATAAAAAATGCCAGGGAAAAAGGTTTATATTAGTGTTAATAGAATTTGATTATCTATTAAAAAAATACAAAATGCAAATATCAGGACTTTCGCACTTTGGAGCTCATTTAGGACAAGAAGTTAAAGAATATAAGAAGGCTGGATCATTTCCAATACATTTATTTGAACCACAAAAAGAGATATTTTCAGAGCTTTCAAAGTTTTTTTATCAAAATAATGATGTTTATTTATATAATTTTGGACTTGGTAATGATAATAAAGAAGTGGAAATTAATTTAAACACAAACAACCAGGGGATGAGTGCATCAATTCTTGAGCCAGAGCTTCACTTAACAATACATCCGAATGTAACTTTTGAAGGTAAAGAGAATATTGAAATAAAAAGATATGATGACTTAAATATTAATGAAGTGAACTTCCTAGCAATTGATGTCCAAGGATATGAACTTGAGGCTTTAAAAGGCTGCACCAAAAGTTTGAGTAATGTGGATTACATATTAACCGAAGTAAATAGAAAGGAATTGTATAAGGGTTGTGTAAAAGTTGAGGAATTAGACGCGTTTTTAAACACCTATAATTTCGTTAGAGTTGAAACATCTTGGTGGCAAAAGACTATTCCATGGGGCGATGCCTTTTATATTAAGAAAGATTTAGTATCTTTCCAAAAAATTATTTTCACAAAAATAATAAACAATTTTAAGGGTTACAGAATTTATTTCTGGATTGTTGCAAGGTTTATTTATTTAAATCGATTTTTAAAAAAAATTTTAAATAAGATAAAAAGAGACTTTCTATAAATATATACTATTTATTTTCAATTTAATTATTTTAAGATTAAGTTAATTTTCCATCAATATATGAATCAGTTTTACCATCTATAGAATCGTTAAATCCCAGATTTTCTACCGATGCATAGCAATTTTTCAACTTCGCACTATCAAACTTTCTTTGAATTAAGAACCTATTCAAATAACCATCTGCAGCTGCTCGAAGAGGATATAAATTATTTACGGCCTTCTCAGCAGCTTTCATTGATAATCCATACATATGTGTGCCAGAAAATCCATGTTTGATTTTTATAATATTTTGATTTGATTCTATTTTTTTTAGCTTACCTAAATAAAGAAAATTCCAGTTTTTTGATATTTCAGAAGTAATATTTGTAAATAGATTTTCAAAATCTATATGAAATGAAATATCATCTTCCATTATTAGTGCATTCTTATATTTATTTCTAATAATATCTCTCCAAGCTATTTCGTGTGATAGTTGGCAACCAACCTGAGAAGTATTAAGTTCATGCCCTAACCCATTACAACTGCATCTTTTGCTACAATAAAAATTATTTCCTGGGTAAGCCCATTTTTTTTCATCTTTGAATTTTTCCAAATTAATTGTTGACTTATCCACTGCATCTATATATTGAAAATTAAAATCATATTTTTTTGATAATCTGTAGATGCTATCTCTTCTTTCAGCCGCATTTAAAAGACTAATTACGTAAATATTTTCAAAAAAATCGTTAAGCTTCATAACTCCTTTTAATATTGTAATTTATTTTTAAAATTTCGGTATATTATTGAATTTGACAAAAGAATTAATAATCATAATGAAACTATTTACAAAAAAAAAGAAGTTTGAGATTGTATTTATACCTCATAATGAGTATCACTTCAGAACGTGCTTAAATTTATCTACTGAATTAGAAAAATATAAAATTTCTTCATGTTTTATTGATTTAACTAATCAATTTATAGACTACGGAGTAAGAGAATTTGCTTCCCGAAATAATATTCAAAATTTATTCGATGTTAGTCTTTTGCTATCTGGACGAATCAAGACAAAAAGCATTTTCGTAATGAACGACTTTTCTGGAAAGGTAAATAAATTATTAGAAATAAGCAAAATTAATAAAATTATAAGATTTGGATTAACAGAGGGACCATTGTACGGTGATGATTTGGATGATTACTATAATAATGTAGACGTTCTATTTACATGTGGAAAGTATGAAGATCAATATTATTCAAGAAAAGGTTTAGAAACTTTTTTGGTTGGACTCCCAAGACTTGATGATTTACTTAAAGAAAAAATAGAATTTAAAGATAAACCAAAAATATTGATTAATTTAAACTTTAGTTTTCATGATGACAAAGAAGAATTAAGAGGACCGTGGTTAGAAGACGTAATTAAATCATGCAACTCACTAGGTTATGAATTTGTAATAAACAAGCATTATGCTGATAAAGCTGAGATACCTTATCCAGTAAGTAAAAATTCATTTTATGAAGACTGCAGAGAGGCTTCACTCTTAATAACAAGAGAAAGCTCGGTCATCCTAGAATCATTAGCTCTGGGAAAGCCTGTAGTATTTCATAATAAATTTGAATATAAAATGGATTATTACTTAAAAACTTTAAATGCTTTTTCAGTTTCAACAAACCTAGAGTCTTTAAAAAAATCAATCGAATACGAAATTAATAGAAAGTATAATGTAAGAGAGTACTCAAAAAAGTATCTAAGTGAAAAAATTTATATTGACAAACAAAAACATTCTATCGAATTGATTTCAAATTCATTAAAAAACAAGCTTAATGATCAAGTAAATTATTTTATTCTCCAAAAGTATTACAAATATTTAATTATGAAATTGATGATTTATTTATATGAAAACAAAAAAATAATTTTTATAAAGAAAACGATAAAAAAAGTATTCAACATTAAATATAAAATATATAAATAGGAACTATTTTTTTGATTTAATAAGATATTCAGCAAATTTGAGATCTAATTCTGTATCAACATCAACAGACTCATATTCATTAGTTATAACATAAGATGTATTTTTCCGAATTATAGAGTTATTATTCTCCATTAAAGAATCTGCATTCCATATAAAAAAAGACCCATTTAGTATGTATGTTTTAGGAATTTGGTTTCTTCCAGAGATAGTTCTTTTTGGTTTATCAAGAAGTGTTAACTTGTTTTTTACTGCTTTAACCTGATTGTATTTTGGATGATACTTACTTTCAGAAACAGAAACAACGTTATCGCAGTTTTTTGTTTCTTTAAACAATCTTAAACCTTTAATAATGCTTGAGTCAGATCTTAGAGGACTAGTTGGTTGTAGATCAATTATGATATTTGATTTTATTCCTAAAGTTTCGATTGCGTGCTTTAGAACAGGTATTTTTGGCGTGTTGTCAAGTGAAAGTGACCTAGGCCTTTTTAAAATACTTACATTCTTGTATTCATTTGCAACATTTAATATCTCTTCAGAATCTGATGAAACAATCACATTTTTGAAACATCTTATTGATTGTTCTATTGTATAGGCTATTAATGGCTTCCCATTCAAATTAATTATATTTTTATTGGGAATCCCTTTAGATCCACCACGAGCACATATAATAACAAATTCTTTTTTATTCACTATTTAATATTTTAGACGTAATAATTTTTAGAAAGTTTAAACCATTTTTACCACTTTTTTCAGGGTGAAACTGAATCCCTAAAATATTTTTCTTATCATCAGTACCCCTTACAGCAGTAACTAGTAATTTGTCTTCAATATATGTATTAGCAAATATAATTGAAGAATTTTCTGGGATTACCGTATAGTTATGAACATAATAAAAATATTCATCTTCGATACCCATTTTTTTATTAGAGAAATTAGTTTTGTTCCAACCAATATTTGGATACTTTTTTACTTCGAGATTTTTTAAATGAACAACTTTTCCTTTAAAAATATCAAGTCCATTGCTATTTCCCTCCTCTGAAAATGAAAATAAAAGCTGCATTCCAAGACATATACCTAAAACCTTTTGGCCATTTGATATCAAATTTTTAATTTTTGTATCAAGTTTGTTTTTTTTCATAAGGGTCATAGCTGTTTCAAAAGATCCAACTCCTGGAATTACCAAAAGATCCTCACTAGTAATGTGGCTAAGGTCATCACTAAACGATACTTTAAAACCTATTTCGTTGAAAGCATATCTGATGCTGTGCGAATTTGATATTCCTGTATCAAGAATGACTACATTGCTTTTCATCTAGTTTCTACTCCTATCAACGTCAGATATTTTTTAATATCTTCTATATTTATTTTTTCATAATGCAGAGCAGAACCAACAGCTATTCCAGATAAATCTTTATTTAATTTTTCAAGGTGTTTCAATTTCCCAAAGCCTCCACTAGCAATTACTGGAACGTGCGTAACGTCTAAGACATTATCAATGAGGTCATAATCAAATCCATTCTCAAAACCATCATTGTCAACTGAAGTAATTAATATCTCTCCAACACCCCTTTTTGTAGATTCTTTTACCCAATCAATAACATTTAAATTAGAGTTATCCCTTCCCGAGGATGTAAAAACATTCCAATAATTTTTTTCAATTTTCTTGGCTTCTATAGAAAGACAAATATTTGCTGAACCAAATCGATTAACAAGATTGTTAATTAGTTGAGGATTTTTAACAGCTCCAGTATTAATGAAAATTTTATCAGCACCACTAGAAAAATATTCATTTGCTATTTCTACAGAGTTAATTCCACCTCCTACAGTTAGAGGAATAAAAATATTTTTTGTTGCACGTTTCAATAATTCAAAAATTCCATCTCTACTATACAAACTCGCAACTGAATCTATGTATAAAAGCTCATCAGCTCCTTGTTTATAATATTTTTCAGCAAAATCGTTTGGATTACCAAGTTTTCTTAGGCCTTCTAGACTCAGTCCTTTAATAAGAAATTCATTTTTTATGTCTAAACGTGAAATTATTCTCATTATATAATTTATATGTTGAGTTTAATTGTAATTAAAAGAATTGTAATTTATGAATGTTATTGAAATAATAGATAAATTAAAAGTTGATCCAGATGAGACCCTTGACCAAATCTTGATAAAAATGGATAGCGGAAAGGAGGGTATATTGTTGGTTGTTGACGATAACGATTCTTTAATTGGGATAATAACTGATGGTGATATACGTAGAGAAATTATTTCAAGTGGACCAAATTCAACATCTTCAGCTAAAAAAATTATGACTTCAAATCCTGTAGTCTCGCAATCAGATAATTCTGCTGTTTGGCAAGAAAAATTTAATCAAAACGACATAGAGCATTTACCAATATGCGATGATTCAAACAAAGTAACAAAATTAGTAAGATTATCAAATTATTCAAGAGAATCTAACAAAAAAATACCTGTTTTAATTGTTGCCGGAGGCAAAGGTACAAGAATGGGTAAAAAATATTCTAAAACGCCCAAAGCTTTACTTGATGTTAATGGTAAAACGCTTATTGAAATAACTTTGAGAAAACTAATTAAAAATGGTTTTAATGATGTTACTTTAGCACTAAATTATGAGGCAGAACAAATTATTGATCACGTAAAAAAATTAAACCTAAAATTAAATATTGATTTTTACATCGAAAGCAAGCCATTGGGAACCGCAGGCTCGGTAATCAAAATTGCTGGAGAAAAACAGGAAGATAACATGTTAATTTTAAATTCCGATATTTTATTTGAAGTTGATTTTACTGATCTTTTAAATTTTCATAATTTGAATAATAATGATTTAACTATTGCAACCTCGGACTACGAAATTGAAATTCCATACGGAGTAATAGAAAAAGAAGAGTTGAAAGAAATTAAATCACCTTTTGAAATAGTTGAAAAACCAAAAATAAAATATGATATAGTTGCTGGAATTTATGTTATAAATAAAGAATTTCTTCTGCAGCTTAATTACGAAGAGATAGATATGGATAAAGTAATTGAAATAGCAAAAGAAAATAAATTAAAAGTTTCAATATTTAGTATTGGGAATAGATGGATTGATATTGGAACTCCAGAGAATCTTGAGATTGCACAAAAATTAGATGTTCTATATAGTAATTAGATTTGGTTTATCATGTTCCAAGTTTCATCTTTGTACTCCCAAAATAAAGGGTTTCTAAAACTATTTACAATTTTCCAGAACTCATCCTCATTTATATTCATATAATTTAGATTGTCGACAAAATATTTTTTTGGAAATTCCGAATCATATTTCCTAACTAAACCAACGGCCTCTTCTCTTGTAATTTTATTGTTTCTAACTTCCTGTGAAGCATCATATGTTGTTCTACCTATACCAAACTTTATGAGTGTCATATAGTAATGAAGCCAATCAATTTTATCGTCAATTCCGGCATATTTACTGTATGAACCCTCAGTTCTTGTATCGTTAGGCTTGAAACCTGTATTTTTTGCTGAATAATAAAACATTTCTTGCGGGTCCCATTTGAGATAATATCCTAAGTAATGGACTTCAGTTCCTGTTTTATTTACTTCATTTAAATCTAAAGGTCTATATATATAAAAATCTGAAATACTTGAATTTAAATGTGTTAATAGTTCCTGTATGGGAATACCAGCAATATTAAAATTTTCAATAAAATCTGAGTTTGACCAATCCTTAGCGAAGAAAGAATTGTCCATAGTAGGTGTAGCATTGTCTTCAATATTATTTCCGTATTCTGCTTGATTTTCTCCATAAAAAACAAGAGGAACATCGTATAAAACTGAAAACCTTGGACCCACTAATTTTTGGCCTATGATAAATGGTTGGAATGGATGCCCAAGATTTTTGAAGGCTAGGTAAGTTAATTTTCTGTGAAGGTCTCCGTTTGGATGTACTAAGTGATTATCAAATCCACCAATTTGAACCCAGGACTTAAAATTTTCCCATCCAATCTTTGTATATTCATGTGGAGCCCAAGTAACGGTTAATGGATTCATTCCCATTTCATATTTTAAAAAATGAGCAGTAAATCCACTATCTTTGCCGCCTGATCCTGGAATAATACAATCGTAAACTCCCTTACTGTTTCTATGCTCATCACAAAGTTTTTCTAACTCATTTCTTCTATCATCCCAGCTTATTGTTTCTTTAATGTCGTGATAAATACAAGCACTACACAAGCCATTTTTAAATTGTATATATTCTTTGGAATCCCCTGTTTTATTTTCGAACTCTACAACGCTACTCGGTCTATAATTTGAAATAACACATCTTTTGCAAAATTCTAATTTATTTGGTTCATTCATTCATTACCTAGACATTGATTATATTTTAATGTAAAAATAAAGAATTTAATTATTTACTTTAAAAAGGTAAACTGATTTTAATGATAAAATTTTCTAACATCTCAGTATCTGATGACAATAAACCTTTTATAGTTGCTGAAGCGGGTATTAATCATGATGGAAATTTTGATCGTGCGATAGAACTTGTAGATAGTGCTTTGGAATGTGGCGCTTCTGCAATAAAATTTCAAACACACATAACCTCAATGGAAATGATCCCAACAGATATGAAGCCAGGAAATATTAGTGAAGAATCATTGTGGGATATAATTGACAGATGTGCATTAGATGACAAACAAGAGAAAGCCATATTTGATTACTGTAAAGAGAAAGAAATATTATTTTTCTCAACACCTTTCAGTAGAGAGGCAGCCGACAGATTAAATGAGTTAGGAGTTGAGTTTTTTAAAATAGGATCAGGAGAATGTAATAATTTACCACTACTTAAACATATTGGTGAATTCAAAAAACCAATTATTTTATCAACAGGTATGAATGATTTAGATTCAATTAAAGAATCTGTTGAAGTCATAAGAAATGAAGGTTGTGACTTAGCTTTATTACATTGCACAAGCATATATCCAGCACCACCCTCCACAATGAGACTTGGAGCTATTAATCAATTAAAAGATGCATTTTCTGATTTAGAGATTGGATTGTCTGATCACTCAGTGGGAATAGGGGTATCCCTAGGGGCCATAGCTGCGGGTGCTAACATTATTGAAAAACATTTTACTATTTCTAGAAAATGGCCTGGTCCTGACAATCCTTTCTCAATAGAGCCGAAAGAATTAAAAGATTTAGTTGATTTATCTGAAGATATTTGGCTAGCAAGAGGAGGCGAAAAGAACATACTTGATGATGAAAAACCTGTAATTGAATTTGCTTATGCTTCAGTTGTAACAATTAACGATATCAAAGAAGGAGAAGAATTTTCAAAGCAAAACTTATGGGTTAAACGACCAGGAGATGGAGAAATTATGGCCAAAGATTTTTTTGAAATAATAGGAAAAAAAGCATCAAAAGATTTAAAAAAAGATTCGCAATTAAAATTAAGCGATATCGAAAGTTAATTAATGAAGAATAAAAGTGGCCAATTTGATCATTTAGCTACTAGAAGAGATCAGCTTTTAACAGAAGATGATTTTAATAATAATATAGGTCAAATAATGAGTTTTTTTGAAAATAAAAAAGTTCTCGTTATTGGTGGTGCGGGATCAATAGGATCTTCTTTTATATACGAAGTATTGAAGTGTAATCCAAAAACGATACATATTATTGATCCAAATGAAAATGGATTAACTAACTTAGTTCGAAATATAAGAAGTAAAGAGGGCGATAGATCGAAAGTAAATCTTATTTCTTCACCTCTAGATTTTGGTTCGAAGATAAGTGAACAATTTATTAAAGAAAATGGGCCATATGACTCAATTTTTAATTTTGCTGCAATTAAGCATGTCAGATCAGAAAAGGATATATATTCAACAATTCATATGTTTGATACAAATGTAATTAAACAATCTAATTTTCTTAATTTTTTAGAAGATAATTTTTTAACTACAAAATATTTTGCTGTATCAACAGATAAGGCTGCTAATCCAGTTAGTTTGATGGGTGCCTCTAAGAGGATCATGGAATTAGTTTTACAAATGAAACATTTAACAAAAAAAGGGAGTGGTAAAATAACAACCTCTACTACAAGATTTGCGAATGTTGCATTCTCAAATGGTAGTTTATTAGCATCATTTCCTATTAGGTTCGAAAAAAACGAACCGATACCAGCTCCAATTGACATAGAGAGGTATTTTGTTTCTCATAAAGAATCTGCACAAATATGTATGCTCGCAGGTTCTCTTTTAAATGAAGGAAATATTCTGATACCAAAAATTAACGATAAATTTATTATCTATCCAATTATTGAAGTTGCTAAAAACTTTATTTTAGAAATGAATCGTACACCCGTAGTTGTAGACAGTAAAGAGGAAGCATATAAAATTTTGGAAAAAACTAAATCTGATGAATATCCAATTTTATCAACAAAACCAGACACCTCAGGAGAAAAAGAATATGAAGAATTTATTGGAATAAATGAACGATTAATGAATTCAGGATTTACAAACTTTGATGTAGTTGAACGTTCAGATTTTAATGAAGAGGAATTGAGTAAATTTGTAAGTGACTTCAATTCTTTGTTAGATGGAGAAACAAGTATATCAAAAGAAGCTTTAGTTGAAGAAGTAAAAAAAATTGTCAGAACTTTTAATCATATTGAAACTGGTGAAACATTAGACAACAGAATGTAAGTATATGAAAAAAGTAGGTGTTTTTACTGGTAATAGGGCAGAATTTGGTTTACAAGTACCAATGCTACAAGAAATTAAAGCTTCCAAGAAATTAGATCTTGAGCTTTTAGTATCTGCAAGTCATCTTGACAAAAATTATGGAGAGACGAAAAAGGAAATCATAGAAAGTGGCTTCAAAATTAACTACTCTTTAGATTTAAAACAAATTGGAACTGATGCAGCCGTAACGCCTGACACGATAGGTAAAGGTGCAATAGGAGTGTCAAAAATTCTAAAGAAGATGAAACCTGATATATTTGTAGTTTATGCAGACAGGTATGAGGGTTTCGCCGCAGTTGTAGCCTCAACTCAAATGGGTATCCCAACTATTCATATTGAAGGAGGAGATATTACAGAAGGAGGAACTTTTGATGATTCTGTAAGGCATGCCATGACAAAACTTGCACATATACACTTTACAACGAATAAAGAAGCAACGAAAAGGATTAAAAGGATGGGAGAGGAAAGCTGGAGGGTACATACTGTTGGCTTGCCTTCGATAGATTTAATTAAGAAAGGAATGTTTACAAAAAAAGATAAATTAATTGAAAAATATAAATTAGCTGGAATAGAAAATCTAATTATTTTCACACAACATTCGGTTCCAATTAAAAATAACTTAATTCATAGAGAGTTCAATCAAATAGAAAAGGCTTTTTCTAAATTAAAAATTAAGAAACTTAAGATAATTTGTACTTATCCAAATAGTGATTTTGGTGGAAAAAAAATTATCCCAATTCTAAAAATGTGGAATAAAAAGTATGATTTTGTGGATTTATATCCTTCACTTGGAAGGGAAGATTTTCATGGATTGCTTAATCTTAATAATAATTCAAATATTAATGTTGTATACGTTGGCAATTCATCAGCAGGAATTAAAGAAACCCCTGCCTTAAAGTGTCCTTCTTTAATTCTTGGGGATCGTCAAAAAGGTAGATTACACAGTACAAATGTAATCTTTGCAAATATTAATATTGAAAAAATATCTCAAGGAATAGAAAGGGCTTTTAGTAAAAAATTTATCTCATCAAGTAAAAAATGTGTAAATCCTTATGGGTCTGGAAATATGGGTAAAAAGTCTGCAAAAATTATCGAAAACTTAAAATTAGATAATAAATTAATAATTAAAAAATTTATAGATTCTTAATCTTTTTTACAAAATAAGTTATCGCATCTCCGTGTCCATATGAGTCGGTATTTTCATCAGGTAATCCAGTAATTATTTGAGAAGTCTCAAAACCATTTCTAACTAATATGTTCTCAAACATTGTTTTTTCAATATGTATTGGATGTCCATCATCTACATCTTCTTCATGAATATCAAAAGATAGACAAGCTGAGCTGTTAATTTTTAAATACTTATTACAGTTATAAATAATTTTATCTAAATCATAACAATGGTCTAAAACGTTAATACAAAATATATAATCTATTTTGTTTACAAGCTCGCTAACAATTTCTTCAGAAGCTATTGAAAAAACTTTTTCTGCGTCTGTTAAATCACACCATTCTATATTCTGAATAAATTCGTTAGCTAGAGGCTCAATAACAAATAATTTAGAATCAATAAAATATTTAGTTCTTAATTTACTCCCGGCACCAAGGTCTAAAATATTTTTTCCCTTAAATGATTCTTCATTAAAACCAAAAAAATTAAAAAGTAATTTACTGTGGTTTTCAAAGTCTTCTGAAGGACGCCATTCATTGTTTATGTGAAAATTTAGTTCAAACTTTTGAGCTTTGTTTTTCCATTTTTTATAAGGATTTTGTGTTTTAAAATACTTCAATTTTCTATATAGTTTATTACTTTTCTCGGTAAAAACTTAATTATAAGGTTGATTATAAATAATCCAACAACAGGATATACAATTCCTTTACTTTTTATATTGTTGAAAATAGCTTCCGCCGCTTTCGCTTTGGTCAAAGTATATGGAGCATTTTTATGATTTTTTGACATGTTTGTATGTATTTTTCCAAATCTAAGAATTAAATAGTTATCTAATTTTAATTCTTCCACACCTAT
>MDTA01183729.1_pt1 | contig 12596 bp, 14 predicted proteins | sample 811151 | NCBI WGS metagenome assembly MDTA01 (sample SAMN05326648, study PRJNA326480) | marine metagenome | isolation source: seawater | place: Indian Ocean: South | collected 2010
AGCAAACTAGTGATGTAGATATTATAAATAGTGACATAATTAGCATAAGGAAGTAATTATGTCAACCCCTAATTCAAGAGCAACACTAAAATCTTACTGTCTCAGAAGACTAGGACATCCTGTAGTTGAAATAAATGTTGATGATGATCAAGTAGATGATCGTATTGATGATGCTTTAGCATATTATAGAGACTATCATTATGACGGCACCGAAAGAGATTTTCTCAAACATCAAGTAACAGCAACAGATCAAACTAATACTTATATTAGTATACCAGCAAGTGTGAGTGGTATTATTAATGTATTTCCAATTGGCACTGGACTCAATGCTAATAATTTATTTAATTTAAGATATCAATTAACACTCAATGAAGTATTTGATTGGAGTAAATCAGCATTCTCTGGTTATTATACAAATATGGAAAATATTGCTTTGATGCAAGAAATATTTGTAGGTAAACAAAGTTTACGTTTTAACAGACATACTGATAGATTATATATTGATATGGACTGGGATCAAAAAACAGCAGTTGGTGAATATTTAATTATTGAATGTTATAAAGTTTTAGATCCAGATACGTACACTTCTGTATGGGGTGATTGGTGGTTGAGACAATATACAACACAACTTATCAAACGCCAATGGGGAGAAAATCTCAAGAAGTTTGAAGGTATGCAATTACCAGGTGGTGTGCAGTTTAATGGACAAACTATTTGGAGTGAAGCTGAAGAAGAAATAAAAAGACTAGAAGAAGAAATAATATCAAAATTTTCCATGCCCGTCATGGACATGATTGGATAATATAATGCCCACAAACTTCTACTTTAATACTAATGCTCATCATGGGCAACAAAATTTAATTGAAGATTTAATTATCGAGTCAATTAAAATTTACGGCTATGATAATTTTTACATACCAAGACAACTTGTAAAAGAAGATGATTTATTTGGTGAAGATGTATTATCTAAATTTGATAGTGCATATCCCATAGAAATGTATGTAAAGAACGTAGAAGGATTTGATGGAGAAGGTGAGTTTCTATCTAAGTTTAATTTAGAAGTTAGAGATCAGATTACTTTTTCAATAGCACAAAGAAGATATCAAGAAGAAATACCTGAAGGTGCTATTAAGTTAGATGAGCAAGGTGACAGAATAGAACGTCCAATGGAAGGTGATTTAATATTCTTTCCTCTTACAGGACAACTTTATGAAATCAAATATGTAGATAAGCAACCTATATTTTATCAGATGGGTTCTCTACAGATGTATGATTTACGTTGTGAGTTGTTTGAATATAGTCATGAAATTGTTGATACAGGTGTTAAAGCGATTGACGATCTGGCCGCAAGACATACAATCAACGTACTCAACTTTCAAGTACTTCTCGAAACATTTAAAGAAAGAGCAACAGGTACGGCAGTCAATTCTGCAGGTGGAGTTAGTTCAGTTATAGTCAATAATCCAGGAGATTATTCAACAGTTCCATCAGTTACATTTGGTGCACCACCTGCGGCACAAAAAGCACTTGCAACATCTTCTATAACTGGTGATGCAGTTACAGGTGCTACTTTGAACAATAATCAATTTGGTTCTGGTTATATTCCAAATTCAACTGTTGGAGTTACATTCTCAGATCCAGAAACAACAAATAGAGTTACAGCAACTGCTACTGCAACTATTTCATCAGGTTCAGTTCAGAATACAAACATAACAAATAATGGTGGATTTTACTTAGAGCCACCAGCTGTTACAGTTTCTGCATCACCTACAGGTGATGATGCTGTTATAACATCTAAAATTGATACAAACTTTAGAGTAACAAACTTAGTGATTGCTAGTGCTGGTTCAGGTTATACTTCTGCACCAACAATTACAATAGCCACACCTAATAATGCTATACATTTTAGAGCAACAGGTACAGCTACAGCTAATAGTCAAGGTAACATTACATCACTTACAATTACAGATGGTGGTAAATATTATGAAAATCCACCAACAGTTACAATTGCTAATCCACCTGATGCAGTCACAGCAACAGGGACACCTGTATTAACAGGTACTGGTGTTACAAGTGTAAGTATGAGTAATAATGGTAGAGGTTATGTAAATGTAAATGGTACTGTATTTAATCCATCAGTAACATTTTCAGTAGAAACATTTACAGGTAGTATTAAGTTAGAAGATAATAGTGGACTAGTATTAGAAAATACCGCTAATACAGTTAATAGAAATAGCACAGCGAATAATCAATTATTCGAATCAGAGAAAACAGGATTTATAGACTTTACAGAACAGAATCCATTTAGTGAAGGGACTGATTGGTAATGTTTGGACAATTTCACTATCACAGCGCCATACGTAAATATATTATCATGTTTGGTAATATGTTTAATGACATAGATGTAGTACGTTTCAATAAAGCAGGTGAAAGTACACAACAGATACGTGTACCTATTGCGTACGGGCCAAAAGAAAAGTATCTAGCAAAACTTAGAACAGATCCAGATGCCAGAAGAGAAATAGCAATGGTGTTACCACGATTATCTTTTGAATTAGTATCTATGAACTACGCACCAGAAAGAGTTTTGAACAGAACACATAAACAGATTGGTAAAGGTGGTGGAAATAATACACTTAGACAAACATGGACACCTGCTCCATATGATTTAGATATGACACTATATGCTATGTTTGCAAATAATGAAGATGCTGTACAAGTTACAGAACAAATAATTCCATACTTTCGTCCAGAATGGACAAATAGTGTTAAGATTGTACCAGAACTAAACACGTATGTAGATGTGCCAACTATTCTAACTGCAATGTCTATTGAAGATACTTACGACACAGATTTTGATTCACGTAGAGCAATAATATATACGTTTAACTTTAGAATAAAAGCATACATATTCGGACCAGTTACTAATCGTGGTATTATTCGTAGAAGTTTTGTTAATCAGTTTATTCCTCAAGCAAATACAGCAACAGGAAATGTAGTGATTAGCACTTCAGATACACCATTACAAAAAGTAACTTTAACACCTGGTTTACTAGCGAATGGACAGCCTACTGCAAATAGTTCAGCAAGTATACCTATTGGACAAATAAGTGCAAATTCAAATTATGGATTTGCTTTTGATAGGGAAGATTTCTTTCAATGAAAAATAATGTGACTGAAGGACTAAATGATGTTTTTAATGTAGGGACTGATTTAGTGGAAGTAGATAAAGAAAAAAAACAAGCAAACGTACCTGAAGATGTAGATAACGACTATAAGTATGCAAGAGAAAACTTGTATGGTGTTATCGAAAAAGGCACAGAAGCATTAGATAGTTTACTTGACTTAGCAAAAGCGAGTGAACACCCTAGAGCATTCGAAGTTGTATCTCAGCTTACTAAAACACTTGTAGATGCAAATAAAGACTTACTAGAAATACAAAAGAAAGTCAAAGACTTGAAGAAAGAAGATGATGACAAGCAACAGCCACAAAATGTCACAAATGCTTTATTTGTTGGTAGTACTGCTGAATTGCAAAAAATGATAAACGGGAGATAACATGTACGAATATAATGTAAAAGTTGTAAAAGTTATTGATGGTGATACTGTAGATGTAGATATCGATTTGGGTTTTGGTGTTTGGTTACACAAAGAAAGAGTACGACTATATGGTATTGACACACCAGAATCAAGAACAAGTGATGTACAAGAAAAGTTTTTTGGACAAAGAGCAAAAGCATTTTTAGAAAAGTGGGTAACAGCTGGTGATGTTACTCTACGAACAAAGACATATGATGCAAAAGGTAAGTTCGGTAGAATACTAGGCGAGTTATGGTATGCAGGTACACATAATATAAATCAGAAGTTGATTGATAATCATCATGCAGTTGCATATCATGGGCAATCAAAAGAAGAAATACAAGAACAACATCTGAAAAACAGAGAGATTGTACTTGAAAAAGATCCAGTAAGATAATGCCTACTCAAACGTATCTTGGTAATCCTAATCTAAAAGCAAAAGGTGTACAAGTTCGATACACAAAAAAGAACGTACAAGAATACGTTAAGTGTTCAAAAGATCCTGTATACTTTGCTAGAAAATACGTTAAGATTATTAACGTAGATAAAGGACTTATACCTTTCAAAATGTATGACTTTCAAGAAGACATGGTTAATACATTTAATCAAAATCGCTTTAGTATATGTAAATTACCAAGACAGTCAGGTAAATCGACAACAGTTACAGCTTATATACTGTGGCTCATATTGTTTCACGATAGTCAGAATATAGCAATACTTGCAAACAAAGGTTCACTTGCAAGAGACTTGTTAGGTAAAATACAACTTGCATATGAATATTTACCGAAGTGGCTACAACAGGGTATTGATGTATGGAATAAAGGTGATATAAGATTAGAGAACAGTTGTAAAGTTGTAGCGGCCGCAACATCATCTTCAGCTATTCGTGGTGGTTCATATAATCTCATATTCTTAGATGAGTTTGCTTTTGTTGGTAACAATATGGCTGAAGAGTTTTTCAGTTCAGTGTATCCTACGATATCATCTGGACAAACTACTAAAGTTATTATAGTATCTACACCAAATGGTATGAATCACTTTTATAAAATGTGGACTGATGCAGAAGAAAAGAATAGTAAATATGTTCCAATAGAAGTACATTGGAGCCAAGTACCAGGGCGTGATGATAAATGGAAAAATGAGACAATTGCAAATACTTCAGAAGAACAGTTTAGACAAGAATTTGAATGTGAGTTTCTTGGTTCTGCTGGTACATTGATACACCCTACAAAGTTAAGAACACTAGCACATGTTACACCTAGAAAAAGATGGGAAGAAGTTGATGTATATGAAGAAGCAAAAGAAAATCATACATATGCAATGTCTGTTGATGTGTCAAGAGGTGTTGGTTTAGATTATTCTGCTTTTGTTGTAGTTGATATCACAGAAATGCCATATAAAATGGTAGCTAAGTTTAGAAGTAAAGATATATCACCAATGGTATATCCATCTATTATATACAATATAGCAAAACATTATAATGAAGCATTTGTTTTAGTAGAAGTTAATGATATAGGACAACAAGTAGCAGATATATTACATCAAGATTTAGAATATGAAAATATGTTAGCAACTACTGTAAAGGGTAGATCAGGACAACAAATTAGTGGTGGATTTTCAGGTTCTGCTAGTATGGGAATACGAACAACGAAACAAGTCAAAAGAATAGGGTGTTCTAACTTAAAAGACTTAATAGAACAAGATAAATTAATCATACAAGATTATGATTTAATTGTAGAATTATCAACTTTTATAAGTAGAAATGGTAGTTATGAAGCTGAAGAAGGCTCTCATGACGATCTAGTTATGTGTTGTGTTTTGTTTTCTTGGTTAGCAAAACAAACATACTTTAGAGATATCACAGACACAGATATTCGACAAAGAATATATGATGACAAATTAAGATTGCTAGAAGAACAAGCATTACCTTTTGCCATCATAGATGACGGACAGCCTGAAGAGGGCGTGGTGCATAATCAAGCTGACATTGAAGAGTTTATCAACAGTAAAAACAAAGAAAACTGGTATTCAATCTAAATAGTGTTTTTTATAAATATTGTGATATTAAAAATAAATCTTGGCAAATCTTAAAGGAGATAAACAATGGCATTTCAAGTATCACCTGGAGTTAATGTAAGTGAGGTTGATCTTACTACTGTTGTGCCTGCAGTTTCAACAACAACCGGGGCTATGGCTGGGCACTTTAAATGGGGACCAGTTGATAAAAACATTCTAATTGATTCAGAAGACAGATTAGTTTCAGTTTTTTCAAAGCCTAATGCAAACACGGCTAATGACTTTTTTACTGCGGCAAACTTTTTAGCATATGGTAATTCGCTTTTTGTAAACAGAGTAGTAGACACAGCGGCGGCAAAAAATGCTGTGACTGGTACAGTAGGAGCATACATTTCAAATGATGACTACTACAATGAATCTTTTACACATGCATCTAATAACGGAGACTGGATTGCAAAATATCCTGGTATCTTAGGTAACAGTTTAAAAGTATCTGTATGTCAATCAAAAGCGGCTTTTGAAAGTACAGTAGCAGTAGCACAAACTTACTCTATAACAACAAATACAAAATCTTTAAAAATTAATACAAACTCTTTTACACCAACATCAAGCTTTGCTGTAGGAGATTTACTTTTATTAGGACCCGATAAAGAGACAGTTAAAATTTCAGCAATGTCTGGTAATACAATTACTTTAGATAGTAATTACACAGGTAACACAATTACAAGAAGTGCTGTATCACTCACAAGAAGATGGGAACATTTTAACTTAATAGACTCAGCACCAACAACAACTACACATGCTAACACAGTAAATTCAACTGGAGATGCAATACATGTTGTAGTAACTGATACAAGTGGTGAAATTACAGGTACATCTGGACAAGCGATAGAAGTTTGGGAAAATATGTCTGTAGCAAGTGATGCACTTACAGAACAAGGTGGCACAAACTACTATAAAGAAGTTATCAATCAGAACTCAAACTGGATTTGGTGGGGAGCCCACAATAGTAATCTAACAAATGCTGGTAAAATTGCAGGTTCAACAAATGATGGCACAGCAGGTTCTGGTATAGCATTCGGTGGTAATTCTTTACCTATAACAAATCAAATGAGCCACGGTATTGACGGAACAAATTCTCTATCTAATGCGGCTTTGATTAAAGGTTATGATAAATTTAAATCAGCAGAAGATGTAGATGTATCACTTATATTAGGCTCAGCTAGTAATAGTGTAGTAGCTACACATATTATATCTAACATCGCTGGTTCTAGAAAAGATTGTGTTGCAGTTGTATCGCCAGAAAGAGCAGACGTTGTTAACAATAACAGCTATGATGGTAAAGAAAGAGATGATGTAATTGCATTTAGAGATGGACTACCAAGTTCTTCATATGCAGTTATGGATTCTGGCTGGAAATACATGTACGATAAGTATAATGATGTATTCAGATATGTTCCACTAAATGGTGATACTGCAGGGCTTATGGTTCAAACTGATTTAACTAGAGATCCATGGTATTCACCCGCTGGCTTCAATAGAGGTAATGTAAAGAATGCAGTCAAACTAGCTTACAATCCAAGTAAAGCAGATAGAGATAATCTTTACAAAAAAGGTATTAACCCAGTTGTTACATTCCCTGGACAAGGTACTGTATTGTTTGGTGATAAGACAATGTTAGCACAACCAAGTGCTTTCGATAGAATTAATGTACGAAGACTATTCATAGTACTAGAGAAAGCAATATCTACAGCGGCTAAGTTTACATTGTTTGAATTTAATGATGCTTTCACTCGTTCTCAATTTAAGAACTTAGTAGAACCTTTCTTGAGAGATGTTCAAGGGCGAAGAGGTATTACAGATTTTGCAGTAGTGTGTGATGGTACAAATAATACTGGTGAAGTAATTGATAGAAATGAGTTTGTTGGTGACATTTACGTCAAACCAGCACGTTCAATCAACTTCATTCAACTTAATTTTGTAGCAGTACGAACTGGTGTAGAATTTTCTGAAATTGTTGGTAAAGCAACATAAATAGGTAGACAGGAGAAAAAAATATGGCTTTTAACGTAAACGAATTTTCTGGTGCCTTAAAGTCGGGTGGTGCAAGAAACTCACTCTTTCAAGTGAATATCACAAACCCGATAAACGGAGTTGCTGATGCTCAAGTACCTTTTATGTGTAAAGGGGCTCAAATACCTGCGGCCACATTAGGAACAATTGAAGTTCCGTATTTTGGTAGACAAATCAAAATTGCTGGTAACAGAACTTATGCAGAGTGGAGTCCCACAATCATAAATGATGAAGACATGACAATACGAAATGCAATGGAACAGTGGAATCATTCAATTAATAGTGTTCAAGGTAATCTAAGAACAACAGGTGGTTCTGCTCCTAGTCTGTACAAAGCTTCAGCACAAGTAACTCAATATTCTAAAACTGGTGAAATATTACGAGTATATAATTTTGTTGGATTGTATCCTTCTGAAGTATCAACTATTGATATGGCATGGGATGCCGAAACAATTCAAGAATATACTGTAACATTTCAGTATGATTATTGGGAAGTATCTGGCGGCACCACTGGTAATGCAGGCGGAATTTAAATTCTATTGATGATTTCGTGAGTCATAAATAATACAGACACACGTAAAGGATATAATATGGCAGAAGAAAGAAAAGGTTTTCTGCGGGAAGCAGTTGAACTATTTGGATTTCGTATAGGGCGGCCCGAAAAAGAGATACCATTACCCTCATTTGTACCACCTTCACAAGATGATGGAGCAATAACTATCGCTGAAGGTGGTGCTTTCGGTACCACAGTTGATCTAGAAAATAAAATCAAAAATGAATCTGCACTTATAACAAAGTATAGAGAAATGGCTCTGCAACCAGAAGCAGAGAAAGCCGTTGATGATATTGTCAATGAGGCTATTATCGTTGATGATAATCAAATTCCTGTAGAAATAAATTTAGATGACATAGAAGAAGACTATCTTTCAGAAGATATCAAAGAGCTAGTACGTACAGAGTTCAAAGATATTATGAAGATGCTCAAGATGAATACTAAAGGTTATGACATCTTTAAAAAGTGGTACGTAGATGGTAGAATTTATTTTCATATTGTCATAGACTTAAAAAGTCCAAGATTAGGTATCAAAGAATTACGTTACATTGATCCAAGAAAAATTAAAAAAGTTAAAAAACCAGTTAGAGATCCTAAAAGAAGAGTTGACTCTGCAAGTTTACTCAAAGAAGTATTTGATAAAAAGTACGAAGAATTTTACATATATCAGAACAAAGGTATAAACGATTCAAATTCTGGTTTAAAAATTGCACCAGATTCTATAGCATACTGTCATAGTGGTGTATTAGATAATAGAAACTATTCTGTACTATCACACTTACATAAAGCTATCAAACCACTTAATCAGTTAAGAATGTTAGAAGATGCTACTGTTATTTACAGATTAGCTAGGGCACCAGAAAGAAGAATATTCTATATTGATGTTGGTAATTTACCGAAGCAAAAAGCTGAACAATACCTAAGAGATATGATGGTAAAACATAAGAATAAACTTGTATATGATGCCAATACAGGTGAAGTCAGAGATGATAGAAAGTTTCTTACAATGCTTGAAGATTATTGGCTCCCTAGAAGAGAGGGTGGAAGAGGTACTGAAATCACGACTTTACCAGGTGGACAAAATCTTGGTGAGTTAGATGATGTTAATTACTTTAGACGTAAGTTATATGAATCATTAAATGTACCAGTATCAAGATTAGAGGCAGAAACACAATTCAATGTTGGTAGAGCATCAGAAATAACAAGAGATGAGATTAAGTTTTCAAAGTTTGTTACAAGATTAAGAGCAAAATTTTCAGAACTATTTCTAATGTTACTAGAGAAACAGTTAATGCTAAAAGGTATTATGACGTTAGCTGAATGGCAAGAAATATCTGCACAAATTAAATTCGATTATCAAGAAGACAATCACTTTTCTGAATTAAGAGATGGTGAAATCTTGAGAGAAAGAATGACACTTCTACAAGAAATTGATCAGTATACAGGCAAATACTTTTCTACTAAATGGATTAGAGAAAACGTATTAAAACAATCTGAAGAAGACATGGAAGAAATGGACGATCAGATGGCCGCAGAGGCTGAAAACGAAGGATCTGACGAAGAAGTGTAATTATATAAATATGCTATAGGAGAAATAATAATGGCTGAAACAGAATACAGTACACAAGATGCAGTAAACTTTGCATTATCAGGACAATCTGGTGAATTTAAAAATGCGGTTAGTTCTTTACTACAAGACAAGATTGCACAAGCAGTTGAGTTAAAAAGAGTAGATGTTGCCGCTAATTTTATGAAGACACAAGAGGTTGAACCTGAAGTTACTGTCGAGCCAGTAGAAACAGAGGAACCAAAAGATGCAGAAACTACAGAAGTTTAGTAAGTTCGTAGCAGAAGCTGGTAATGCGGCTAAAGATTTTGTAGCACCAAAAGATTCTGATGATGAAGTAATAAAGTATAAGCCTCGTTCTAAAGGCGAAGAAGAATTTGTTGCTAAACACAAAATAGAAAAAACTGATGCTGAACCGAAAGGACAGAATCACATTTTTAATGGTGATGTAAAGGCTGTAAAAGAAGAAGTCGAAGTAGACGAAAAAAAAAATCTTGATGAAGGTGTCTTAGATACTTTACGTTCAATAGTAAAAGATAAACAATATAAGACAGTTAAGTTTAAAAATGGTAAAAAAATGTCTATCGATATGACAACAGCTAATATGATAGTAAAATCATTTGATAAAAGAATTAAAAGAGATGATTTAAAAAAGAAAGTGTCAAATATGCTAGATCAAAGTCCAGAAGGACTAATGAAAGTATTAGACATTATGCAGAAATAGGAAAGAAAAATGTCAGTCACAGTTAAAGGTACATCTACAGCACTAGCTACAGGTACTACGAAGTTTACAGATGCTACAGCAGTTTATCTTTGTGGACATACTTCAGCAGTTACTGTAACAGTTAGAAACGAAGCCGATGATGCAGATATTGGTACTATTAAAATACCTGCTAATCAATCATTAGTTGTTAATTTATTTATAGGCCAAGGACTAAGAGGCCCAACAACTGTATTCGGCACACACGTATCATCAGGAGATTCGTAAAATGAAACTTATTTGCGAAGTTGTCGAAGAAATAAAGTACTTAGAAGAAGAAAAAAATGGCAAGAAAGGCTTGTACATTGAGGGTGTCTTCATGCAAGGAGATATCAAAAATAGAAATGGTAGAATGTATCCAAGACAAGTTTTGGCAAATGAAGTTAATCGTTATAATAGAGAGTACATAAAAAAGAATAGAGCATATGGTGAACTCGGACATCCACAAGGACCAACTATTAATTTAGAAAGAGTGTCACATATGATTACAAGTTTAGAACAGCAAGGTTCTGACTTTATTGGTAAAGCTAAGATTATGACAAATACACCTTATGGTAAAATTGTTGAATCTCTTATTGGTGAAGGCGCACAACTTGGAGTATCAAGTCGTGGTATGGGTAGTTTAAAAGATAAAGGTGGAACACAAGAAGTTCAGAAAGATTTTTATCTTGCTACTGCCGCCGACATAGTAGCTGATCCATCTGCACCAAATGCTTTTGTTAACGGCATTATGGAAAGCAAAGAGTGGGTATGGGATAACGGAATAATAAGAGAAGCCGATATCGCCGATATGAAAGAAGACGTTAAGAGGGCGTCTAAGTCTGAATTAGAGAATGTAAAACTCAAAGTTTTTGAAAATTTTCTTTCAAAATTATAAATTTATAAATAGATTGTAATTAAATAATTAATGATCAAAGTAAGGAGCAAGTAAATGTCCGATCAAATCCAAGAAAACACAGAGGAAAACGTAGAAGAAGTCCTCGAAGATGTGGTTACTGATCAGGAAGTTGATACTGTTGAATCAGACGATAATCTAGATGAAGGCAAAAAGGCTTCAATGGGAGATCCATCAGAGATTCCAGATCCAGAACCAAAATCTGCTAAAGCACCTGTTGCTAAAGCACCAAAAACAAAAGTTGGTATGATTCAAGCTATGGTTGACTATGCTAAAAGTATGAAGAAAGATGAAGTTTCTTCAATGTATAGCAAAATGGTATCAGATCAGTATGAAGAAACCCAACCTGAAAGTGCAGAAGATGCACCAACATTGAAAGAGATGATTAAAGTATCTAAAGATGATATTGATGTATCAGATGATATCAAAGCAATCTTTGGTGAAGAAGATTTATCAGAAGAGTTCAAAGACAAAGCAACTACAGTCTTTGAAGCCGCTGTTCTTTCAAAAGTAAATGAAGTTCTAGAAACTGCTACTCTTGATATGAATGCAGAAATCGAAGCTGAAAAAGAGTCTCTAAAAGAAGACTTAACTAAAAAGCTTGACGATTATCTAGAGTATGTCGCAGAAGAGTGGGTTAAAGATAATGAACTCGCTATTGAAAAAGGCATACGTGCTGAAATCGTAGAGAATTTTATGGTAGGACTTAGAAATCTTTTCACAGAAAACTATATCGATATTCCAGAAGATAAAGTAGATATTGTTGATGAGATGGCCGCTAAAGTTGAAGAACTTGAAAAGTCAGTCAACGAAGAAATCGAAAAGAATATCGAAGTCAAAAAAGAATTATCTGAGATGAAGATGAAAGAATCTTTAGAAAGTGTTTCTGAAGGTTTAACTGAAACTCAGAAAGAGAAATTGAAGTCTCTTGCAGAAAGTGTAGACTATGAAGAAGAAGGCTATACTGATAAGCTAAAGACTATCAAAGAAAACTACTTCCCATCGGAGGCAGTTGTTGAGAATGATGTGAGTGAGGAAGAACCTCTTGACAATATAGAGGAAGATAGTAACCAAGTGAACGGCTCTATGGCCATGTACACACAGGCCATATCTCGAAGCATCAAAAAGTAATAATTTATAAATATTGTAACAA
>MDTA01054985.1_pt1 | contig 12595 bp, 10 predicted proteins | sample 811151 | NCBI WGS metagenome assembly MDTA01 (sample SAMN05326648, study PRJNA326480) | marine metagenome | isolation source: seawater | place: Indian Ocean: South | collected 2010
ATTAGTGGTGGACTAGAACCTTTAACCAATCCTTATATTGGCGAAATAGTGTCTTACGGAGCATCAAAAGGTTTTTTGATGCAGATGTATACAAATGGATTTGCGCTTACACCAAATTTTTTAAAAAAACAAAAAGGCCTGTTTGATCTAGAAAGATTGAGAATTAGTTTGTATGGAATAGATGACCCAACTTATGAGAAAGTAACCAGGGTTCCTAAGTCTTTTAATGTCGTAAAAAATAATTTAATAAATTTTTTAAAAGAAAACATTGATAGAAAATCTATAAAAATTGGTCTTAATTGGATTATTTTGCCTGGTCAAAGCAAATTGCTGAAACCTTTATTTGAATTTATTTCTGAAGTATCTATATCATCAGGAAGACCAATAGATTATGTGACATTAAGAGAGGATTTTTCTCAAACTGGATCAGTCATTTCATCACAAGAAAGAGATGAATTAAAAATTATTTTTGAATGGATTAAGAATCAATGTGAAAAAAAAGAAGAATTAAAACATTTATATGTTGATTATGGTTATGCACTACAACCACTCACAGAAGGTAAAAATGTTGGTCCACTTAAAATGGTAAATTATAAAGATATGCCTGATTATGGTTTCCCACAAGTTGCTACATGTCTAGATAGCAAAGGTAACTTATATGTTTATCATGAGTCAGGTTTTTTAGATAGAAGTGGATCCGATAGATATATAGCTGGAAATATTATTGAAAAAAATGGAGTTATAAATGTACTTGAGCATCATTTGAAAACTGATCCTATTTCACCAATGCCATTTGATGTTGGTTTTCTTGACGCTTTTGATCATACAGTCTCTATATTAATGAAACAAGCAAACTTAGATAATAAATTTGGAATACCTTGGAATAAGGGACCAATACAATTAAGGAGTTATGACTGAAGGTAGATTATCAAAATCTTAGTAGACTTTATTTTAAGCATAAAATGGAGATAGACTCAGCAATCTCTGAATGTTTAGAGAATAATTATCTAATTCAAGGCCCTAAAGTAAGAGAATTCGAGGGTAAACTAAATTCTTATTGTAATGCTTTTTCAGCAGGAGTTAGCAGTGGAAGTTCAGCGTTATATCTCGCTTATAAATCTATCGGTATTAAACCAGGAGACAAAGTATTAATTCCAAGTTTTACATTTATAGCAACTGGCGAAATGTTGATCCAGACAGGCGCAATTCCAGTTTGGGTTGACTCAAATCTAGAGGATTACACTGTTGATATTGAAGATCTCAATAGAAAAATTAGCAAAGAAATAAAAGCTATAGTAGCTATAGATTTATTTGGACATGTTTGCAATTATGATAAAATATTAAAAATTGCATCTTCTTATAATATACCGGTAATACAAGATGCTGCTCAAAGTTTTGGATCTAAATTTAATAATAAAATAACCGGAAGCTATAGTGATATAACTTGTTTTTCTTTTAGACCAGCAAAAAATTTATACTGCATGGGGGATGGAGGAGGTGTTGTAAGTAAAAATGAAACTTTTATAAATCAAATAAAAATGTCTTGCGACCATGGACGAACAGATAAATATGTTCATGAATTTATCGGATGGAATATGAGACTTGATGCAATTCAAGCAAATATAATGAATAAATTAATAGTTCATATTGATGAATTTAATAAAATGAGGAGATCAATAGCTCAAATATATGATGAAAACTTAAAAACAGATACTTTCGTTAAAACAAAAAATTATTGTGAAAACTCTTACTATCAATACACAATAAGAGTAAAAAATAGAGATAAAATTATATCTAAACTCAGAGATAATGGAATAAACACAGGTGTTCAATGGCCTATTTCTCTCCACCAACAACCAGCAATAAAATCTAAATATAATTTACCAAATGCTGAAAAAATACAATCAGAAATATTGAGTATTCCATGTTATCCTTATTTACAGGAAGATGAATTAAATTATGTTATTGAAAATATAAATAAAATAATTTGATATTAGCTTTTACAACACAAGATGAATTTATTACACTTTGATGTCGAAGGAGGTTGGGGCGGTTCTTCAATAAGTTTATTTGAAATTACAAAAAAACTTAAAAAAACCAAACATAAATCATTTATTGTTTGTAGAAAAAAAGGTCCTATCCAGAGAAAATATAAACAAGAAAAAATTAAATATTTTATAGAAAATAATTTATATTCATTTATTCCAAGAAAAAATGGAAAAAATATAAAAAACTTTATTGGATCAATTACTCAACTTATTTTTTTTCCATTAGGAATAATAAATGTAATAAAAATTATAAAAAAAAATAAAATAAATATAATTCATATAAATTATGAAGGCTTTTTTTTGTTAGCACTTATATTGAAATTATTATTGAAAATTCCAATAATTTTTCATATTAGAACTCAATTCCCTGAAAAAAATTTTGCATGTAAAATAGTTGTCTTACTAATAAGTAGATATATTGCTGATTATATTTTTTTTATTACTGACAGAGAAAAGTTTTTTTTTCAAAAATATGAAAATAATACAAAAATTCCAAGAAAAGTTTTATTTAATATTTCAAGTTTGAAAAGAAAAAATAAATTTAAATCAGACAAAATTATTTCTTATTTTGGTAATATCAGCTATGAAAAGGGAGTAGATCGAATTTTGGATATAGCAAAAATATGTAAAAAGAAAAAATTAAAATATAAATTTCAAATATTTGGAAAATTAAATAAAAATGGATATGGTAGTGATTATCATCACAATTTAAAAAAAAGTATCATCAAAAATAACTTAACAAATATTAAATTAATGGGGCATGTGACCAACCCAGAGATTTACCTATCCAGTTCTTTTTTACTTATTAGATTGTCAAGAGTAAATGATCCGTGGGGTAGAGATGTAATTGAAGCATTAACATTAGGTGTCCCTGCTATAGCGACAGGAAGTTATGAGGGCATTATAAAAAATAATTTAAATGGATTTTTAATCAAAAAATTTTCATCAGAAAAGGTAGTTAATCTCCTAGAAAAATTATTTAAAAATAAAAAAATTCGTGACAGGCTTAGTTCAAACTGCAATAAAATTAAATATAAATTTGATGGGTCTGAGCAAATTAAAATTTTTGAAAATGCAATTAATTTTGTTGGAAAAAAAATTTTATGAAAAAAAAAATTGTTTTCACATTGCCCACTTTACAAGGTGGTGGAGCTGAAAAAGTGATTTCTAGTGTTGCCTTAAATATAAATAAAAAAAAATATGATGTACAAATTGTGGTATTTGATTTAGCTAGGCAGAAATATTTAAAAGCCAAAGAAATTAATATTATTAATTTAAATTGTTCTAAAATAACCTACGGTTTATTTAAATTTATAAAAGTAATTAATGAAATTAAACCAGATATATTAATTAGTAGTGTAAGTCATCTAAATCTCTTTGTATCGTTAGTAAAACCGTTTCTTCACAAAAAAATAAAATTAATCGTTAGAGAAAGTAACTTTTTATCTGAAAACATAAAGTTTCAGTCAAATTACATACTTATGAAGTACTTATATAAATTGTTTTATAATAATGTTGATAAGTCAATTGTATTTTCAAAAAAGCATAAACATGATACTACAAAAATTACAAATATTAATCATAACAAAATTTCAATAATTAATAATCCTGTAGATTTTTATTTAACTAATAAATTATCAAAACAAAAAATAAAAAAAAAATATAACAAATTTTTTAAAAAAAAAGTAATAAAGTTTGTTTATGCTGGATCATTGTCATTCCAAAAAGGATTAGACATATTTATAAATTCGCTTGCCCTCATTTCTGAAAAAAAATTTGTTTTTAATATAATCGGAGCAGGATCGGAAAAGGAAAATTTAATTAAACTTGTTAAGGATAAAAAATTATCAAAAAAAATCAATTTTATCGATTTTCAAAAAAATCCTTTTCCGTATATAAATAAATCTGATGTATTTATAATGTGTTCAAGATATGAGGGAATGTCAAATACAGTACTAGAAACCTTATCTTTGAATAAACCAATAATTTTTTTTAATAATACAGGTGCATCTACTGATCTTCTTAAAAAAAGCAAAAGTGCTTATTTAATAAATAGTAATGATCCACTTTTTATTTCAAAAAAAATAAAGTATTATAAATTACCAGATAAAAAATTATCAAACGTATGTATTCTTAAAAAATTTAGATTAAGTCATGTTGTTAAGAAATACGAAAAGATTTTAGATGATATACTTTAAAAAAAAAAAAATTAAAAACTTCATTATAAATCTATATATATTTTTTAATTCATTCTTAGTAAAAATAAATTGTTTAATTTTTAGTAATAAAAGCAGTAATATTAAGGTTTTTTTTGGAGGTTCTCTAACTGGAAATGTTGGAGGGACACTTGTTAAAATTAAAAGACTTAAGCAAAAATTTAACAATAATAATTTTAATTTTAATTGTGTATATTTACTAAGTAACTCAGTATATTTAAATAAATCTGCAATTATAAATATCAAAAATAAAAATATACCAATTATACACAATCAGAATGGTGTTTTCTATAAGGGCTGGTATGGAGATGGATGGGAAGAAAAAAATAAAGAAATGTCATTTCAATATAAATTGGCAGATTATGTTTTATACCAGAGTAATTTTTCGAAATACTGTGCAGAAAAATTTTTAGGAAAAAGAGAAGGTCCAGGAGAGATTTTATATAACGCTGTTGATCAAAATATATTTTATCCCACAAAAAAAAGAGAATTAAATTCTGAATTAAGAATCTTAGTTACTGGAAAATATCAAGAGCATCTTTATTATAGCTTAGAGTTTATTTTAAAAATTTTGTATGAGCTGAATAAAAAAAATATTCCCGCTATTATAAATTTTGCAGGATATTTTGATCCTAAAGTTTTAAATAAATTATTATCATTTGCTAAAAAGCATGATATTGAAGAAAAAGTTAATTTTAAAGGATCATATAATCAGGAAAATGCAAATTTAATATATAATTCGTCTGACTTATATTTTTATTTTGTTCATCAGTCTAACTGTCCAAATAGTGTTATTGAAGCAATGTCTTGTGGTTTACCAGTAATTTGTTCAAATACTGGCGGATTGCCAGAAATAGTGAATAGTTATTCGGGTATTTGTTTAAATACTGAAAAAAATTGGGAAAAACCTATGATACCTAGAGCAGATGAAGCAATAATTGCAGTAAATAAAATTATAAATAATTATAGTGATTATTCATTAAATAGTATTAACAAAGTTACAAAAGATCATAATATAAAAAATTGGATAAATAAACACGAAGAGATATTCAAAAAGTTTTTATGAAAGTACTAATTACAGGCTGTGTTGGATTTATAGGATTTCATTTATCACAAAAATTAACCTCAAAAGGATATAAAGTAATCGGTGTAGACTCTATCAATAATTACTATGGAACAAAAATTAAAATGGATAGACTTAAAATTTTAAAACAAAACTCTAAAAAATTTACTTTTAATAAAGGAGATATAAGTAATTTTTCATTTGTTCAAAAACTTTTTAAAAAATATAAGTTTGATCAGGTTATAAATTTGGCAGCACAAGCAGGAGTTAGATATAGTATTGAAAATCCTAAAGCTTATTTAGATAGTAATTTGGTAGGTTTTTTCAATATTCTGGAATGTTCCAAAAAATACAAAGTAAAACATTTAATTTATGCTAGCACAAGTAGTGTATATGGTAATAATTCAAAGCTACCTTTTAAAGAAAGTAGGCATGCAGATCATCCTATACAATTTTACGCAGCAACAAAAAGATCAAATGAATTAATGGCTCATAGTTACAGTTCTCTTTATAATCTGCCCACTACTGGATTAAGATTTTTTACTGTTTATGGTCCATGGGGAAGACCTGATATGGCTTTATTTATATTTACAAAAAAGATTTTAAAAGGACATAAGATAGATTTATTTAATAACGGTAATCATATAAGGGATTTTACTTATGTAGATGACATTGTAGGCCCAATTTTAAAATTAATTAAAAGACCTCCTAAAAAAAGAAAAATTTATTCAAGAGACCCATCTGAAAGTTCATCACCATTCAAAATTTATAATATTGGAAATAATGACCCAAAAAAACTAATGGATTTTGTTTCGGTAATTGAGAAAAAACTGAAAAAAAAAGCAAAAATTAATTTTAAACCGCTACAAAAGGGTGATGTTTATGAAACGTATGCTGACACGTCTAAAATATTTAATTCAACAGGTTACAAATCTAAAACAGACATTAGTTCAGGTATTAGTAAATTTGTTGATTGGTTTAGAAGTTATTATAAATGCTGAAGAATTTTTTAGTTACAGGTGGATCAGGTTTTATAGGATCTCATTTTATTGATCTTTTATTATCAAAAAATTTAAATGTTATTAATGTTGATCTTAAAAGAGATAAACTAAGAAAAAAAAATAAAAATTATAAATTTAAATTAGGTAATATTTGTAATTATAATTTTTTGAATAAAATTGTTAATAAAAAAATAGATTGTATTGTAAATTTCGCAGCCCAAACACATGTTGATAAATCTATTGATTTTCCAAGAGACTTTGTTCAAAATAATATTTTAGGTACGTTTAATTTATTAGAAGTAATTAGAAAAAAAAATTTGAATCCAATATTTATCCAAATTTCTACCGATGAAGTTTTTGGCAGCTTATCAAAAACAGAAAAAAGTTTTAATGAAAATAGTACTATAAAACCTAATAGTCCTTACTCAGCATCCAAAGCAAGCGCAGATCACTTAGTAATGTCATATAATAAAACATTTAATTTAAAAACAATTATAACACATTCTTCAAATAATTTTGGAGAAAGGCAGCATCCAGAAAAACTTATACCTTTGTCTATTATGAGACTTCTAAACAGTAAAGAGATACCCATTTATGGAAATGGAAAAAATATAAGAGATTGGATTTATGTAAAAGACAATTGTAAATGTATTTATCAACTTATAACGAAGGGCAAATTTGGTAATAGTTACTTAGTTGGTGCAGCAAATGAGTTAACTAATATTTCATTAGTAAATAAAATTTTAACAATTTTTAAAGCACTAACAAATTTAAAAATTAAAAATAAAGGCTATAAATTTGTCAATGACCGCAAGTGCCATGATTTTAGGTACTCAATAAATAATAAAAAATTGGTAAGACTGACTAATATTAAATTCTCAAATTTTGATAAAAATTTAAAAAAAACAATTAATCACTACATAAATTATAATCAATTCTACCAAATAATGCTTAAAGAAAAATGGTTAAAGGAAAAAATAAAAAATTACTAGTTTATAAAAATCAAAATGCTTAAAAATATCTTACAAATTTTAGACTCGCAATCCAAGAGAAAGCTAATTTTTTTAATTTTATCAAATATTTTAATTGGAATATTGGAAATGATAAGTTTTAGCTCTATTTATGTTTATATAAAATTTATTCTATTTGATGAACTTATCTTTGAAAACAGCATCCAAAAAATTTATCCTTATTTTTTTGAATTGAGTAAGTTTGATCAAACAATATATTTCAGTATTTTGATTTTTTTATTATTTACATTTAAAAATCTCTTTCTAATTCTTTTGCTTAAAATAGAGGCAAGAGTGACAGAAATAATTTTTTTTAATCTAAAAAAAAATATATCTAGAATTTTTTTTAAAATCCCATTTCATGAACTTTCGTTAAAATATACCACTGATGAAATTATAAATATTTTGGTTAAGGACACAGAAAAATATAGATATACTCTTACAGAGTTTGTAAAAATTTCTAGAGAGTCTATTATTGTTTTTAGTCTGATACTTTTAATTTTTATGCAAACTTATTTGTTATCTCTTTTTTCAGTTGTATTTTTTTTTATACTATCCTGTTTAATTATTTTTTATTTTAGGCCAATTATAAAAAAGCTTGGAAAAAGATTAAGGGAGACAGATGGAGAATTAATTAAAAAATCCCTAAACATTTTTTTATCGATAAAAATAATAAAACTTTTTAGAAAAGAACTTTTTTTTCAAAAAGATTTAGCTAATTCTTTTGGTGAATTAGAACAAATTAATAAAAAATTTTATTTCATGTCTTATCAACCAAAAATTTTTTTTGAAGTAACTACCGTTTTTTTGATTTTATTTATGATAGTTTTTTTAACTTTTTTAGATAGTAATATGAATGAATTTACACCTTTAGTTACCCTGATAGCGGCTACTTTTATAAGAATGATGCCATCTTTCTCTTTAATATCAAGTTCTATTAATGCAATTAAATACAATGAACCTTCAGCAATTAAATTAAGAGAAAATTTAGAATTTTTAGAGAAATTTGATTTAGTTAAAAACACTAGTATTAAAAGTGATTTAAAAAATAAAATTGATAAAAATATTTTCATAAATTTAAAAAATATTCATTTTAAATTTAAAGAAAAAGTTATATTTGACAATTTAAGTATACAAATACCATCTAACAGTTTTGTATCTATTTTTGGTGACTCAGGTGTTGGAAAAAGTACTTTATTAAATATAATTTTAGGTCTTTATAAACCAAGCAAAGGAGAGGTTTTAATAAAAAATTTAAATATCAATGCGGATATTAATTTTTGGTTCTCCCAAGTAGGTTATGTAGATCAAGAAACAGTAATATTAAATAATCACTCAATATTAGAAAATGTTGCATTCGGTGATGAAAAGCCAAATTTACAACTATTTTATGATGTTATGAGACAAGTAAATCTATATGATTTTTTTATGGATATGCCAAATAAAGAAAAAACTAAATTGACTGAATTTGGAAAAAATCTCTCAGGAGGACAAAAACAAAGGATTGGGATAGCAAGAGCTTTGTATCAAAACCCAAAAGTTTTATTATTAGACGAACCAACATCTGCATTAGATGAAGTGAATGAAATAGAAATTTTCCAGTATTTAAAAAAACTAAAAAAGGATATGATAATCTTAATGGTAACTCATAAAACAAAAGCTAAAAAGTACTCAGATAAATCTTATGTTATTAAAAATAATACAATAGTAGAATTATAATCTTATATGAAAAATAATGATGTATTAGGAATAATTCTAGCTGGTGGTTCTGGAACAAGATTATATCCAATGTCATCTGTGGGATCAAAACATTTTTTGTCAATTTATGATAAACCTATGATATTTTATCCATTATCAATTTTAATGTTAGCTGGTATAAAAGAGTTCGTTATTGTTACACAAAAAGAAAATATTTCAATTTACAAAAAAATTTTAAAAAATTCAAAAAAATTAGGAATTAAAATTAACTTTAAAATACAAAACAAACCACTTGGTATTGCTCATGGTTTGAAAATAGGCTCAAAAAATACAAAAAAAAATATTGCGCTTATACTTGGTGATAATATTTTCTATGGACATGGGTTTAATGTAATTTTAAAAAAATTTATGAAGTTTGAAAGTGAGGGACAAATCCTAATAAATCATGTACAAAACCCAAAAAACTTTGGGGTTCTTTCTTACAATAAAAAAGGTTTTCCGTCGAAAATAATAGAAAAACCGAGAAAATTTATTGGAAATGATGCAGTTGTAGGATTATATTTCTATAAGAATACTGCTCTAAAATATCTGAATGAGTTAAAGATATCAAACAGAAATGAATTTGAAATTACTGATTTTAATAATATTTTAATTAAAAAAAAACTAATAACTTATCAGCGAATAGGAAGAGGATTTGCTTGGCTAGATACTGGTGATCCTTCAAGGTTGTTGGAGGCATCAAACTTTATTGAAATCATTGAAAAAAGGCAAGGTTTTAAAGTAGCATGTCTAGAAGAAATCGCTTTAAATCAAAATTTTATATCGAAAAAAAAATTGAAAAGCATTATTAAACATATGCCAAATAGTGAATATAAAACCTACCTAAAAAACTTAAAATGATTAAAAATTGTAGAGTCAGCAAAGACAAACTAATTCCTTTTTTAAATTTAGGTAAGCAGCCGATAGCAAATGGTTTTTTAATAAACAAAGATAAAATTAAAAAAGAATATTTCTATAATTTGAGAGTTGGTTTCTCTAAAAAATCTAAAATGGTTCAATTATTACAAGTTCCCAAAAAAGAAAAAATGTTCAATAAAAATTATGCTTTTTTTTCTAGTACTTCAAAGCACATGGATATTCATTTTGAAAAGTTTTCAAAACAAATCAAAAAATTTATAAAATTTAAAAAAATAAAAAGTCCTTTAATTGTTGAGATTGGCTCTAATGACGGAATTATGTTGAAACGTTTTAAAAATTTAGATCATGTTGGAGTGGAACCATCTAGTAATGTTGCTAATGTTTGTCGATATAAAGAAAAATGCAATGTATTAAATGAGTTTTTTAGCAAACTTACTGTTAAAAAAATTACTAAAAATTATAATAGAAAAGTTGACGTTTTTTATTCAGCGAATGTATTGTGTCATATAGAAGATATTAAGTCAGTTTTTTTAAATATTTATAATTCTATATCGGATAAAGGAATTTTTGTTTTTGAGGACCCTTATATGGGAGATGTCATAAAAAAAAATTCATATGATCAAATATATGATGAACATGTTTATTTATTTTCTTTAGCATCGATTTCAAAACTTGCTGAACAATTTAATTTAAAATTATTTGATGCAGCGGCTCAGAATACACATGGAGGATCTATGAGATATTTTTTATGTAAAGATAATACTTATTCTGAAACTAAAAGATTAAAAAAGTTAATTCTAAAAGAAAAAAAATTGCAACTAGATAAACTTTCAACGTATAAAAAATTTGCAGAACGAGTTTACAATTCAAAAAAAAACTTGTTAAAGTTATTGAAAAAAATCAGAGACAATCATAAAACCATATGTGCATATGGTGCCACATCAAAAAGTACTACTATTTTCAATTTTTGCAAAATTAGTACGAACCTTATTCAAAATTATTACGATAACACAAAGATAAAGCAAAATAAAATCTCTCCAGGAATGCATATTCCAGTCAAAAGTTTTTCTAAAATGAAAAAATATCCTGATTATTTTTTTTTATCAGCCTGGAATCATAAAAAAGAAATTTTAGCTAAAGAAAAAAAATTTAATAAAGAAGGTGGGAAATGGATAACACACGTACCAAAAGTAAAATTAATCTAAATTCAATAAATGATGCTTTACTTTGCTAATCCAAGATTAAGATTTAAAAAAAATAAAAAGATAGAATTAAATTTAATCCAAAAATTTTTAGATTCAAAACAGTACATTATGGGGGAACCATTAAGCATTTTTGAAAAAAATTATGCAAAATTTATAAAATCTAAATATGCAATAGGAGTTTCTAATGCAACAGATGCAATTGAATTAATACTCAAGAATCATAATGTTGGAAATAATAAAAGTGATGAGGTTATCACAGTTTCACACACAGCTCCAGCAACTATAAGTGGAATAATTTCAGCTGGAGCAAAACCAGTATTATGTGATGTAAAAGAAAATTTTTTAATGGATGAAGAACAACTTCCAAAATTAATTAATAAAAATACAAAAGTAATTATGGTAGTTCATATTTATGGATACGCGCTTAACTTAAAAAATATAAAAAAAATATGTAATGAAAAAAAAATCTTACTTGTCGAAGATTGCTCACAGGCACATGGAGCAGAAATAAATAGAAAAAAAGTTGGTAGCATTGGTGATTATGGTGTATTCAGCTTTTACCCTACTAAAAACTTGGGCGGTATCGGTGATGGTGGCATTATCACAACAAATAAACAAAAAAATTATAAAAGGATTAAATTACTTAGAAATTATGGTCATAATAAAGAAGGAATTACTATACTCAACGGAAGGAACTCTAGACTTGATACAATTCAAGCAATAATTTTAAATCAAAGATTGAAGAAATTAAATTCAGAAAATCTCAAGAGAATTAAAATTGCAAAAATGTACGATATAAAATTAAAAAAACTTCCAATCAAACTACCTTTATTAAAACAAAATTTATCAAATGTATTCCATCTATACGTAATAAGAGTGAATCAGAATATAAGAGATAAATTAGTAAAATTTCTAAAAACAAAAAAAATTATAGCAGGTATTCACTACAAAACTCCTAATTTTTTACATCCAGCATTTAAAAATAAAGTTTTCTTTAAAAATTTAAAAAATAGTAAAAAATTTGCTAAAGAAATTATATCACTTCCTATTTATCCAGAATTAAAAATTTCAGAGCAAAATAAAGTTATATACAACATTAAAAAGTTTTTTAATGAAAAAAAATGAGCAAACTAATTAAATCTTTAAATGGAATTAAATTAATGAAATTAGAATTACACTCCGATTTTCGTGGTAACTTCTACGAAATCTATAACAAAAAAAAATTTTATAAATTTGGAATTAAAGATGAATTTGTTCAAGATAACATAAGTATTTCAAAAAAAAATGTTTTAAGGGGGATGCACTACACTATAAATAATCCACAATCACAACTTTTAACAGTGTTAGAGGGAAAAATATTTGATTGTTTAGTCGATTTAAGAAAAAGCTCTAAATCTTTTGGAAAATTTTTTTCATTTATACTTGAATCGAAAAAA
>MDTA01185885.1_pt1 | contig 12595 bp, 10 predicted proteins | sample 811151 | NCBI WGS metagenome assembly MDTA01 (sample SAMN05326648, study PRJNA326480) | marine metagenome | isolation source: seawater | place: Indian Ocean: South | collected 2010
AAGCCATTTCTGCTCTCTTTATCAAAAAGTAATATTACTCCTTCGATGATTCCTGATGAAGTTATTGGGCTTACAACACAGTTCTTTTTTGATGATTTTAGCAATTCATAATCTTGAGTTTTGTCTATTATTTTTGACCTCTTATCATTATTCAAATCTTTCAATATTCCTTTTGTAATTCTAACTATTTTTTTTGGCAAATCCTCACCTAAAATGTTGAACTGTGAAATAACACTGAAAAATCCTGATTTCTCATCTTTTAACAAAATCATTCCTTTAGACGCATTTAAAATTGAAATTATTGTTACTAAAATATTCTGAAATAAATTTTCCTTGATACCCTCCTGAGAGTCAATTATTTCAGTTATATCAATTAAAGATTCGATTTCTAATAATTTAACCTTTAGTTCTTTATTTGAATTATAAAGCCTAGACTCTAATTCTTTTTGTAAAATTTTATTCTCTATTTCCTTTTTAAAGTCAAAGATCAGTTCTTTCAGTCTTTCTGATATATTGCCTGTATTTGGTAAGAATAGATAACCTATGATTTTTTTATCATTTTTAACAGGAAAGATTATACATGATTTTTGTTTCCTGAAGTTAAATAATGAAGAAATTTCCTTACCCTCAGAAGATGTCTTATCTAGTATTTTAAAAAATTCTTTGTCACAATTTATTTTATTATCAAAATAATTGTCTTCATAAAAATCAATTAGATCAATAGACTTAATTATTGTTTTTTTTGAAAAAAAAGTAACTTGAAAGTCTTCTAAACCTTTAATAGAAGTTAAATATTGATATTTATTCTTAAAAGACTTCAGTTCACTAAGTTGGAATTTATCTTTCAAGACTTATTGAATTATTCTAAGACATATTTTTTAGAGCTTCTTCTTGGGTTGCATAACTTTCACAATACTTTGTTAAACCCATTATTTTAAATGTCTTTTCAATAATTGTAGCAAGATTACAGAAAGCCAAAATTCCATCAACCTCTTGAAGTTCTTCAATTAACTCGATTAGAATTGACGCTCCTATACTATTTACTATATTTGATCTTTCGAGGTTAATCAAAATTTTATTTGCACCTTTTTTGATATGCTCTTGAGCAGCTTTTTGAATTTCTTCACCTAAATCTTTATTAAGATATCCCTCGGTTGTAATGATTAACACATTATCTTTTGTCTCTACATTTGTTACACTGTTCATTTTTTATTCTTTTTTTTGGTCATGGTTAGTGTTGTTCCTGTATGATCTGACTCAAAATTAACGGTATCCATTAATTCTTTAATTAACATGATTCCCCAACCTCTTTTCTTTTCAGAAGTGGTTAGCTTCGTTTCTATATTTGGAATTTTTACGTTAGTGGAATCAAAACCCTTACCCTTATCAATGACTTTTATGGTTAAGTTATCATCATCAATTAAAAAATGAATATATATTTCACTTTTCGATTCTGAATGTTCGAATGCATTAATACAGGCTTCAATTAATGCCATTGATATCTCAGCTGATTTTTCCTCAGATAAGTCCATGTGTTTTGAAACAACCTCAGCAGTTTGAGTTGCTACAAGCTCCATGTTTTTTAGAATCGGTAATTTTAATTCTACAGTAGGTTTTTTACTCATTTAATTATTTTTAAAAAGTAATAGATTTATCTATTTTACAGAAATGTAGGTAAATTTAGAAAAAATTGGTTGTCTTTTAAAAGTTTTTAGTTGTTTTTTAAAACCAACTTAAGAGCTTTGGTTATTAATTTAATATATAAATAATAGGTAAATTAGATTAAATGAAACTTTTAACTCCACGACAAAAAAAAATTGCTGGTTTAGTTCAAAAAGAACTGGCTCTAATAATCAATAATAAAATCAAACTTTCAGGGAACAAAGGGTTGATTGTTTCAATAACAAAAGTTGTTGTGTCAATCGATATTTCATTGGCAAAAATTTATTTAAGCGTCTTTCCGTCTGAAAAGGCAAGTAGTTTCTTGTCTTATTTAAAAGAAAATAAGATGCGGTTTAAACATGATCTTTCTCAAAAAATTAAAAATCAATTGAGAAAAACACCTGAACTGTCTTTTTTTATCGACGATTCATTAGATTATATTGATAATATAAATACTGCATTAAAAAATCCAGAAAATCCACTAAAAATTGGAAATAGTGATTCTAAATAATTTCAATTATGAATGTTTCTCTTCGAATTGCCTTGAAATACCTATTTTCAAAAAATAAAAAATCTATTATAAATAGAATTAATAGGTTCTCTATCATTACCCTTATAATAAGCTCTGCCTCACTTCTTATTGTAATGAGTGGTTTTGAAGGCTTGAAAAATTTTGGTATGAATTTGTACGAAATTTTTGAATCCGATTTTACTGTTATTCCTGAAAAAGGAAAAAAGTTTTCAATTTTGGATTCCCAAATAAAAAAAATTCGTGCCTCAGAGGGAGTTCTCTCCATTAGTGGTGTAATTGAAGAAAAAGTTTTTTTAAGCTTTAAAGATAAAACTCATGTGGCGTATTTAAAGGGTGTTTCTCCTTCTTATATTGAAGTAAACCCAATAGATAGTCTAATTTCTAATGGAAATTGGATTGACCATGAATCCAACTCTATAGTTTTAGGTAAGGGTCTTTCTCAAATTCTTGGAGCTGGAGTAAATGATTACTCGTCTTATTTAGAAGTATCCGTACCTAAAAACAAAAAGTTGCGCTTCGGAGAAACTCCAATGAAATCAATTTTCAGTTCTATAGGTGGCATCTTTCAAATTTCTAAAGAGTTTGATGATAAATTTATTTTTAGCTCTTCCGAGTTTGCAAGAGAACTTTTGGGTTTAGATCAAAGCTCATATTCGTATTTGGCGTTGAAGACACAAAATGATTTTTCAAAGAAAGAAATAGATCTTATTTTGAATGAAATAATACCTGAAAAGTATATAATAAAATCAAGGTCCGATAAGAATTCTGCAATTAATAGGATGGTTAAGATTGAAAATTTAGCTGTTTACTTAATTTTTTCATTAGTAATAATTATCTCTTTATTTAATTTAATTGGTTCATTGCTAATGATGTTTTTGGATAAATCAGACGAGCTTAAAACAATATTGTCGTTGGGGGAGACACCAAAAAACATTCAAAAGATTTTTTTGTTTATTGGACTTTTAATATCAGGTTTAGGATCATTATCAGGGATTGTAATAGGGTCATTAATATTACTGTTACAAAATCATTTTCATTTTTTGTATGTTCCTGGAACCTCAATTCCATACCCGGTGATATTAACTTTTAAAAATATTCTAATAGTTTTCTTTACCGTTTTAATACTAGGAAGTTTTACTTCAGTTTGGGCAACTAGAGGGATGAAAAAACCGATTATTTAAATCTTTAGCTAATCACAAATTCTTCTCGCCTTTGAATCAATTCATCAAACACGCTAAAAACATCTTTGGAAAAATTTGATGTAACCATTCTTGTCCTGTATTGCTTAAAGTTTGGAATACCCCTAAAATAATTAGAATAATGTCTTCTCGTTTCTAAAACCCCCAGGGTTTCACCTTTCCATTTAATAGCCATCTTTAAATGTTCTTTAGCAACTTTTACTCTGTCAAATAATGACGGAGATACAGGAATAGAACCGTCCTTTAAAAAACTTTTAACTTGATTAAAAAACCAAGGATTACCTATTGAAGCTCTTCCAATCATTGCTCCATCAAGTCCGTATTCGTCTCGAATTATTTTTACTTTTTCTGGAGTATTAATATCACCGTTTGCAAAAACAGGAATACTTAATCTCGGATTGTTTTTTACTTTTGCTATTTCATTCCAATTTGCTTCACCCTTGTACATCTGAGCTCTAGTCCTGCCGTGAATAGAAATTGCAGAAATACCTATATCTTGGAGTCTTTCTGAAACATCAACAATTTGTATTGAATTATGATCCCATCCAAGTCTAGTCTTTACTGTTACTGGTAAATTTGTTCTATTAACAATTTCTTTTGTAAGCTTGACCATTAAGGGTATGTCTTTTAGAATCCCTGCTCCAGCACCCTTACATACAACTTTTTTTACAGGACAACCATAATTAATGTCAATCACATCAGGGTTTGTTTTTTCAACTATCTCAACTGCTTTTAGCATTGAGTCTATATTTGATCCGAAAATCTGAATTCCAATTGGCCTCTCTTTTTCATAAATATCAAGCTTTTGAATGCTTTTTGCTGCATCGCGAATTAAACCTTCGCTTGAAATAAATTCAGTATACATAATATCTGCTCCATTTCTTTTGCAGAGAATCCTAAATGGTGGATCACTAACGTCCTCCATTGGAGCCAATAGAAGAGGAAAATCTGGTAAAGAAATGTTTCCAATATCCATTTAAAATTTTTTGCTAAACTAATAAAAATATAGATTTCAACTTTCATCTATAATTATTTGAATTATGTTTTGAAAATAGAGCTATAAAGGATTTACAATTTGATATCTTTGATATTTAATTTACGGACTTGATGAAAAACATTAGGAACTTTTGTATAATTGCTCACATTGATCATGGAAAAAGTACCCTCGCGGATAGACTTTTGGACTATACTGGTGCGGTAACAGAAAGGGAAAAACAAGATCAATTACTTGATAATATGGATTTGGAAAGAGAAAGGGGCATAACTATAAAGTCCCATGCAATTCAGATGAGTTACGTTCATGAGGGAGAAAATTACATATTTAACCTAATTGATACCCCAGGTCATGTGGATTTTTCATACGAGGTGTCTAGATCAATTGCCGCATGTGAGGGTGCTTTGTTAGTTGTTGATGCAGCTCAAAGTATTCAAGCACAAACAATTTCAAACCTCTATTTAGCCCTAGAGAATGATTTAGAGATAATTCCAGTTTTAAATAAAATTGATCTGCCCTCTGCTAATCAAGAAGAAGTTACGGATGATATTGTCTCTCTACTCGGTTGCACCCATGAAGAGGTAATCCCTACCTCTGCAAAAAGTGGCTTGGGAATTAATTTAATTCTAGATACAATTATCAAAAAAATCCCTCCTCCAAAAGGCAAAGTTACTATGCCTTTACAGGCATTAATTTTTGATTCAAAATACAACCCTTTTAGAGGAGTAGAGACTTATTTTAGAATTATTAATGGAAAAATAAAAAAGGGGGACAAAATTCGTTTTTTAGCAACTAACAAGGACTATACTGCAGATGAAATTGGAGTTTTAAAACTCAAACAAGAACCTAGGAATTATATTGAAGCTGGTGATGTAGGGTATTTAATTACAGGAATAAAAGATGCTAGTGAAGTAAAAGTGGGTGATACCATCAGTCATTCAGAAAATACAAGCTTGAATGCAATAGAGGGTTTTGAAGAGGTAAAACCTATGGTTTTTGCAGGTATATATCCTGTTGACACCGAAGACTATGAGGAGCTTAGAGCAAGTATGGAAAAACTTCAACTTAATGATGCTTCATTGGTTTTTTCACCTGAAAGTTCAGCTGCACTTGGGTTTGGATTTCGTTGCGGATTTCTAGGTATGTTGCACCTAGAGATAATTCAAGAAAGGCTTGAAAGAGAATTTTCAATGACTGTAATTACTACCGTTCCAAATGTTTCATATCAGGCATACATTAAAAAAAGCCCTGAGGATATTATTCAGGTAAATAACCCCTCTGACCTTCCAGGTTCTTCTTTCTTGGATCGTGTAGAAGAACCCTACATAAACGCTTCCATTATAACTAAATCAGATTTTGTTGGAAATGTAATGTCTCTATGCATAGAAAAAAGAGGAATTATTAAAAACCAGACTTACCTTACTCCTTTGAGAGTTGAATTAACTTTTGAATTACCTCTGTCAGAAATCGTATTTGACTTCTACGATCGTCTAAAAACAGTCTCAAAAGGTTATGCTTCCTTTGATTATTCCCCTATTGGCTTTAGAGCATCTAAACTAGTAAAAGTAGATATTCTATTGAATGGAAATCAAGTGGATGCGCTCTCTGCACTTATTCATGTAAATAACGCATATAACATCGGTAAAAAAATGTGCGAAAAATTAAAGGAGTTAATTCCAAGACAACAATTTGATATTCCTGTACAAGCTGCAATTGGGGCGAAAATTATTTCCAGAGAAACAATTAAAGCACTTAGAAAAGATGTTACCGCTAAATGTTATGGTGGTGATATCACAAGAAAAAGAAAGCTTTTAGAAAAACAAAAGAAAGGAAAAAAGAAAATGCGACAAATTGGTAATGTTGAAATTCCTCAGCAAGCTTTCATGGCTGTTCTAAAACTGAATGATTAAGGTCTTACCTCAAACATTATTCAAAACATTTTTTTGTATATTAATTAAAACATCATTCGATATTGAACTCAACAAGATTTAAAAACATATTAATTGGGTTTGCTTTTTCACCCAATTTAAGGGCGAATGTCTATGAGGCTCTTCGTTTGTCAGTTAGCTTAAATGGCTGCTTATTTTTTCTGCATGTAGGAAAGAAAACTCAAATAAAAAATAATAAGCTTAATGATATTTTATCTCTTTCACCAATAAAACCAAAAAAAATTACCATTTTATGGAAAGAAGGTGATGCTGTAAGTACAATAGTTAATGAGTGCAAGAATAATAATATTGACTTGCTTCTTCTTGGTGCACTGCAGCGAGAGAATGTTTTAAAATTTTACTTAGGTTCAATTGCTAGAAAAATTACCAGGAAATCCCCTTGTTCTGTTTTACTCTTAATAAAACCAAGTACTGAAATAATTAGAAAAAAGCATATGGTGGTTAATGCATTTAAAAGTTCACAAACAATGGATACAATTTTAGCTGCTTTTGAATATGCTAAGAAATTAAACTTTCCCAAAATTACGTTAGTTGATGAAATTAATCACTCTGAAATAAACGTAAATATTGATGACGACATTAGCCTAAAAAAAGCCACAAAAAAAAGAGAGGAGCTGACTAGAAAAGAGGAACATAGAGTTTCTGAAATTATAAAATCTATTCCATCAGGTCTGTTGAAGGAAAAACAAATAAAGTCTCAAAGTATTTTTGGAACCAGAGGATACTCTATCGGTCATTATGCAAGAGTAACCAGAGCTGATTTGTTAGTTATAAACTCTGAGGAAAAAAGAAAATATTTCTGGCACAGGTTTTTTCCAAAAGACCTAGAGCATATCCTCTCTGAAATTCCAACTGATATTCTAATTGTTAAAAAGAACCAAGATGAATAAAATAAGTTCGAGAATGTCCAGTGTTAGTTCTCTTCCAAAAAATATTTTTTCTGGATTTGTTGTCTCTCTGGTTGCACTTCCACTTGGCCTTGGTTTAGCTATAGCCTCTGAAGCCCCCCCAATTGCTGGCGTTATTGCGTCGATTGTTGGGGGCATAGTTTGTTCTATCTTTGGGGGATCAAATCTAACTATAACTGGCCCAGGAAATGGACTAGTTATTGTACTTCTTTACTCAATTAGTTCCCTTGGAGGAGGAGATCTCTATCAGGGATACCTGTTTACTCTTGCTGCTATTGTTTTTTCAGGTATTTTGATGTTTTTGTTCGGAGTCTTTAGACTTGGTGCGTTAAGTGAGTTTTTTCCTTCTTCTTCTCTTCAGGGTATGTTGGCGGCAATTGGAATTGGAATCTTAGCAAAACAATTACACGTGATGTTAGGTGTAACCTCAGTTAATGGAACACCTTTAAGAGTTTTATCAAAAATCCCTGATACTTTATCTTTTTTATTTTCAAACCTCACGATTAGTTTTTGGATACCGGTATTCCTTGGACTATTTTCTTTGATTATTTTGGTTTTTTACTCTAAATTGAGAAGCCCAATATTTCAGATGATCCCCGCACCTATGTGGGTAATTGTTCTTGCTGTCGCGTTGTCTTTTTATTTAGAAATTTTTACTAATAACACGATAGGCTTTTCTTCGGATCTAATGATCCGACTACCTAAAAATATAATTACCAACATTCCCTCACCTGACTATACTTTAGTTGGCTCGTCAAGGTTTATCTCAACAGTAATTTCAATTACTTTAATTGCAAGTATTGAATCCCTTTTAAGCATAAAGGCAGTAGACAAACTTGACCCCAAAAAAAGAAGATCTAATGTCAATAAAGACCTAAGGTCTCTTGGTGCAGCCACTGCTCTCAGCGGATTACTTGGTGGGCTTCCGGTGGTTACAGTTATAGCAAGAAGCTCTGTTAATGTAAACAATGGAGGAAACAACAGATCATCAAATTTTGCTCACGCAATGTTTCTATTATTATTTATTCTAATATTTCAGGACTTAATCGAACGGATTGCCCTTCCCTCTCTTGCTGCAATTCTTGTATACACTGGTTATAAACTAGCTGCTCCAGATAATTTTATTAGAATTCTTAAAATTGGAAAAGAACAAGCAGCCATCTTTATCGTAACTTTTATAATAACACTTACAAACGGCATTGTAATTGGAATAATAACTGGTATCTTTTTTACTTTTCTAATTCACATTTTCTTAAACAGTAGTTTTTTTCTTTTTAGTAGGAACTGGCTAAAGCCAAATGTCTTGATGTATCTTGAAAATGAAACAGGAAATTATTATTTAAGTGTCAAAAACTTTTGTAGTTTTTTGAACTTTTTTAAACTTAAAAAAAAGCTTGATGAAATACCGGAGTCATCTAGAGTTATTGTGGATTTTTCTCTTTGTGATTTTGTGGATCATACTGTTATGGAGGGGCTTGGTGAATATCTCCCTGTCTTTGAAAAAAAAGGTGGTAATATTGAAATAATTGGCTTAGACTCACACATTGCTGACACTCAACACCCTTTTGCAATAAGAAAAAATTTACCTTCATTTGATTTCTTTAGGCTTCAAAACAATCTAACTAAAAGGCAAATCTCTTTAAAAAGTTTTGCCAAAGATCTTTCTTGGAATTATTTCCCTGAACCCTCCCTTGAAACAAAACTCCTAGAAGGATTTGAGTATTTTAAAACAAAAACTATAAATTATCAGTATAATGAACTAACAGATACTATTGGGGCGAATAGTTTATTTGATTTATCATATAGTGAAGGTGCCTTTATTGCTAAGGATAATCTTCTTGGAACTTTTTTATTAATAAATACAAAAAAGTCTATTCCACTATTTATTATAGAGCGTGATTTTATTTTCAGTGGTCTTGGGGATCAAACTAACTTTAGAGAAGTAAACTTTAAAATGTATCCTGATTTTTCAAATAGATTCTTTTTAATTGGTCCTGATACTGATGCACTAAAAAAATTATTCGATGCTGAACTTGTGTTTTTTTTCGAAAGTCATGCATATTTTAGAATTGAGTCTAGTGGTAACAAAATCTTAATAAAAAGTAAAAGCCGTTTACTTAGTCTTCAAGAAATTAAAGGTCTTATTTCTTTTGCTAAGGAACTAATGCTTCTATTGAACAAAAAATATGTATCTAAATAAAACCACTTATTAAATTATGAATCTGTACAGTATTCAAACAGGAAATTTTAAGCTTGACGGGGGAGCTATGTTCGGTGTCGTTCCTAAATCTATTTGGAAAAGGACCAACCCTTCTGACGAATTTAATAGGATATCCATGTCAGCTCGCTCACTTTTAATTGAAAAACATAATCATCTAATATTAGTTGATACTGGGCTTGGGAATAAACAGCCAGAAGCTTTTTTCAAACATTATGGGCTTTGGGGAGATCATTGCATTGATAAATCCCTTAAAGAGCATGGTTTCCACCGTGATGATATAACTGATGTGTTTTTAACCCATTTACATTTTGATCATTGTGGTGGTGCGATAAGAAAAAATTCAAGTGGAAATTTAGTTCCTTCGTTTAAAAATGCTTCCTATTGGGTTCATAAAGGACAATGGGACTGGGCTAAAAACCCAAATGTTAGAGAAAAAGCATCTTTTCTTACCGAAAATATTTTGCCAATTGAGTCTTCTGGACAGCTTAAATTTATCGAAGATCTTGGGCCTTGTCTGAAAATTGCTGATTTAGGACTTGATGCCTTAGTATTCGATGGTCACACTGAAAAACAAATGCTTCCCTTAATTAAATTTAAAAAACATACAATTGTCTTTGCAGCAGATCTTGTACCTACTGTTGGTCATATTCCTGTTCCCTATATTATGAGTTATGATACCCGCCCACTGTTAACACTAGATGAAAAAGCATCTTTTTTAAAAAAAGCGGAGAAAAATAAATGGATCCTCTTTATGGAACATGACCCTGAAAATGAATTGGCCTTTTTAAAAAATACGGAAAAGGGTGTCAGATTAGATTTTTGTTCAACAATTAAAGACTTCTTCTAAGCACATTTTAAATTGGAGAAACAATAAATTTCGTTTGAAAAATAACGAGAATGTTTAAATTAGCAATACTTAAAAATCATAAAACATGTTAAAATCTTGTTTCTTTCTATATTTCTTTCTTTTGAGCTTCCGTTTTGCTTTTTCTCAAACCTATTGGCAACAGTCTGTGGATTATAAAATGACTGTGGATATGGATGTTAATACTTTCAGGTACTCCGGTTCTCAAGAACTGTTATATACAAACAATTCTCCTGACACATTAAAGATGGTTTTTTATCACATGTTTTATAATGCTTTCAAACCAGGAAGTGAAATGGCAACAAGGGTTAAATCTGGAAAAGACATAAACGTCAGATTTCAATATATGCCAAACATAGATAGCCTTAAAAAGTCTGAACAAGGATATATAAATGCAATAAACTTAAAACAAGATGGTGTTTTGCTTTCGCCCATCAACTCAGAAACCATTCTGGAGGTTCCACTTCACAAACCCCTAAATCCTGGAGAAAAAACAAAACTGACGATGAATTTTGAAGGACAGCTACCAAAAGTTATTAATCGTGCCGGGAGAAACTCTGATGAAGGTGTTGCCATTTCAATGTCTCAATGGTACCCAAAGATGGCCGAATATGATTATGATGGGTGGAATGCTGAACCCTATCTTGGTAGAGAGTTTCATGGTGTTTGGGGTGATTTCGATGTTACAATAAATATTGATAAAGACTATACTGTTGCCTCAAGTGGTTATTTACAAAACCCTGAAAATTATGGTCATGGTTATGGTGGTGTTCAAAAAAAAACTTTACGTAAAAAGCTTTCATGGCGGTTTATAGCACCAAATGTGCATGACTTCACGTGGGCCGCTGATCCAGAATATATTCACGATACATATCCTGGGCCAAATAATGTTACCCTACATTTTTTTTATAAAAACAACCCAAAAATAATAGATAACTGGAAACGACTTCAACCTAAAACAGCTGATTTCATGAGGTTTTTTAATAATACCATTGGTCCCTACCCCTATAAAGAATACAATGTTGTTCAGGGTGGTCAAGGTGGAATGGAATACGCAATGTTAACCTTAATCACAGGGGACAGAAGTTTTAGAAGCTTGGCGGGTGTTACATCCCACGAATTAGCGCACTCATGGTTTCAGCATGTTTTAGCAACAAACGAAATTAAGCATGAGTGGATGGACGAAGGATTTACTTCTTATATTTCAACAATTGCAGAAGACATAATACTAGAAGAAAATGCTTCTTTCCCTTTAATATCCTCATATAATAGATATTTCCAATTGGCAACCTCAGGAAAAGAACAACCACAATCTACTAACTCAAACAGATATGATTACAATTTTGGTTACGAGGCAACAGCATATAGTAAAGGGGCTGTTTTTTTGGCACAACTGGGTTACATAATAGGTCCTGACAATCTTGCTAAAACAATAAAAGACTATTATTCCCAGTACAAATTCACACACCCTACGCCCAACGACTTTAGAAGGGTTGCCGAAGCTGTATCTGGAATTCAATTAAAATGGTATTTAACAGACTGGACCCAAACAACTAATACAATTGATTATGCAATTAGATCAGTTAATGCAATTGAAAATAAAACTTTGATTGTTTTAAAAAGAATTGGTTCAACTCCAATGCCGCTGGATGTTTTAGTGACTTTCAAAGATGGTACCCAGGAAATGCATTACATCCCCATTGCTTTGATGCGTGGAGAAAAAAATAATCCATATGATGGTCTAAATTGGATTGTTGAAAAAGATTGGGCTTGGGCCTTCCAAAACTATCAGCTTGAAATTAAGAGATCAAAGGAGGAAATTTCCACGATTGTAATCGATCCTTCTTTTTATATGGCAGACATAGATAGAAGTAACAATAATTACTCTGCCTTTAAACGTTAAGTGGTGGTTTTTTCTTTCATTAAATCAAAACGTGTTTTCAAAAAGGTGTTCGAAGATGGTCGGTTTATAAAAGGTAAAAACATTTCCCTTAAATACATAAGCGGGGGCTCTGATAAAATTGAGTTCGGTATGGTTATCCCGCAAAAAAAAATTCCTTTAGCTGTAAACAGAAATTTGATTCGTAGAAGAATTAAATTTTTAATCAGGCAAAAATCTTTTATTGACAAAAAAAGAATTCCTATAGGTTTTTATTTACTTATTTATTCTGCCCGAACAGTTCTACCGTATGAAAGGATAAAGGACTCGGTGTTGTTAGCTTTTTCTAGGGTTTATCGAGATACATAGCGCAATGTGGTATTCCG
>MDTA01076198.1_pt1 | contig 12594 bp, 10 predicted proteins | sample 811151 | NCBI WGS metagenome assembly MDTA01 (sample SAMN05326648, study PRJNA326480) | marine metagenome | isolation source: seawater | place: Indian Ocean: South | collected 2010
CACATCGAAGGGAGTCGTGCCCGATCCTTCCGCGCTGACTTCCACTGTCTTCACGATGTCGGCGCAGCCATCGGTGATGGCCGTCAAGGTGTAGGTGCCCACGGCCAGCCCTGAAAACGTGCCGGACGTGGCGTCTCCGGAGAAGGAGCCCGCCGGGACCCCAGTTGCGTCGACCAACTCGAAGCCGGTCGTGAGGTCCGGTCCGGCCACCGCGATGGTGCCGTCCTGGGCACTCTCACATGCGGCATCGGTGGCCGCCGCCGTCAAGGTCCCGCCCACGATCAGATTGAACCGGTGGTGGTCGGTCCCGTCGGTCGGAGAGAATTCATAGCTGAAGCCCGGCTCGATGCCGCCCGTCCAGCCTGTCTCGATGTCCTCGAGGACGAGACACTGGTTTTCGGCAACATCCGGAGCCTCCAGCGTCAGCAGGGTGCCGATGCCGGCCTTAATCCAAATGGGAATCACCTGGGCTACATCGCTCGTCCGGTTCACCATCACGCTCACGGAGTCCGCCGTCTGAGAATAGAGGTCCAAATTGTTCCGGCCGCGGAAGGAAGAGGCAAACTGGGCGTCCTCGTTCCGATTGAAGGCTTCCTCCCCTCCCCCGAGGACAATGGCACACTGCTCAACGAGAAGCCCATTGCCCATTTCGAGAATAAGCATGGACTCAGGAATGGTGGCGGACTGGGCCTTCCACGTGCTGTGGTCCACCAAGCTTTCGTGATCAAATGACCAATTGTAAGCGGTGTCGGCGATGGTCCAGAAGGCCTCTCCCGGTTCCACGATTCCAGCACGTCCAAATTGACCCACGCCCCCAATCTGGGCCACCCACGTCTGCAGCGTGTCGACCCAGTGATAGGTTGCGCCCGTCGTTCCCGGTCCATTCGTCGCCGTGGCCCCCAAGTCAACGTATCCCGTGAGGGGATTGGACAGCAGGTTCCAACCGCGCCAGGAGGCACTGCTCGCCTCGGCCGTCACGGGGATGGCCGTCTGCAGAACCGCTTCACCATCAATGTGGTAACTGTAGGTGCCCGTGGGAAGGGAGCAGGTGAAGCCCTGTCCGTTTTCCATCTCATCCGTGCCAACCAGGTTGAGGTAGGACGTCGTGGCCTCGGTCCAATCCTTGGCGTACACCGCACCCGGTTGATCCAGCATGACGCTCGCTTGTGCACCAGACACGCCGGACCCCATCTGGTGAGTGTAAGGGCTCGTCTTGATCCAATCGAAGCGGCGCACCACACCTCCGGAGAGGGAGCCTCCCGCGGCCGTGATGCCGGCCTCGCCATCGAGGACCAGCAGGCCACCCGTCACCACATCCGCCGTAGCGATGTGCAGGGTCTTCGTGATGGTCACCACATCGGCGAGGGTCATTTCTCCTTCTCCACAATCGAGACGAGCCAGCGTGGCCGGACCACAGGTGTGGGGGCCCTCGCCCACAAACACCACGCGTCCCTCACCCTGGACCTCACCGGCCGAGGCGAAGGCGTCTGTGACCTCAAGCAGGGCATCCGCCGGCAAGTCGAGGCTGGCTCCGGCCGAAATGCCCAGGATCTCCGCCCGGACCGTATCGGTGCCGGCCACGGAAACCGAGTGGCCAGCGAGGATGCTCACGTCATGGGAGGCTCCGGGGATGCAGGCGCAATCCCAGGTCGCGACATCGCCCCAGGCACCGGACTGCAAGGAGGCAACCAATTCGCCGGAAGCTGCGGTGCCATCGCCCGTCTGGGCGAAGGCCGAAGCGGAGAAGACAACGAGGAGAAGGGTGATGAGGTGCTTCATGCGCCCCCATACGGATCGGCTTCGTCGAAGGTTTCACGCTGCAGACAGCCACGGCCGGATGGCCACGGCGAAGGAAACGAGCAGAAGGGCCCAGGGCACCCATTGGGTTCCCTTCCACCGGGGTGGAAAACACCAGCCAATGGTCCACGCACAGAACAGTCCGCCGGAAAAGAAGGCCTGATGGGCCCCGTCCTGACCGGTCCATTCCATGACGCCGGCAGCGCCCAGAAGGAGCCCGGCCGCGGACACCCATTGGGTCAATCGCCTCGCATTGCGCTGTCGCGCCGTCGCCCGGGCCAGCGACTGCTGTCTGAGCAACCAGCCTGTCATTCCGAACGCCAGCCAGGGGAGCAAAAACATCGGCTCCCAGTGCATCACGGAAGGGCCGTCCCACGAGGGAAGCGGGATCCTCAAAAGCCACAGCAGAGTGGGCAGGACTCCCCAGGACACGCCGAAACCAAGAAGGAGCGACAGCGTCTCCGCCGGGTGGAGGGGTCGAAGACCCACACAGCCCAAAGGCAAAAGGAGGCCCCACAGGGCCATGGAGGGCCACATCAGGCCGGCCAGGCCGAGGTGGGAGCCCATCCAGAAGAAGGCGGGATTGCGCCCCGATTCCTCCTCCGGCAGCCTCAACGCATGGCGCAGTGCAGCCAACACGAAGAATCCCGACCACCACAGCCGGAAGGACGAACCAGGCAACAGGGGAACGGCCCACAGGACGAATACCCAGCTGGGAATGGAGGTCGGCCGCGTCTTCATCCGGGATTCGAGGTGGGCCATGTGGATCATGCGGGCCGAGGCGAGGATGGCGATAAATCCGAGCCCCTCCCCTGCATCCGGACCCGACCCGCCGACGCCCATGGACGCCAGACCCCAAAGCAGGACCGCCGTGAGGGGCACGATGACCCACGCGGCGGGTTGATTGGACTGGAGAAGCCGAAGCATGCCCAAAGGTGACTATTTTCGCACCAGCAAAGCGAGCGCATGAACCTTCAGGACCTCCTCACCCCCGTCGGCAAATTCATCGAGTGGACCTTCGAGACCGTGCTGGTCCCGATGAGCAGCCCCTTCAACCTCGGTGTCATCGTGCTGGGCCTCGGAGGCATTGCCTTCTGGCTCCGCAAGCAGCGCCAGTACAGCGAGAAGGCGCGCCAAAGCGGCGACATCATCTGACGCCGGCTCTCCGGAATCTTCCTTCTTTTTGGATCAGCCCACCGTTCCGATGTCGGAACGCAGGGTCTTGCCTTCATACTCGACCTTGTCGGCGAGGGCGTACGCTTTCTTCACCGCATTCTCCAGCTCGGCGTCAAAGCCGATGCAGGCGAGCACGCGCCCCCCGGCCGTCACGGTGGCCCCTCCCTCCTTTTTGGTTCCCGCGTGGAAGAGAAGCTGATCCTCCTCGATGTCCGCAGCGGCAGGAAGAGTCATCGGGATGCCCTTGGGGTAGCTTCCGGGGTAGCCCCCGCTGGCGAGGGTGATGGTGGCCGCTGCCTTCGGCGAGAGGGCCACATCAATCTCGGAGAGCAGGCCGTTGGACAGGCCGTCCATCAGGTGGAGCAGGTCGGTCTCGAGCAGGGGCAGGATGATCTGCGTCTCGGGATCGCCGAGTCGGCAGTTGTATTCGATGACATAAGGATCTCCCTGGACCTTCATCAGACCGAAGAAGAGGAAACCGCGGTAGTCGATGCCATCCCGCTGAATGCCCCGGATGGTGGGAATGACCACCTGGTTCTTCACCTTCTCCATGAACTCGGGCGTGACGTGCGGAACCGGGCTAATGGCCCCCATGCCCCCCGTGTTGGGGCCGGTGTTGCCCTCTCCGATGCGCTTGTAGTCCATGGCGGAGGGCAAGAGGCGCCAGGCCTCACCGTCGGTCACGGCGAACATGGAAACTTCGACCCCCTTGAGGAACTCTTCGATCACGACCTCCTTGCCGGCGGAACCAAAGGCTTCTCCCTTCAGCATGCCCCGAACGGCCTGTTCGGCCTCCTTGAGGTCCTCCGTCACGATGACGCCCTTGCCGGCGGCCAGACCACTGGCCTTGACCACGTAGGGCGCCTTCATCGTCTTGAGGAAGGCGAGTGCATCCCGGGTCTGCCCTTTGCCGAAGGTGCCAAACTTCGCCGTGGGGATGCGGTGGCGCTTCATGAACTCCTTCGCGAACTTCTTGCTGCTCTCGAGTTGCGCACCCTCCTTACTCGGTCCGATGACCGCCAGGGATTCAAGGCCCTTGGCCTTGACGAAATGGTCGACGATGCCCGCTGCGAGCGGTGCTTCCGGACCGACGACCACCATGTCGATGCCGTGCTCCCGGACGTGCGCCTCCACAGCGTCGAAATCAAGGGGGTCGAGATCGCAATTGATGCCGACCTCGGCCGTTCCCGCATTGCCGGGAGCGAAGTGAAGCGCCTCAAGCAGGGAGCTGCTGGAGATTTTCCAACCGATGGCGTGTTCCCTTCCGCCGGATCCAAGTATCAATACGCGCATGGCGCCTCAAAACTACCTTCGCCACGGACCCGGTGTCGGCCATGTTTTCAACACGGCACGGCCATTCCTCACCAATCCGGGCCCCAACTCGAGCCCAGTGCAACCCGAACCGGCCCTTTCGAACTCTTCTTCGACGACGCGACTCAGCGTGGTGGTCATCACGCGCGACGAGGAGCGCAACCTGCCGCGTCTCCTGGATTCCGTGCGGGACGTGGCCGATGAGATCATCGTGTTCGACTCAGGAAGCACCGATGCCACCGTGGCGCTCGCGGAAGCGGCGGGAGCGAGGGTCGTGTCCTGCGCTTGGAAGGGTTGGTCGGCCACGAAGAATGAGGCCAATGCGGAGGCCCAAGGGCAATGGATCCTCAGCCTGGATGCGGATGAGGCCCTCACCGTCCGGTCCCGGGCCGCCATCCTGAACCACATCGCCGGCCCGACGCGCAATGCCGCAGGGGCGTGGCGTGTGGGGGAGATCAACCGGTTGACGAACTACTGCGGGCGCTGGGTGCGGCACAGCGGATGGCACCCCGACAGTAAGGTGAGGCTCTGGCCTTCCGGAGCGGGCCGTTGGCAGGGCGCCATCCACGAGCGGGTCGAATTCGAAGGAGATGTGGAGGTGATGCGGATGGCCGGTGTGGTCGAACACCACAGCTATCCGAATGCCGCCAGCCACCTCGCCCAAATCGAGCGGTTCGGCCGGGTCTGGGCAGAGGACCGCCATGCCCAGGGAGGACGCACCTCCCGGCTCCTGGCTTGCCTCAAGGTGGTGGCACAATGGACGAAGACGTTCGTGATCAAGCTGGGGGTCCTCGACGGCCGTACCGGCTGGGTCATCGCCCGGCGCAGCGCCTGGGCCACCTGGCGGAAGCACGCCCGTCTGCGGGTCCTGAACGAAGGGGCCATACCGCCTCCGCGCCGGGTGCTCGTCACCCGCACGGATGCTCTCGGCGATCTCGTCGTGACCCTGCCCCTCGTCCGCGCCCTCAAGGAGGCTCACCCCGAGGTAGAGGTGGACCTCCTCGTTCGAGGATATGCGGTTCCCGTGGCCCGCCGGGCCCTCGGCGCCGACCGGGTCGTGGAATGGACGGCCACCATGGCCGACCGGCCAGGCGACGCCGGAGCGGAGGCCCTGAAACAGGGCGGATATGACGTTTCCATCCATGCCTTTCCAGATGCGGCAGTCCTGAAGGCTGCCCACCGTGCGGGCATCCCGATGCGCATCGCGACGGGCAGACGGTGGCAGGGACTGCGGTACGCCACCCACCGATGCTGGGACAGCCGGAGGGCGTCCGGTGGCCACGAGGCGTGGCACGGTCTGCGGCTGCTTCTGCCCCTCAACATCGATCCGGTCCGCGCGCACCGTACAGCCTGCGGACTGGAGGCCCCCAAAGCCGACCCCGTCGTGCGCAGCCATTTGGCATCCGTAGACCGTCCGCTCGCCCTGCTGCACCCTGGGTCCCACGGCAGTGCCGGCAATTGGCCGCCCGAACGGTTTGCCGAGCTCGCCACACGTCTGGCCGATGCGGGGTACTCCGTCGGCCTAACCGGCACCGAAAGGGAAAAGGAAGCCTTTGCCCCTCACCTGCCGAACCGGCCGAACATCGTCGATTACGGTGGGCAGTTCGACCTGACCCAATTGATGGCACTGCAGTCAGCGGCTGCCCTCGTCGTAGCCTCGAGCACCGGTCCACTGCACACCGCTGCCGCCCTCGGCACGCCTTGCGTTGGCCTGTACGGCCCAGCCGCCCCCGAATGGGCGGAACGGTGGGCCCCACTGGGCCCTTCGGTCCGGGTGTGCGCGGCTGAAGCCTGCACAGCCGATGGGGCGCTGGATCTCTCTGTCGACAACGTCCTGGAGGCTTGTCTCAACCAGCTCCCCGCCTTGGGGCAGAACTGAGAAGGACCGGCAGGGCGAGCACCCAGAGGGCCAGCGTCACGCCGGCCTGGGTCTCCAACGTGTCCTCGAAACAGAACGACAACCAGAGCACAATGAGCCCCGGCAAGCCCCATGGCCGGTGAAGAACCGCCCGGCCGGCGGCGATCAGCAGCAACAGGCCGATCCAGCCCTGTTCAAGCCAGAGGCTGAGCCATTGGTTGTGCGGCCGGTGACGCATGTCCGCCGGCCAGTCCGGCTGCTCCCGGGCGTAGGCTTCCGTCAAGACGGCCCGGCCACTTCCCGTTCCGACACCGATCACGTGGGCGCTCCACGACAAGGTTCCGATGGCCGACCAGGCCGTCGATTGGTAGACCTGTCTCGCGAGGAGACTCGCATTACCGGATCGGACCCCATCCAACCATTGTCCCCAATTGAAACACATTCGGTTCCACCGTCGAGCCCAGCCCAACTCCCGCCATTCCACCACCGAGGTGGCGCCGGCGGCAATGGCCTCCACTTCCTCACCAGAGAGAGTCTCGACCCCGACCTGGTCCTTGGGCAATCCCTTGGAGGCGAGGAAGCGAATCAACCGGCCCTTCACCGCATCGAAGGGCAGGTCGTGGCGTGAGCGCCACGCGGCGGACAGCTCTCCCCAGGCCACTTCCGTCCATACGAAATGGCCGTTTTCCGTCACCCGGCGCTCCGGATGGTGTTGGTATTCCTCTCCGTTCTCGGTGAATTCCGGCAGGGCATCGAGGTCGGGATAGTCGGACGGCAGAGCCGAATGCAATCCGATGGCGAGTGCAGCGATTGCACCGGTGAGCACGGCAAGCCGCGCCCGCACGGCACGAGGCGATGGCCACTCCTGTGAGGCGTTCCCGGGACGGATCAGCATGGGGCCCCACCAGGCGATCGTGAGCAAGCCGGTCAGCAGGCCGGTCAGCGACTCGGTCCAGAACCAAGCCAAGAAGGCGGAGGCCACCGCCAACAGGGACCACGTCCTCGAGAGCCGGGACGCGATCAGCGGGAGCAACACCGCCCACCAGAGCCCGAATCGGATGTGCGAGATGAACCGGGAGGCGCTCCGGCCACCAAAGGGGGCGCCCTCCACCAGATCAAGGACGACGATGGTCGCCGTCGCGGCAACGGCGCTGAAGGCGGCGCAACGAAGGACCCGGTCCATGGAGCCGGCCGACAGGAGAGCCGAACCTCGCGCGGCGAGCAGCACCAAGCCCCCCACGGCGAGGGGCAGCTTCACCCGCACATCGTGGAGGGCGAGGGCCCCATCCAGGCTCCAGAATGTGGAGGCGGCCGAAAGCGCCACCAACGCCAACAGCGCCAAGCCGGACAGCCGGGAGAACCGGGTCTCCGGAACACGGCGGTGGGGCTGGGCCAGTTCTACGAGGGCCACGAGGCCCAGCAGGGCCGTGGCGACACTCATGAACGCGTTGGACCAGGGAAAAGAGAGGGCCACGGCGCACCAGGCCGTCCTCCACAACGCTTCCCTGGACCACCCCGGGGACATCAACGTTTTTCGCTGGATTCAGGGGCCTCCACCCGGCCTGTTCCGATGATGGACTCCATCTCCTCCCCGAAGGCATCGAGGGCCCGCAGCACGGTGGGATCCTCGGTCAAACTGCGCTCGACCATGCCCGCCGCCAGATGGAATCGGAGAACCACCTCCTCCTCGAGGGCCTGCCGGATTTCCGCCTCAAACAAGCCGAGGTCCCGGCTCAGATTCGGCTCGAGGGCCGCCTCAAGCGAAGCCATGGCCTCACTGGATACGCCGCCATACTGCTCGATGCCCACCACCTCCTTCAGGTCGTCCAGCACGGCCATGCTCTCGGTGGAGTAGGTGAACCCCTTGTTCCTCAAATGGGGCTCGAACCCCTGCCAATCGGCCTCCGCCAGCGAATAGGACACGGGGTCCGGAACCTGCGCACTGTCGAGGCGGGAGGCGACCGCCGTGGCGTAATCGAAGAGGGCGTATTCGTCAAGCAGACGCTCGAGCAACGTGGACATGAAGGGCGTTTCGACCTCGATGTCCGGCTGGATGCCCCGGCCTTCGATGACCGGCCGGCCCATGCGTGTACTGAACGTCCGCAACAACGAGTCCGAGACGGCCTTCGCCTTGCCCTGCGCATCCCGGTCTCCGCCGTAGTCGAGGCGTTGGATGCAGCGCCCACTGGCCGTATAGTATTTGGCCACCGTCACCTTGAGCCGGGTGTTGAAGGCCATGTCCTTGGTCTGCTGGACCAACCCCTTTCCGAAGCTCTCCATGCCGATGATCAGGGCCCGGTCAAGGTCCTGGAGGGTGCCGCTCACGATTTCAGAGGCGCTGGCGGATTGTCCGTCGATGAGCACCACGAGTGGCATGTCCGGCGCCGTCGGCCGGCCCAACGCGGTGTACGACTTGTTCCACTTGTCGGTCTTGCCCCGGGTCGAAACGATTTCCGTTCCCTTGGGAACGAACAGGTTGACGATGCTGACACTCTCGTTGAGCAGGCCGCCTCCATTGCCCCGAAGGTCCAGCACCAGCTGCTCCATGCCCGCGGAATCCCGGAGGGCCATCAGGGCCTTGCGCACCTCCCCGGCCGAACCGCGCGTGAATTTCGAGAGGTAGATGTAGCCCGTGCGGTCGTCGAGCATGCCAGAATAGGGGACGGCCGGAATGCGGACCTTGGCCCGCTTCACCTCAAACTCAAGTCGCCCCCCTCCATAGGGTCGGTCGATGCCGACGGTCACCGCACTGCCGGATTCGCCCTGAAGCAGGTCAGAGACGGCCTCTGTGTCCATGTCGGCTTCCACCTCGCGCCCGTCGACGTCGAGGACGATGTCGCCGGGACGCAGGCCGGCCTCGTGGGCCGGGTATCCCTCGTAGACCTCCACAATCGTCATCCGGCCCTCCATCGACTGGACAAGAGCGCCAATGCCCCCGTATTCGCCCGTGTTCATGAACCGGATATCCTCGATCCGCGATTCGGGATAGTAGATGGTGTAAGGGTCCAGCTCGTCGAGCATGGCGTCGATGGCCACGCGCATCAGGGTGCCTGGCTCTGGATCCTCCACATAGAATTCATGCACGCTCCGGAAGACGGAGGTCAAGATCTCGAGGTGCTTGGTGACCTCGAAGTAGGTGCCGGAGGGCATGGCCGCCCGGATGCCGAGGACGGCAAGGGCAACGGCCACGAGGACGGCGGAAAGGCGGGTCGTTCTGGGGCGGGTCATGCGGAATCGTGCAGGGCGTCGTTCATTCGGGACAGCAACCGGTCCATGGCCCGGTCGACGTGCTCCTGGGAAGGCAGGTCCTTCCCCACAAAGATGAGCACGACGGCAAACTGGACATGCTCCGGAAGGACATCCTCGAACACCGAACGCCGATTCCGCCAACTTTCGCGCATCAACCGCTTGATGCGGTTGCGGTCCACGGCCCGCCGGAACCGCCGCTTTGACACAGTGAAGGCCACCCTGGTCGGCGCGGGGCCGTCCATCGGCACCTGGGCGAAACGCGCAATCAACGGAAACCCCTTGGCCGTGTGACCCTCAGCAAACACGCGGTCCATGACCACCTTCCGCTTCAGGCTTCTGTCCCGGCCCTGGCCGAGGTCCTTGCTGGGTTCCCTTGCTTCCAGGGCGATCAGTCCTTGCCGAGAATGTGGTTCTCGATGGCCATGCTCATCGACGGCGCCTTGGGGTGGGGCGCACCGATGTCAATCCGCAGGTTCTTGGCTTCCGCCGCCTTGCGCGTCGTCGGGCCGAACACGGCAATGCGGGTTTCTCCCTGCTCGAAGCCTGGGAAGTTCTTGTAGAGACTCTCGATGCCGGACGGCGAGAAGAACACGAGCATGTCGTACTTCACATCGGACAGGTCAGACAGGTCGCTGCAAACCGTCTTGTACATCACCGCCTTGGTGAAGTCGATGCCATTCTCCTCGAGCAGGGCGGGAATGCTCGGCTTGAGGATATCCGCGCAGGGAAGCAGGAACTTCTCCTTCTTGTGCTTCTTGATGCTGTCGATCAGCTCGGTGAAGCGGAGTTGACCATGGAAGATCTTCCGCTTGCGATACACGATGTACTTCTGCAGATAGTGGGCCGTGGACTCGCTGATGCAGAAATACTTGGTCGTATCCGGCACCTCGTAGCGAAGCTCCGCCGCCATCCGGAAGTAGTGGTCGACCGCATTGCGGGACGTGAAAATGATGCTGCCGTGCTCGCCCAGGTCGATGCGCTCCTGACGAAACGTCTGTCCGTCGACCCCTTCCACATGGATGAAGCTGCGGAAATCAATCTTCAACTTGTGCTTGGCCGCCAGATCGAAATACGGCGACTTCTCCGTCGAAGGTTTGGGTTGCGAAATGAGAATGGTCTTGACCTTCTTGCCCATGTGCTTACCCCTGCCAGATGCGGAAGAGGACCGCGACCGGGAGGATTTCGAGGCCGCAAATGTACAGAATCCCGAGTAGGGGCTGTTTTCTGAACAATGGGTTCTGGGAAACGCCCCGGCGCTGTCGGAGGAACCAGCCCGCACCCCAGAGGAAGAGGGCCACCCGAAACCCAAACCGGCTGGCGTCCGGTCCCCAAGTTGAGCAGACAAACCCAACCGGAGCGATCAACCAGGCCGCCGATTCCATGTGGAGTCGGTGATTCAGAAAGAAGACGTCCCCGACGTGATGATCCCCCAACCTCAAGTCCCAGAGGAGGGCCGTGACCCAGCGCAAGAACAAGAGCAAAGCCCAAGCGAACACCCCCTTCCACACCAAGGGCCAGGAGGGCATGGCCGAGTCCGACACCGCCCCCATCCCCACCATGGACAGGGACATGGCCAATCCGGCGAGGGCACAAGACACCACCCACGTGATCTGAACCCGATGCCGGTCAGCGAGTTCCAGGACCAGCAGACGGTGGTCTGTCCACGCCCACCACATCCAACGCCGGTGGGCCGGCTGCGCCCGTTGAAGAAGCCCAAGGCCGAGGGCCAACAGGAACCAACTGGACCACCATCCAACCGGCATTTCCTGGACTGTGCGCAAGGCTCCCTCGAACATGTCCGCAAGGTCGGTCAACCGCATCCACAATTGACGCCCCGCTCACTCACGGGTGGCCAGAAACCGGCAGTGGATGTGCATGCCGCCAACCTCGTACCTTTACAACTGCGGAATCCTTCGCCCACAAAGGGTTTGGGGCCGTTGACGAATCGAAGAAAGAGCAGATCATGGCATCCACACACGGAAGGACCCTGGCCGTAGTTGGCGCGACCGGATTGGTGGGAAGGAAGATCATCGAAGGACTGATTGCCCGGAAATTCCCCATCAAGCGCCTTCTCCCCGTGGCCAGTGAGCGGTCCAAGGGCAAGACCGTGGATTTCAAGGGAGAGGCCATCGAGGTCATGACCATTGAGGAGGCCATCGAGCAGAAGCCGGACCTGGCCCTGTTCAGCGCTGGGGGAGACATCAGCCGCCAGTGGGCCCGGGCGTTCACCGACATCGGATGTTCCGTGGTGGACAATTCATCCGCCTGGAGAATGGACCCCGACGTGCCGCTTGTCGTGCCGGAAGTCAACGCGGACAGCATCAAGGACAAGGACCTGCTGATTGCCAATCCGAACTGCTCCACGATCCAACTCGTGATGGCCCTCAAGCCCCTCCACGATCGCTTCCTCATTCGCCGGGCCATCGTCAGCACGTACCAAAGCGTGACGGGCACGGGACAGGCGGGCATTGCCCAGTTGACAGAAGAACGGAAGGGAAACGAGGCCAACCGCGTCTACCCGCACCCGATTGACGGCAATTGCCTGCCACACTGCGACGTGTTCTTGGAGAACGACTTCACCCGCGAGGAGATGAAGCTTCACCATGAGACCAAGAAGATCCTCGATGACGCCCATGTGGAGGTGAGCGCCACTGCCGTGCGTGTCCCGGTGGTGGGAGGGCACAGCGAAAGCGTCTATCTGGAGCTCGAGCGCTCCTTCAGCGTACCGGACGTCCGTGAGGCCTTGCAATTGATGCCCGGCCTGATCATCCAGGACGACCCCATGAGCAACCAATATCCCATGCCCCTGCGTGCCGAGGGCAAGGACGAGGTCTTCGTCGGCCGCATCCGCCGGGACATTTCGCACGAACAGGGCCTTCACATGTGGATCGTGTCGGACAACCTGCGGAAGGGCGCCGCCACGAACGCCATCCAGATCGCCGAATACCTCCAGAAGACAGGTCGGTTCCGCAAATGATCCGGATCGGTCTCCTGCTGCTCCTGCTGTGGAGCTCGGTCCTTGGAGCAGCCCAGTTGGAGGCCTGTCTGCTTGGGCCCGGCCCGGTCCGTGCGAAGCGGCCATTCCCGCCTGGCATTTCGATCCGTTGACGCAGATGTGCACCGAATTCACCTAGGGCGGGTGTGAAGGAGTGGTCCCCTTCGCGACGCTGGCGGCCTGCCAGGCATCCGGTTGTGTCGGGGAC
>MDTA01197343.1_pt1 | contig 12592 bp, 10 predicted proteins | sample 811151 | NCBI WGS metagenome assembly MDTA01 (sample SAMN05326648, study PRJNA326480) | marine metagenome | isolation source: seawater | place: Indian Ocean: South | collected 2010
TAATTCAAATACGCAACTAGTTATTGAAGATCCAGAAAACTGGGGATGGTCTATTGCATTTGTTGATGCTGGAACATCTGTAATTATTCCTGGTCAAACAAGAACAGTTCAGCCTAAATGTCCTCCAGGGTGTCCACCCTCACCCAATCCCTACAAATTAAATCAATCAAAAGACAAATAGAATTTAATTTTTCTTTCCTTATAAGGAAAAAGTCACAAGTTCAATTCCTGTTAAATCCCAATAGAGTTTTCAAAAATCTTCACATAATTAAAAAAAGTCTTTTAACAAAGAATGTAGAATTGATACGTATTATGTTTAAAAAGTTTTTTACAACAGGATATTACAGATTTAAGGTAAATATTTTTTTATCGTACTTTGGTTATCAAATAAAATTTATTTCAAACATAAATAGAAATATATTAACCAAAATAAAGAAAGTTAATATGAAAAGCTCAGAAATACCAAAAAAATGGAGTGATATAGATAGTACAACTCAGTCAAAATTTCTTATGAATAATCAAATAGGTTTAATAGAAAACTATAAATCGGATGATATTAATGGTACCGAAATTATTTATAGTAAAAAGTTAATTAACAGGCTTATTAGATTAGCTCAAGAAAAAGTTGAGTTTTATTATGGAGAAACAGATAAATTTCTTTTTGAATGTTTGGATAAATATAACTTACAAAATAAAGAAGTTGCAATTCTTGGATCAACTATCCCATGGTATGAATCTGTGATACTTTCCAAAGGAGGTAAACCAGTAACCATAGAATATAACAATATAGAAACAGATGACGAAAGACTTAAATTATATACAAATGAGCAGTTCTCCAAAATAAATAAAAAATTTGATTTTGCGTTATCAATTTCTTCATTTGAGCATGATGGGCTTGGAAGATATGGAGATCCAATTGATCCTGAAGGGGATTTTAAGGCAATGAAAAATGTTAAAGATAATATATTAAAAAAAGGAGGAAAGTTATTTTTGTCTATACCAATAGGTTTCGATAAACTCGTATGGAATCTTCATAGAATATATGGAGAAAAAAGATTTCCAATTTTAATTGAAGAATTTAAATTGATTGACTCTGCCGGTTTTTCTGATGAATTATTTCAAAGAAGCGATATTCATGGAAAGTTAAGTGGAAAGCAAGATAGCGAGAAACCCTTTCAACCAATATTTGTACTAGAAGTTTAATCGTTTTCAATAATATTTATTATTTCATTAGCTACATAATTTGATCCAAAATAGGAAAAATGAACATGATCAAGAAAGTAGTAATGCTTATCATTTTTAAAATTACACTTTTGTTCGTTACAAAATAAATAATCAATATCTATCAAAATAAAATTTTCTAAATTTATTTTGTTTAACATTTCTGATAATTCAAAAATACTGTCTTTCCATTTTTTGTAGTCATAATCTAGATAATCAGAATTTTTGAAGTAATACATTCTTTCATTAATTCCAGGTTCTGGTATTGGGTGAATCAGATATACTTTATTTCCATTATTTGTTAGTAGATTGATTGTTTCAATCAATTGCTTTTCAATATCTAACAATGTTATGTCATCATTTAAGTGATTTTGATACCTTCCACCTAAAATAAAAATTGAATTTTCTACATCAACAAGTGTTTTGAATCTTTCCGTTCCCTTAAAAAAGTCACAGGTGTTTAGGAGTAAAGCGCAACCTCCTTTTGTTGATTCAATAATTGTATAGTCGTTCGCTATACTATCATTCAAAAACCCACTCACCAATGATGAGATCATTGAGTCTCCAATAACATAGATCTTCTTATTTTTTTCAGAGGTTTCAAATTTACATAAATTATCAGATTTTGATCTATTCAAGCACTGATCTCCATCTTGTACTAAATAATTCGTTCCATTTAAGAATTGAAAAGTAGTTTCTTTATTGCTAAAAGATTCTAAATCAGTGTGTCTAAATGAGTAACCATTTGTGTTTAAAGATATAAACATTGTTGATAGTGTTAAAACAAATAACAAGATAAAGCTTTTAAACTCTTTAACTGAAGGAAGGGAAATTTTTCTATATCTATTTTCAACCAAATAATAATTCAATGTTGAAATTGTATATATGAAAATGATTACAAAAGTTATTACTATCCAGTTACTTAAATCAAAATAATTTCCAAGATTAGTTGAAAAGCTATTATGATTTCTTATTCCTGCTAAAACACCTTGATGAAAAAGGTACAAAGAATATGAAATGTTTCCTGTAAAAATAAGAAATTTGAAATAATCTCGGTCTCTAAAAAGAGAGCTTGAATCAAAAGAAAGTAAAAGAAAAGTAGTTAAAGTTGCAATTACTAAATTAATTAAATGACTAGAAGTTGAAAAGTTTAAAATTAATGAATAAAACAACAATACATAAAGAAAGGACCCAATAAATAAATTTGAATTGTCTGTTTCAATTAATTTCTGATTTAGAAACATTGCTAATACGCCTAAAATAAATTCCCAAACTCTTGTAATTGGACTGTAAAAAATAAAGTTTTGATAATTTAGAAATATTTTTTGGAGAAAACTAAAATTTTCAAAAAATAACTCATTGATTGAAAATATAGAAATAAAAATAATTATGGAGTAAATAATTGATTGTAGTGAGATTCTAATTTTTCTAAATAGAACTGCTATTAAAGGAAATATGATATAAAACTGTTCTTCTACTGAAAGACTACACAGATTTATAACTAAATTTTTTGAACTATCAACTGTGAAATACTCCATGTATTGTGAAATATGAACATTTGCAAGTAATAAAATTGAGTAAAGTGATGTTTTTGTATTTTGAATTACATTTTGATGATCTACATTAAAAAATAGAACTAATTGTACAAACAGTAAATAAGATACTAACCCTGGAATGATTCTCTTAAATCTCATAAATATAAACTCTTTTAATCTAAATTCATTTTTTGATAATTTTGAATATATTAGATTTGAAATAACGAAACCTGATATGACAAAGAAAATATCCACACCAATATATCCATACTTAAATATTGATTTATCAATGTGAAAAAGTATCACAGCTATTACAGCTAGTGCTCTTAATATTTGAATATCGATACGATACTTGATTCGAGTTATTTTTTGCATTTTTACCCTTGGGTGTACTCTATTATTAAGTTAGTGACAAATATACTTTATGTGTTTCAAAGAGGAAGATTAGATAGAATCCAATCTAATAAGCCTTTTGCAAAAGAAATGTTCTATTCTTATTTTTACTTCAAAGAAAAGTATGAAGATACTGAGATTATTGAATTTGTCTCAGAAAATTGGCGAATATCTAGACATTTTTTTTACAATTTTGATCAGTTAATGAAAAAGTTAAGGTTACCTTTTTATACAAACTCAATTGTAAGTATGGAAAATTTAAAACTTATTTTTAAAAAAACTCATTTAATTTTATCTACAAATAGAGTTGCGTGTTCAACTTTACCTATGGTCATAGTTTCAAAACTTTTATTTAAAAAAATAAATGTTTCATTTTTTGTATTGGGGATGTTTAAAAATAAACCAAAGTATAAAATTTTGGAACCATTCAGAAAATTTTTCATTCACTTATTAATACTCTCAACTAATAATTTAATCTTTTTGGGTGAGGGAGAATATCAATCAGCGTTAAAAGATTATGGGATGTATAAGAACAAGTTTAAATTACTACCTTTTGCAATAGATTCAAAATTTTGGGATTGTGACACAAAATATGAACTTCGAAATAAAGAATATATTTTATTTATTGGAAATGATGAGAATAGAAATTTTCAACTAGTTATAGATATCGCAAAAAAACTACCTGAATTAGAGTTTGTATTTTTAACAAATAAAATATTATCTAAAGATATTGATTCAGAAAATATAAAGGTTCTTAATGGTGCATGGCATGAAACTAAGTATGATGATGAATTTATTAGAAAATTGTACGAAAATGCGAAGATTACAATATTACCACTAAATGATAGTTTGCAACCATCTGGACAAAGTGTGACGTTGCAGTCGATGTCTATGGGTGTTCCAGTTGTTATTACTAGAACTTCAGGCTTTTGGGATTTCAGTAGTTATATTGACAATCAAAATATAATTTTCATGAAAAATAATGAGATTGATGAATGGGTAAACAAGATTAATCACTTAAATAATAACCAAAACTTACTTAATGAAATATCAATTCAAGGTGAGGCGTTGATTAAAAATAAATTTAATTTAGAGAGCTATGGAGATCAATTAAGCAAAATTATAAATATTTAAATAAAATAGGATTATTCACAGAATGTGATATTTTCGTAAATTATTGATTTTGATTCTGAAAGAATAAAGATGTCAAATTTTGTTGGGTAATTGTCTCTTGAAATTAATATACATTCTTTTTTATAATTGTTTTTCTTTATCTCTAAATCAAAATTTTCATCGGGCCACTCTCTAAGAATTATGTCAGGCTTAAGTTTTCCAATACTATATTGAAAATCCCATTTGTTATGACCTGGGTGAAAATCATTAAAATTATAATTTTTGTTATTTGAGTTTCTTTTTGGGTCTATTCTTCCAACAAAATCATCAGATTTACCAAGAAAATCAATCATTTCTCTTTCTGAATAATAAGCTATACTTCCAGCCCAAAATACACCTACTTTTGCATTTTTCGTTGTGATTAGTTGAAGTTCTTTGCCTATTTCCGTATTCAAATATTCTGTCTTTAGTATGTGAGCATTGTTATTAATGAAATATGCCATTGGCTCAAGGCTTAAAACTATCGTAATTAAAATACCAAAAACATAATGTATGTTTTTATTTAAATAAGAAAGAAACAGCAAAATCGTTAATAAGAACCAGTAAAGAAGGTGCGGTGTTCTAATTTCCATGAAATTGATATCTAGAGGATTAACGGTTGAGTTAATTGTAAATATTATTAAATAAAAAGATATAGATAAGAAAAAAACTTGAGGTTTTTTTAATTTACCTAAATTAAATTCGTCTGCAAATACAACTAAAAAAAACATAAATGGTATGGAAATTGAGAGAAATCTGTTGGCAAAACCATAAACTTCCCAAGCATCTCCTCCAACATAGATGTTGTAAAACACAAGAGAAATGAAAGTATAAGAAATTAATCTGTACTCATATTTAGATCTTACTTTTTTTGAACTAAAAATAATCATAAAATAAATTAAGAAAATTAAAGGAAGAATTTTTCCAGTGCTAAATATTCCTCTTGGAATTTTTTCTAAAAGTGAAAATCCACCTACTTTCAAATAATAAGTATTTGGAAGAAAGCTTCCATAATAATTTTTTTGAAATAAGAGTAAAGATACAAACGTCAAGAAAGAAAAAACATTCGATATGAAAAATATTCTAAATATATCTTTATTTTTAAAATTTCGAAAAAGAAATAAAATATTCATAACTGCAAGCGGTATTAAAAAATCTAACCTTGTTAAAAAACCAATTATAGAAAAAATAGTGTTTCTGATTATATATTTTTTTATATTTGATATGTTTGTTTCACGCTCAATTTTCAAAAAATTATTTAACAACAACATTAAACAAAGTAAAAATAGTGGAATTTCAAATCCTCTGTACGACCAAAAAATTAAGGGATATTGAATCAAAATTAATGATCCAAAAAATAAATTTTGATTTTTTTTGTCCGGATTGATTGTGTGAAGTATTTCAATAACTGTAATTGCACATAAAATCAAAAGAATTAGGTTTAATAATGAAACAAATAAAGCATTTAATGATCCTGAGAGATTAAATAAATGAATAAGCGTTAAAAAAATTGTCCATAGAAAATTTGTATAGCCTTGTACTCTCGGCGATGATTCATACCAAACAAAAGAACCACTTTCAGCAAGTGTTTTTGCATAAGTCATGGAAATCATAACATCATCAGAAAGTGTAAATTGTTTGCTTAAAGATGATGTAACTCCTGTCTTAAAAATAAAAAATAATCCAAAAAGCACTCCTGGGATTAATACAAGATATTTGTAATAATTGGCTAATTTATTATTCATATGTTTAAAAATGACTCAACATTGCGGAACTATTATGTACAAATACAGATATCAACGAAAAGTATAATATGTAAAATATTTTTTTATTTTTTTGAAATATTTCGTATAAATACATCGTAGAAATTAAAGATAAACAATGAAAAAGTTGAATGACATAAGTTGCTTTATTTGTATCTCCAGAACCAGTCGGATGTGTTACGAGAAACCAAAGATAGCCTAGTACTGTAAATATTGATAACAAAGACAATAAAACCATAGATCTATCTTTAAGATCTTTATTCTTAGATATGACTTTTTTAATCGAGTAGATGAACCCAATAATTAATATTGCTGTTGGTATTAACGAAACAATATTTACTCTTGCTAAATAATCTCCGATAATTAATTGGTTTCTACCTTGTTCTAAATTTCTACTGGTGAATGAAAAATAACCCCAGTAATCTCCCCATAAATCTGAAAATAAAATAGGTAAAAATTCATTCCTAAAATATGGCCTTATTGGTTTTGTGAAAACCATATAAGACTCTTGAGATATAGGAAAATAAAATGATAAAGGCTGGTTTGAAAATTTAAAGGGTTTTGTTTCCATATTAAAAGCTGTAAATGAACCATATTCAAAAAATAACCCAATATAAAACCATCCTGATAAGACAAATCCAATTAGAAAGGAATAAGTCAAAAAATTGAAATATCTTTTCTTTTCAGCCAAACTTGTAATAAAAAAAAAGTACATTCCGTATCCCAAAAACAGTAAAAAAGACCATTGTCTGCTCAATGCCATAAGCCCAATTAAAGTTCCAAACCCTAAGACTTCATACTTATTAAATTTATAGTTTTTAATTAATATTCTTGAGAAAACATAGAGCATTATTGAGTGAAAGAAGATAATATATACTTCTCCCCTGATCATAACAAAAGTTTTGAAGTTAACGGTTAATAGGCCAACCATTAAAAGAAATATATAATTAATTACTTTTTCATTTTTATAAATGTTTTTAAAAAACTTTTTATAAAAAAGTAAAGATGCAAAAAAAAGTAAAGCCTGAAAGATTTGAGTCAAATTACCATAAATTGGCTGACACGCAGTAACTAAATTCTCAGCTTCTATGATGTTTCTGCAAACTACGGCAACCATTGCTGGAAATAAGTAGGGAACGGGCGGATTAAAAAATTCTCTAGTTATGGTATCGTCAGGTAAGTTTAAGTCAGCAGGTAAATACATCGCAATAAAATCAATATAAGTATGATGTGCTTCAGCATCATATCCATTTAAAGGATCGTAGGAATATATATTGTAAGAAAAGAATGCTACCAATGTAATAGCTAGCAAGGTTGTACAATGCTTAATTAATCTTATCTGCAATTAATTTTTCCTTTTCAATTTAATCATATATCTCAAAAAGCTAATACCATCACTAGTTTTTATCTTTTTACCTTCTTTATAGGACCTGCCAATATAACTTATTGGAAGTTCTAAAACACTATTACCTGTTTTTAAATATTTAAATAATAACTCTATTTCAATATTGAAATTTACCTGAGTAAAATGTTGGTTTTTTAAAAAACTTGATGGCATTAATTTATAACACGTGGCTACATCTGTTAGTTTACAATTAAATAAGATACTAAAAAGCTTGGAAAAAAACTTATTTGCATAAAAAGTTCTAAAGTATAGATTTTTACGTTCTTCATCACCTTTAAATCTAGAACCAATAACCATTGTTTTTTCTTTTTTAGCTAAATTAAATAAATTTACAATGTCTCTTGGATCATACTCTAAATCAGCATCATGAATTACAACAAAATCAGAACTTATTAAATTTTTTGCATAATTTAATGCTCCACCTTTTCCAAGATTTTGTTTTGTAGATACAAGGATTACATTTCTATTTTGTTTTTCTAGCTCATCAGCAATCAGTAATGATTCATCATTAGAAGAATCATTAATCAGTATTATTTCATCAAAAATATCCAAATTTAGTAATCTTGATACCGATTTATAAAGTGTTTTTTCTTCGTTATAGAAAGGTACAAGTGCTGTTAAGGAATTCACTACATAAGTTTAAATAAAATAATTAAATTTATTTATCATTTTTCAAATGCGTTCAATAGTCTTAAATTAGTTGCTTCAAAAGATAAATGAGTATTTATAAAATCACCGGGTTTAAAATTATCTAAGTTTTCTAAAAGTTCATCTATTTTAAAATCAATATCTTCAAAATTATTTACTTTTAAACCACATTTGTCAGACCAAAATGGGACGGATGATCCAGTAATTATTTGCCCTTCTATAAAGGTACTATTTTTTGTGTATTCATTAACAATCAAAGGCAAATTTTGATTTAAAAGTTCTTGGATTGCAATTCCTTGACTTTCAGTTTTAGTTAAGGTTATACCGAATGTGGAATATTTAGCATAATTAATAAGTTCACTGTTTTTATAATTTCCATATTCAAATATTTTATATTTTATTTTTTTTTGATTTAATACATTCTCAATATGTTTCAGCTCTGAGACATCTCTGTTTTTAAAATAAACCAGACATTGATCATCATTTCTTAATTTATTACTTATTTTTTTATTTCTTGATGAGATCCCTACTGGAAGAACTTCGATTTTTGATTCGTGTATTTTTAATGACGAGTAACTAATTAAAATATTTTTTACGATCTCAGAAGCAACAACAACTTTTATATTATCTTTTTCTTTTATAAGCTTTGAAAGAGAGAGTAATTCCGAATAATTATATAATGGACCAACCAATATTTTAGGATTGCTTTTTTTAGAAGATATTTTTCTTAAAGCTTCTTTTCCATAATTGTCATATTGTAAGATGTAGAAATTGTTTGAGTTAAATTTATTAAATTTAATATCTTTCTCAAGTTTTGCTGATTTTAATAAATTATTTACTAATTTTTCTGGTCCTGAAGTAATTAAATTATCTGGTAAAGTAATTTTAAATTTCCACGAAAAGAATTCAAACAAAGTTTTTACTTTTGAATATTTAAATTTTTTTGTTAAAAAAATTCGTTTATTTCTCCAATATTTTGGATGATATAAAATTGTGATCATCAATATAAATTATATTAAAAAAAGAATACAACTTTTAAAAAATTTATTTTAAGCTGTTAATTCTATCTCTTCTATTTCAATTTATAAGTACTAACATATAAGAAATGTCAGAAAAAGTTGTTGTAACTGGGGGCGCTGGTTTTATTGGCCATATTATGGTCAAATATTTACTTGAAAATACTGATTGGGAAATTGTAAGTATTGACAGACTAGATTATTCAGGGAATCTTAATAGGTTTAGTCATATGCTAGAAGAAAGTCCTGATAGTTATAAAAAAAGACTTAAGATAATTTATCATGATTTAAAATCTGAAGTTAATAACTTACTAGAAAGTCAAATTAGAGATGTGAAACATATATTCCACCTGGCAGCATCTTCACATGTTGACAGGTCTGTTGTTGATCCTATGACTTTTGTTTATGACAATGTAGTAGCTTCAGCAAATTTGTTAAATTATGCTCGAAATTTAAATGAACTTGAAACTTTTGTATATTTCAGTACCGATGAAGTGTTTGGTCCTGCTCCTGAAGGTGTAAGTTTTAAAGAATGGGATAGATATAATTCAACAAATCCTTACAGTGCCTCAAAAGCAGGAGGTGAAGAGTTAGCTGTTGCATTTGAAAATACCTATGGATTGCCAATAATTATTACTCATACAATGAATGTATTTGGAGAAAGGCAACACCCTGAAAAGTATATTCCAAATACCTTATGGAAGTTAAAAAATAATCAACTAATTACTATCCATTCAGACAAATCAAAAACTAAGCCTGGAAGTAGACACTATGTTTATGTTGAGGATGTTGCTGACGCTGTATATTTTATAATAAATAATAAAGAAAAATTAATAGAAAAATCTCTTGATAAATATGGTGCTAAATGTCCAAAAATAAACATTCCAGGTACAAAGGAAATAGATAATCTTGAAGTAGCACAGTTGATCTCAAAATACTCAGGATATGAGTTGAATTATGAATTAGTTGACTTTCATTCAACAAGGCCTGGTCACGATTTGCGTTACTCTTTAGATGATTCATTTATAAAGTCATTGGGGTGGGAAGAAAAGTTTTCTGTTGAGGAAGGCTTTGAAAAACTAGTAAATTGGTATCTTCAGAATCCAGAATGGTTAGATTTTTAATTTAGATATATATTTTCTCCTTTTCCCTTGTAATTCAAATAATCAATATTTTTATAAATAATTGAATTTTTTAATTTAAAATTTTTCCAATTTCCAAAATAAGGCCTTTCTATATCCACAATTCCTGCCAGTGCGTCTACACCTGAACCAATATCTAAATAAATTGCATTATTTATAGTTTTTAAATAAGAAAGTAGTCCAGATTTTACATGTCCTACGCCTAACAAAAAAATAGATGCACTTGAATTTTTAAGTTGTTTTTCAAGATTTTTTTTAGTCTGTTTTAAATTATCACATGCATATTTTTGAGGAATAGTTAAATAATCTTTAAATTCATCCAAACCAAGATAGTCTTTATATTCTCCATGTTGCATTAATTCATAAATAAGTTCAACTTTTTCTTTTGCACCGATAATACCGATATCTTTAGAGAATTCATTTAAAAGCCATCGGTTTGAAATTGAGCCGTAAACAAATTCTGCAGGAAAATCAAAGTCTCTATCAAATATTTCAATAAATCTTTTTGTATTACTTTCAAATATTTCGCACAAGTAATAATCATTGTTCTTTGCTTGTTTGACAAATTCTTTATGATTTATTAACCAGTAAGGTTTTTTTAATGCTCTTTTTCCTGGTTTTGCACTTCCCACACTTTGTTTTTTTAGAAAATAATAATCTCCATCTCCAAATTTATAATAAGTTAAAGGTATACCGTTTAAATGGTTTTGAACTATTTGGTTTTTAAATTCTTCATATTTTTCAAGAAAATTATCATATAAATCTTTATTTTTATAGTCATCAGGTGGGTTTTCATAAAATGTATCATTTATATGGTAATTTGGATGCAATATTTACCAACCCAATTTTATGGTTTTAACAATATGCTCTCTTTTTTCTTCATCCACCCACCAACCTACTGGTATACATACCATTTCATCAATGAATGAATCAAGCTTAGGTAATGGTTCTATAAATTTTTTAACAGAAGTGTGAATATCATTTCTTTCATGCACCCTACTGGTAACAATATTATGTTTTTCCATATGCTTCATAAAATTTTCTCTATTTTTGACTTTTATAGTATAAATCCAAAATGGAACATAATTTTCAGAGGAATACTCTAATAATTCCAAGTCTTTTATTCCTTGAAGGTGTTTTGAAAAATATTTTCCATTGGAGTCATGAATATTTAAAAGTTCATTTGTTACTTTGTAAAAATTTCCAATTCCTATTGAAGCAGAAACATCATTCATATGAAACTTGAAGCCAATTTCTTCTATATTTTCTTCGCATCTAAAATCTTTTCTATTTTCATTTCTATCTATTCCGTACCATCTCAAGAGTTTTGCTCGTTCAGTGTCTTTTTTATTTGAAAATATAATACATCCACCATCTACTGAAGTTAAGTGTTTAATAGCTTGGAAACTAAATGTAGATACATTATTAAATGTTCCTATTTTTTTGTTTTCAAAAGTTGAACCAAAGGCGTGTGCAGAATCCTCAATTAATATAAACCTGAAACCAAATTTATTTTCAAATCTATCTTGTATCTCTCTCAACTTTAAAAGATTTAATGGGTAGCCGCCCCAATGAACGGCCATGACAGCTTTTGTATTTTTATTTAATTTTTTTTCAAGATCGTCAAGGTCAATATTGCAAGTCTTGTCGTCAACATCAACCCATCTTATATTTACATTGTTAAGCAAAATTGGCCAATTTGTAGCAGTACAAGTCAAAGGAGTAGTGAGAATATGATCTTCCTCATTTTCAATTTTTACATTTTGATCTCCAAGACCATAATTTTTAAGCATGTGAATGACAAGATGTATTCCTGAAGTAGCAGAATTTACAGTTACAACTTCTTCTCCTGAAAAAAAAGTTTTTAATAAGTCTTCAAATTGCTCAACTTTTGGACCTTGGGTTATATATCCACTGTTTAAAACATCATTAGATTCTTTAATTGACTCCTCACTCATGAATACTTTAAATAGTGGGATAATTTCGTTGACCATTATTTAATTATAAATAAGTAATTATTTAAATTTACTTTTCACAATTGTAAGAGATGGAAATTCTTGAATAATATTAATGTCATACTTGTTTTTTTTATTAATTAGAAATGGATTGATTGGGCTTTTATCATATTTTTTCATCCATTCAACATTATCTCTTTCTATTGATCCACCTTCCAATAAAAGTGCTTTTCTTGTTTTAGGTAAATAATTTTCAAATGCAAATTCAAAAATATCTTTATCGTTTGAAATATCAATGTGAATTAAATCATAAAATTTCATATTTTTATAAAAGCTATAAAAATCATCTTTTAGTATTTCAA